>Ga0181612_103361_pt1 | contig 10462 bp, 6 predicted proteins | sample HoacroProtozoa21_FD_119630 | JGI IMG/M metagenome (GOLD analysis project Ga0181612, IMG submission 119630) | Hoatzin crop microbial communities from Cojedes, Venezuel. Combined Assembly of Gp0051906, Gp0051904, Gp0051908
AACGCCATTTGCCGTCCACCACATTGGTGTCTGTGAGCTGATGGCCCGAGCGGCCTGGGGTTGGTCGCCGTGCTGTTCCTGAACCAGGTCGCCACGCCTCTGAAGGCAACAGTCAAATATGAACTTCAATGAATAAAACAGATTGACCGTTGAAGAAACTCAAAATAGGTGACTACTCTTCCTTTAATTTGCATACAAATACAATTAGAATTCGAGCTAATCAGACGTAAAGTCTTTTTTTGGGGGTACAGAGGAGGGGAGAGGAAGGGAAAAAAGAGGGGAAGGCGGCGTGTTTTAGAGATTTTGGGTTGGTTTTAAAGAGAGAACTAGATTGTTTCCACAATCTTGGGAGCCCACCAGCATTCCAAATATAATTATGCAACATGAATCTCAAGTGCTGAAATTCTGGAGCATATGCTGTCAACACCTGGGGTAGAACGGAGGACAGCTTAGGCAATATACTTCAGGCCTTCTCTGCTGAGCTTTCCACAGGGGCTAAAGAATTGATTCCAAATCCTTCCACCTTGTTAGATATTCCACGGAGTTAGTTTTTGCCAACATACTCTTTTGGTTTTACAAATATGAAAAATATAAACTTCTAATAGCCCAAATAATTCAGCTATAATCAGGACCTCCGGGCAATTTCCAAAATACATGACTTGTCCTGATGACTTGCACACACAGCCTTACACATGCAAGCAGTTCGATTGAAAGTAATGATACAGCCTTAGTGGGAAAAAAAATTTGTAAGATTTTGTCTGGAAGAGATATCTTACCAGTTCTGTAGCCTTCATTTAAGAGTCCTTTAAGGGTTTTTCTTTTATAGTATATATCAATTATATATACAATATATAATTTTATACATTATTGATTTTATCAATTGGAATATTTAGAAAAGTTTATAAAATACCTAGTTTATAATTTGAAATAATTGTAAAATAACTATTTTCTAAAGTATGATATATAAATAAGTTACAAACTTATAAAATAAATTGGTCTGAATCTTCTCTTTATACTGACATCTCTGTTTAAGAATTATTGATACCTAATTAGCATTGGGACTACAGACAAAGCCACCACCATGACCAATTAAACACAAGCTTTTGCTTTTCAAATTGACAAATGCATATTTGTGCTTCATTTGCAGCAAATGCTGTAATAGAATTGATGTTTTACGTACATATGCCATTTTGAAACTTAGAATTCGCCAATGAGTCCATCCAGACCAGCCAGTGGTCAAAGCTCTCTGAAGGACTCTCAATGATCTGGGAGTTCTCACCACTGCATGGGTGGTGTCGTGGTACCAGTTGACAACATTTCTCAGACTGGGCATAAAAATGCTACCTGGCAATCTAAGGCTGCCAAGCATCCGAAGGTAGAAAGCATGAGGCATCGCTCTGGCTAAAATTTTTGTTTCAGTGTCCTGGCTTTTCATTTCCTCCTCTGCCCTACAGTATGTGGGACTGCTTAATCTGCCAATGGGGCCACCAAATTTCAGTAGGAAATTAAAAGCTCTCCACACATAACTCTTCTTCCACGAGATTTGCACACAAACCTTGCAATGCCAAAGTAATCAAAATGACCATTCATATGCTTAGCTAGGCACATGTCTGATTTTACTGAGCTTATTTAATTTTCTAAATCACTTTGGGGCGTAAGCTGGTATAAATGCAAAAAAATCATATAATGAAACTAGAATTTTATGCCTAGGAAAAATGCCAAGATTCATAACCATTCCACCAGCTAAATTCTACTTTGCCCGATTTTCTGAATTAAGTGGTGGTAATTATGTGCCTAATATGCATTCCTAGTTAACATGCTCGTCTCTATAAATTCAGTAATTGCTTATTCAAACAATGCAACAGGCATGTAACACATAATTGGCATGCACAATTACCTCATTTGCATCAGCAGTCACTGTAATTTCATGTCACACTGATTATGCAGGAAATCATGAGCGTATTTCAGAAGACATTTGAAACTCAAATGCAAAACAGAGATACAACATAAGTTTCTAAATCAATAATCTTTTCCTCTCCTCTTAAAAATATTTTACTTCCACGGTGATTGTCTTCATTTTTGTGCATTTACTTCTGATTATTTATTTATTTTTACTCTCCTTAGCTCACTGTCTTGTAATCAGCTCTGTGGAAGATTGTGAACAGCTAGTCCTATGAGGGGGACAGAGATCCTGTGTCCACCTGGGTCAGCTAAATGGTGCTTATATTCTTCCATGTGTGTTCAAAGAGGTCTAACATTTTCAATGAGCAAAAACTGAAGCATTTTCATCCAGACTTGGCTACTTTCTGAAAAGTTTGCTCTAAGCATAATTGATATTAGTAATGACCGCCTATTTGGCCCTCCCAATTATCCATGCTCTTATTGCGATTTTTCAATTAAAAACATTTAAATATATTATTGCAGTTATGATTTAATTTTTCTTTTAATGAAATTGGAACTTTTGAGAAATTACCATTTTCACTTCTGAAAGATTTACAGTTGGTGATTTAAACACTTAATAATTTCAAGAGATGTAAGTTTAAATAATGTTTTTCATATTCATTTTGTTTGCTAATTAAATAAATACACTAAAATGTTTGATTTTTAAAAAAAAGACTGAAGCACTTATTGATAGAACAAGTTAAAGGAAGCTTTGCTCCATTTTTCATTGTGAAACTTAATACAGGGGGAAAGCAGAGCATCCTAGCAATTTAACAAGGTGAGACACAGGTAACTGTAGCCCTACTGGTGTCTCTAGAATGGGAGAGCTAGAGCTGATTCAGCTTTTTTGGTGCCTGGATCTGGCTGTATCACACTTCTCAGCTCATCTCTGCATGAACTTCAATGTTCAGTTTTAAAATTTAGCTGATTTTCAACTTTTCAGTTCCCTTCAAAGCCATTTTACTTCCCTGTGTTCCTCAAACCATGCCTGCCTGAGATCCATGAAGCTGTTACTCATTAGCCAAACATCTTATCTTAACTAGTGATAGCAGAGTATTAACTTAAGTAGATGCAGTTTTCTCTGAAGTCTGTGCAGGACTTTATCCCCACACAGTTCGGCCCCATTGTGTCACTAGAAGCGCTGTGTTCAAATGGCTGTGCCCTCCTGCCGAAGGGGCTGCTTGAAACCTGGGCACAGAGCTGGAGCTCTCACCCTCTCAGAACTGCTCCTGGACCCATGCTGGACGGGGCCCTGAGGAGCACTGGGCAGAGGATGGCACCGGTGGATGCGATGCCTCCCGGGGAACTACCTGAGAGGCCGGGACTGGCACAATTGGCAAGTCAGGACACTTACCAGCTGGCGCTAATCATCTGGTTAAACCTAAGGAAAAAATGTCAGATTTGGGCTCAATCTGTGATGCTTAAGGTATGGAGTAAATTACCTGAAGGCACCTCTGCATAGACAGAAACTCCACATGTTATGCGAGTTCTCTCATTTTCTGTGTCTGTATAATTTGTATGAAGTAACACAACCCCAACAAGTAGGCGTGAGCAAGGAAAGCAGACTAACTGCTAGGTTAGTCTTCCAGGACAGTAAAGGGTGTTGATTATGCAATATTTTGAGGGGTGCGATGAAATCACTTCTAAATCTGATTTCATTGGATCTAGAAATAGGAACGGTTAAGAGTCTGATTCATTCCAGGGTAAAATAAGAAAATATATGTGAATGTATATATGTTCATATGTATGTACAGCAATAATTTGTTATGTAATAAGAATATGCATGTATTTACATATGTATTTACATATGTATTTACTTAGAGGCTATGCATACTGCATGCACGTGTGCACACACAAACACATGTTCAAGAGCATAAAAACATCAGGACAGCATTAAAGATTTTTGCAATTAGAGTGACATATAACACACCTTCCTTCCTCCTTGCCAGTGACATAGCTGCAGAGCGCAATACGGAAGCTGCCCACTACTGGGTAACAGCTTTGGCATATTTTATTTCCCACAGTGATTCATTACTAGAGAGCGATTTGTTCTGTCAGCAACTGAGTTTTGTACTCCTCTATGCTGAAGGTGTTCAGCACCAAACAGGTGATTGCCCACAATAATTGAACTTCTTATTGTCATACACAGGTGGTCAGGATGGATTACAATGCTGAAAGTGTAAACTATGGCACCTTCCAGTTTATTATGACAGCAAGTTCTAGACATAGGTTTTAGGAACTTGGCTAAAAATCTCAGCATGAGCTCTCCTATCACCTCAAACAGAAAAGCCAATTAACAATCAAACATGTGTTTACCAACATGGGAGTCACATCTTAATTGTATGATTATGAGGGCTACTCATGCCTGGAGGAGTCAGACACAGCTGCATGCTCGTACTGAACAGCTGTTGTCCCAGCCTAGAGACACCTTCAGGTGTAAATTCCTGCATTTCATCCCATTAAATGGTCTTTAAATCTTGATTTTCCCCTGCGTTGAGTAAGTTCTAACGTGAGTAATGGAGCACTGCAATCTGGGACTGCAACTAAATGGGGAGAAGACAAGAAAATGCATCTACTCTGCAGATAAAGAAGGTGGAGAGAATAATATCAATAGCATTATAGAGCTACTTTACAAATGGGAATAACATAGAAAGATAAGATTTAAAAGGAGGAGCAGTGAGAAGAATTCCAAATATCAAGGCATGTTCCTCTTGCTGCTCTAACTGCTATTATGGAGCACCTTTGTATTATTTTTAATTAATTTTATCTAGTTTTACTAAGCACATCCATTATATTTTTGAGCAAAAACATTTTAACCAAAAATTTCAAGACTATGTATCTGTCACTATAGTATCTAGGAAACTCAAGTTCTGGTTTTTGATCTCAGGTTCAAAAGCCAGAGTTCTTAATTGAAAATACATTATACATTTAAAGAATATTTATTGTTTATGCTAGTTGATTCTCACATGGCTCTATTTGGGGACCCAGGTACTGTAACAGTACAATCTGACCCAGACTCCAGAACATACTACTCTCGCACTAAAAGTGGTGCCACCAGTTTTACGGCTGCTGACCACAGGCATGCTCCGGCTCCTTATACACGAGTCAAATGAAGCACTGGTCACAGTGCTGACCCATAACCAGAAGAATCTGCTGATATGGCAGGCGGCAAAACATGGAGCAGTTTCACTGTGCCAGGAGGAAAGGGCCAGAAGTGTTCTCTGGCTCCTGCTGACACCCTGGCAGTTTCTTTTCTGGTGCAACTTGTCAAGAATGTGAGGTGGAAAAGACAGAATAAAACTTGAATTCTCACACTCTGCCCTTATTTTCATGTGTTTAGGTCACCTGACACCCATCTTTACTCATGCTTGTTACTGCGGAGCGACAGGTACGTGCAGAAGAGCAAATCTAAAACACTCCAGAAACAGGCTGGGCATGAACACAGACCAAAGACAGATGATACCATCGGATTGTCCATCTTGTGCTAACTGCAAGACACAAACAACTTTATTCTATGCGTTTGCAACTGAAAAACTGCCTTGTCCCTGACACAATGTGGAAATATGTGTGTGCAGTTTGGGATGTCTTAAAATATTACATTTTTAACATATGGGGGACACAACTCCCTGGGCTAAGTTATAGAAAGTGGTCAGTTTACATATTTCTTTTGTGAAAACTAGCAAATCTTAGTCTTGATGTTTCGGTTAGTTTAGATCAAACCTGCCTGGCTTGTGAACCAAATTTTCAGAAGTTCTCATTTATTAAAACCCCTTTGACACCCATCAGAGTTCAAACCTGCTTCCATGAGCTTGCCAAATGCTCGTGGCTTGCCTGGCTGTGGCTAATCATTGGAAGATATGATTTCTCTTTATCCCTGCAATGACAGCTCTCATGCCAGCCTGCTCCTACAGAAGACCCTCTGCTCCTCCTTGGACAGCCTCTGAAGCAGTGCTTCAAAGAGCTGGGAACTTGCTAGGGTGTCTCGTCTGCTCGTTTTAAGAATCACAGCAGGCTTACATGAAAAGTGCTTGCTGCTAGTCAGGTCGTATACACCCTGCATTAAATGCAGATTGAGTTAAAGTGGAAATATGTCTGTTCCGAAGGGTACACTCAAAATAGCTGGTGCTTCTAAAAGAACTGGGAGAAGAAGAGAAGGAAATAAACAATACAACCTTCCTAGAGCAAGCACTAAACTTAAAAGCTTTGTTTTCTCTCTCCTTTCAGGTAACATGTGGTAGGTGCCTTCTCGGCCTGCGAGAACAGAGATCTCTGCTCTCTGCTTGCTGCTCACTGCAGATAACAATCTTCGGAGTGAAACCTTTCCTGATAAAACTCATTAACCTTTACAGCTAATCTATAGCTCTTCTCAGGGTCCTCTGAAGTTTGATTCAATTCCTCTTCCCACAGTTTATACTCTAGCAAAAGTCACTAGTGTTCAAAGTCCTGGAAAATTAAAGACTGTTGCTATCCGTAGCAAATGTTGCTTGTGCAGTGCAGGCGTTATTTGCACGAAAGGATCTGTTTGTATTTCCTTGACTCAACGAGAGGTACAAATCCACTACTGTGACCGAGGTGCATTTTTCTCTCAGTAACATCAACATAAGGAGAATCTGTTCCTTACATGTTTCCCCTTCACAGTCCTCTGCTCTCGTATTCTGATTCCTGAACTACCCTGTAACTGACCTAAATTCTTGGTTGATTTTAATCTTAATTTAAATTAACTCAATACCTGACTTCAAGGTCAAGGGAAAACTGTTCAAAATATCTCTGATGTTATCAGATTTTGTGCAAGATTTAAACTTAAAAGCACTAAAATATGTTGAAACAACAATTGTAGTCTGGAATATTTTTATAGAACCGTGTCAACAACAATGGTAGAATGTGGGAGTTTTCAGGAGTGTCAAGTTCAGTAGGTTCATGTGAGATTTAATGTGTTATGAAAACTAGAATGAACTGTTCAGTGCATCACAAGTCCACCGGGCTCAATTCCAAGTACCAGCTTTGCAGATCTTTCTGTGATTGAATTTAGGCATGTTAGAGGTGAAAAACACTGATTCTCAGTCAAAGTCCCTGTGGAAAAAGAAATGTAGTGATTTCAGAAAGCATATAAAAATTCTCAAGAAGAAAGTACCAACAGAGATCAGTTCCACTTCTGAAAACAAAATCCCATGTTCCTGGAAGTCCTCGCTCAGTAGTTTCAGAGGATGAAATTGTTAGCATGTTGTAGTTTTTGGACAGTTTGTTCTTGTTCATCTTATCTAAAAAACGATAAAAGCCAATGAAATAAACTGCCTGACGAATGAAATGAGTGTGGTACCTGCATCTTTCAAAACAAATACCTGAGACAAGGATTAAAATGCTTTTGAAAGATAAAAATCTGCAGTCATCTCAGTATATCCTGAGATTACTGACTATTCAGTCTAGCATAATGTCACACCTATCAGTTTATTTTTTTTAAATAATTTTGGTTCCAGGTACCACAAAAGTTTGCTGTTAACTGTTGAGTGCAGACAATAAGCGTGGAAAGCATTTAGCCTGTTTCAACACACCCTCCACTGGGAAGCTGATGAAATATCAACAGCATTTCTTATCAGCAACGGTTGAAATCTGGTGGGGTTTATTTTTTTCAAGGTAAGTCAGTGCATGTTGAAACTGGAGCCCATTTTCTTGAAATGAGCTTCCAGCTAGAAGGTTATAAGCACTGGTTTTGCTATTTCTGTAGCTTGCATCATTGCAGCCACAGAAGACGCAACAGGAACCATCTGTCACTTAGCCTTTTCTAAGGAAAAGCCCAAACGACTGTAAACAACAGAACAGATCTATTTCATTAATCTCATTTGACTCAGAGCATCAAATTTGGCAATCTGCAGGAGAAAAATCCAACAACTGCATTTTGTCATAACGCATGAAAACTACAGCATTCATAAGAAGTTAAAAGTAGTATGGAAAAAATCATTCTTAATGCTCTTATCTTAGTTTCAGAATCTCCTCTACAACTGCCTGTGCAGATGCTTCTCCGGAAAGAGCTCTTATCTCCTCCCTATCAATGCCTGTAGCAGTGGAGGGCGGAGGGGGAGGGAAGCCGGCTGGAAATCCCGGGGTCCATTTCATGGAGTTTCCCGACCGTTTTGCACTCACCAGTGCGCACAAGAGCCTGCAACAACTTGCAAGAACACCAGCATGAAATAAGCGCCTGCCCAATACCTGTCTCATGCCCATTTTCTTTGTGCCCTAGTGACCATCTGCGTATTGCAGGCAAATTCCTCTTGGCTGTCCACCTACTTGCCCACTTTCCTAGCAGGCTCATCCCTCACACTGCACCCTTGAGGTTGATTATCTATTCTCTGCAAACGCAGAAGCAAATCAAGACCAAATCTTCTTCTCTCCCTCCCTTACCCTTGCTAACATGTTAACTTCCATTATAGTTAATTTTCACATGAGCTGGCTAAATGAGAACTGAACGACATTACAGGCTCCAGAAGCTGAAATGGTGACAGTGATAGTTGGGAATCTCTGCAATAAATAGGTCAACACACAGTTTTCTTGTGGGTGGGACATAAAAGTTTGTTTTCAGAAACAATACTCTTTCTCTGATGATTTGAAAGGCAGACCAGGATTTCAGTAGTGTAGCCCCAGCCAGTGCATAACACACGGGACAGGCTATGAACCAGTCTTGAAACAGTTGCTTGACCCCCAGGTCTTCTTCGTTCATCCTAAAATTTCTAAGAGGTGTTTCACTGCTTTGCCTTGCAACGTTTCTCGGATGTGTTCCAAAATCGTTCAAAATCTGAAAGAAGAAATAATGCCCTGATGTATTCCTGGCTTGGTCTTCTGCCCACTGCATGCAACAGGTGAGGACCTGGGAACAAATGAGATAGATCGGATGAAATAGCTGTTTGGTGGGAGAAGGAAAGATTACTAATTTGGGATTGGCTTCATTACTTGCTCCTTCTTTTTAGCAGTGGAAACACTGGTGGCTAGTTTAAGGATGTTTATTTTCTCCTCTGTTTTTTTTTTTAAATATGAGGAAGGTACAGAGAGCAAAACACATACTCACTTCATTAAAACATTTTTTCTTACAGGTTACAAATGATTATTTAGGTTCCCTCTACCATGTAATCCACCATAATTTCCTGCCTATTATTGCTTATATATATTTTTAGTAAGTCAGAACTTTGTCCCATATGAATGTGTTGACCTCCAGTTCCAGCTGTATTTGTCTCAGCTTCATTTTAGGAAACAGGAATAAATCCCCTTGTCTGAAATGCCAGATTGTTCCAGGATGACAGCAGCTCTGCCTTTCACCAGGAAAGAGCAAAGGAAGCTGTGCTGGATATTTTGCAAAGGAATGTGCCAGAGGATTGGAAATTTCAAAAATAGGTAAAAATATTCAATGATGGGAGAAGGAAGAAGCAGACTTCTTCAAAGAAGAGTAACTAAAAATCACAGAAATTATTTTTAGCCTATAATCCTTCCTAGCATTACAGGACTGTGATGCTGCAAGTACATAATTACAAAGTCTTATTAATTACTATTATTAGTGTATAATATTAGAATCTTAAGGATGTTAATCTTACATAATTTTAAGTATTATGTAGTCAAAAGATCATCACAAATGCACTGCACTCAGCTACTCCTCTATCTTCTATAGATTGTTTTCTAGACCACATGGTAAAATTTGCTTTGCTATCTTTTCACTTTAGATGTGGGACTAAGGCAATATTTTGACTTATAGTTGAAGAACGCCACACACGATGCTAACAGAAGTGGACAGGAAAAGCGAAAGAGAATATAAGTGTCACTGGCTGTCAGGTGTTCATCTGATGCAAAATATTTTAAAATATTCTAAAATTCAATTGCATTCCTGAATTCATAATTCTATTGTGCTCTTTCCCCCAAAATAAAAGCATGACACTAAGAACAAAATTGTAGTACTTATTACAAGTGTTTTTAAGGATACACATGGCAAGGATGTAATTTAACAAAGTGATATGCTAAAAAATTAAACACACCCTATTGACTGGAATAACGAAAAAACTGTTTCTAAGTGAAACAGGTAACGCCTTTCACTACACAAAATACTACCCATTGAAAGTGTTTTACTTTTAGTGTTTCAGTACATTATGCCTTGAACTGTTCATTCTTAATTTTTAGGTTATGTGGGATGCTTGCTTGTGTCTGATTTTTTTAAAAAGATGCTTAACTTCAGCCAAAATATTTCTTTTTTCTTTTTTTTTTTTTACTTTGGACGTTCAGATTTGACATTGTAACACATTTCTTTATAGAGAGGGTGGTCAGACCCTGGAACAGGCTTCCTAGAGACATGGTTGATGCCCCAAGCCTGTCAGTGTTTAACAAGTGTTTGGACAATGCCTTAATAACATTCCTCAGCTTTTGGTCAGCCCTGAATTGGTCAGGTGGTTGGACTAAATGATTATCGTAGGGCCCTTCCAACTAAAATATTCTATTCTATTCTATTCTATTCTATTCTATTCTATTCTATTCTATTCTATTCTATTCT
>Ga0181612_106309_pt1 | contig 10462 bp, 5 predicted proteins | sample HoacroProtozoa21_FD_119630 | JGI IMG/M metagenome (GOLD analysis project Ga0181612, IMG submission 119630) | Hoatzin crop microbial communities from Cojedes, Venezuel. Combined Assembly of Gp0051906, Gp0051904, Gp0051908
GAGATAGCTGGCACTGGCTCTATGGGACATGGGGGAAATTTCTGGCACCTTCTCCCAGAAGCCACCCCTGCAGCCCCCCCGCTACCGAAATCTTGCCACGCAGACCCAGACCAAGTGTCTGATGAATTCTTGTATCACTTGTTACGTGCCGTGTGGCTTTGCCAAGTTAGTGTCCCTTGTGCAAACACGGTGTAGCAGAGGGCGACGCGAACAGGCAGTCACTCACTCTGTCACTGCGGGGATCCTCGAGGGACTGTTAGGGGTCAGGCGAAGCTGCATGCATTGTGATTTCCAGAAGTTTTTACTGGTAGTCTGCTAGTACATAGTGTTTCATTAGTCTGCAAGTTACTCTTCTGTGATAAAAAACAATGGAAGCGTGGTATGAGCGACTCTGGTCTTTTTCTCAAAAATGTTAAAACTGACTTGTATACATTTTTCCTGTAAATGAAATTGGATCTGCAAATATGATAGCTACTAAGGTAACTTAAAGTCAAACTTATTTGAAAAACATCCTCATTTACAAAAATAATTTTAAAACAAGCTGAACTATATTTTAAAGATTTTCTCTAATTCTGAACACTCTTCTGCTTTTGTGCTGAAATTGATAAGGAAGTCACTGGAGTAAAAATGAGATTTAGCCCATTTTGTCCTTAATGTGACTCTGGTTAGATTGACAAACTTTTTGATACATATTGCTTCTTCACACTGTTTTGAGGACTACAGCCATGTACAACTTTTTTTTTTTTTTTAATCTAAGCTGTGCTTCTGCTTCTCCTTCCTGCAGCATTGGTTGTGTTTTCAGACAACCGCCCTCCTCTCCTTTTTGCCCCAAATAAACAGTGCTATCAATCTAAATTTACTTGATCCTGAAGCTAACAAAAAACTCATGTGACTGCTAATAGGAAAGAAAAGAAAGCCACAGAGCCTGCAGTTACCATGCCAACACTGTTCCCTAGGATGTAGCCACACAGAGATGGACGCTGTGAAATTAAACGCTGTGTGATGGGTAGGGAGGTGCCTTTCCATGCGGCTGTGCACTATCTGAAGCTTTCATGTACATTATATTTTACTATTTGTATGTTTAATGTTATGCATTAATCTGGTCTTTCTGTTGTTCCCTTCTCTTTCTGTTTTTACACTTTGGTTTCCTGTTGTTGTGATAGAACTTGGCATTTCAAGAAATCCTGTATATAGTAAGTTCCATGAAAAATGGATTATAAAATGGCTGTCATAGGATGAACAAAGAGTGGCTTCTGACTGGAATTCTGGCTGCCATCTAGTTGTCTCTTTAAGGTTATTGGAATTGTACTCTGCTCTCATTGACTTTGGGCATGCACAGTCTATTCGTGGGGGCAATATGGGGATAAGCAAATGGTTCACAAGAGGACCACCAGCAAAACTAACATGAGACAGTGGTGCAGGACAAACTTTACTTTGTGTTTCTGTGCTTGTGTGTGATTTTTCTACATTTGCCTACAGCTGATCTTTAGGTATTTGTCAAATATCAAAGACAAACCTCCTTTTTCTTAATATTCTAGATGTTTGTAGCTAATGCTGCATCCTCCTTTGGAGTCACAGCTTAGTCCTCACTACACAAGTACTCCTTCCTTAGATTCAAGAAAAGGGCACTGTTTCGTGTTCTCTCCCACTCTGTGTTTGTGTGCTTTCTGGGTTGGGGGAGATGACGAGAGATTATGGAGTGGCGTTCTCAGTAAGTTTTTAAGCAGGTCGTAAATCTCTTAAGGTCTTCACAGACCTTGACTAGAATTGTATGTTACAATTCTACAATGTTGTCCTATTTGAATGTTTTGATTTATTTACTGCTTTGGAAGGCACCTTTTAACACCTGCACAAACTTACTTCTTGAAGCAAATATTTTCTGAATTAAACAGCTTTTTTTTTTTTTTCCTGCTGCTTTGTTTCTCAGTGCTGCTCACAACTCCATGCAAAGTACAGAGAGAGCTGTTTGCAACACAGTGAACTTGCCAGGTTTACTTGAACTGTCTTGGAAGACTATGGATTGGTTATGTAAGTGGAAATTCTGTGGGATATTTTGCTAACATGTTTCAAGTCTCTGAGGGGTTACTTTGTACACTGGAAGTGCCAGTCTTGAAGATTTAGACTGAAAGCATCATAAAGCTCATGTGGCTTCAAAATTTAGTAGTCTGTTTAGATTTTTCTTGGTTCATATTAAAGAAAACAGTCTTTAACTCAATAGCAGCTAATTAAAAAATTCTAAATCGCTGTGTTTTTGCATACTGATTTTTGCTAAAGGCATAAAGCAACAGAGTGAAATTAATGGCAACTGTGCTTATACAGTGTCCCAAGGAGATCTCCTTCCTTCCAGACCAGTTACACTAAGAAATGTTCAGCACAGCAGCAAGTGCACTTTGTCAGTGTTTATTATTAAACATTGAAAATGCAGCTACAGCATAAGATCTCAGCTGAAAAGCTAACTAAATCTATTACTGTTAGGTATGTGGAATTACAAAAGGGATTAATATATACTGAATCGAACTTTAAAAAGTTGGTCTGCTAGTAGATAGAAGCTTATCAAACCAAAACTTGTGGATTGTGGTTTAGATCTACTGGGTGCAGCTGTGTATACTGGAGACTTAAAGAGAACTAAGATATTAATGCATCTGACTCTCTCTTGTCAACCAGTGTTTTCTTCTGGGAGTGTTTTTCTGAGATGGTAGCCAGAGCTTCATCTGTTTAAGTCTTATATTGCACCAGGCTCATTGAAGTTGTTCTTGACATCTGCAAGCATCATGTTAATGAGGCTAAACTGTAGAAAGGGGGATGAGTGCAGCAAATCTAATTAGGAGCTGCTGCATAACAGCTGTTCTGTTGACACCTAGTACAGACATAGAAACAATACACAGGTGATGGGCTCTGGTTTTGTATGCTATATGTCTACTTTATGTGTCATGCACAGAGCTGCCTGGCTTGGATATATGTCTGATAGATACATTCTGTCCTGGACTGCCTCATTAGTTTCCTGTGACTCCATATGAGGTGCGAATTCATTGAGCAGTTGAGGCCGGCTCCTGATTTGTCCACAAATTTGACTGTGAAAGCACGGGAGTTGTAATTCTGACTTTAAAAAGATTTTCAAAGCCCCAGTCCTTTCCTGTAAAAGGTATGAATTAATTAAGCTGAGGGACGGATCCGGAGCTAGAAGTTACTAAAACTTACCTTTTTCGTATTTTTATAGAATTCGCTTGAACAGATTATATTTTTTAGGTTGTAGCCTGTAGGGCTTGTGGGTTGATCAACCGTATAAATGTAATGAACTTGTCACTTGATGAAAACATCGATAAGCATATATCAACTTTGCAGAATTTTTCTCATAAGGAAAGAAGCCTTTGGCTCTAGTCTTATATCATCAACTTTGGATTTCTGTTGGTCTTTTAACAACGGAACTGCATCAAGTGAAATTCTGCAGCTGGAACTCCAATGAAACTTCTGTTGCCCCACGGAATGACCACATGACATTACTCTTGAATGCCTACTGCTGCTATGTGAAAAAAAACTCTGCTATTACATTTGCGACCCAGCTTGGAGGAAGACTTTTTTTCAGAAACCTTACATTTGGTCATATTAGCTAATGAACTGAGCTGGCCTCAAATGTAATAACTTTGTAAAACGATATGTATGCATTTACTTTCTGTATAGAGTAATGCAACTTTTGCAGCTACTTTAATGGGAAGAAGCCAGGCAATGGCAGGACATTACAGCCAGATGAGTCACGTATACCTGAAATGAATCTGAAATTTTTAGCCCTAACTAGTGGTTAATGCAAAGCTTGTCACTGTGAATCACAGGAAATCAGCTCACAGAGGATACTTTAATCTTTACATCCTGCGTTGTCAGGCAGAACACCTGGAAACATGGTTTAAGTGGTAACTGTGCACTGCATCTGTCTGCCTTCCACTACACAGGAAACGAGCTTGGTATTCGATGCAGAGCTGAAGACGTGCCTCTGAATTAAAACGCATCAGATTGTCTGAACACGGAAATTAACCACCTGATTGAAAGTGTGCCCTCATAAATATTAACTCTAACTGCACTGTAAAAATAGAAAGCATATTATAACATCTAGTTAATAAACAGATGCCTTCTCTTCAGCATGTGTTACCCTTTATCCACTCCCATTTTCTTCGGGAATGTTTTCAGAAGATTGTCACTTGGCTTTTCCTGTAGTGGATTCATTTGTTAAATAAAGACCAGAACCTTGGAGTTTGCAGCTTGATCCTAGCGCATGGTCATGCGCTAATCTTTATGTGCTGAGCTGCTTTCAGGCTTAAATCCTGAAAGAGGTACTTAAAATGGAGATTGTGTGTTACTAGATAAGCCTTGATTTGCAAAGGAAGAGTGAAGGAGAAAACTGGAGTGAGAGTACGGGCTAGAAAGGAGCTGGATGCAGTTGATCATAATCCAGTGCTGGCAGCAGGGCTTATAGTAAAAATGTTACCAGTCTCATTAAACTGGCAATGGGTTGCTCTCAGAGGAATCTCTCTGAATATTTAAAGCCAGTGCAGCAGAGTTGTGTGATTAGGACGCCCCTAGATGATAGTAAAGTCTGTTGAGTATCCCCATGCAATTCTAAAATCTAAGAATAAAATTTACCTCACTTAATTACTGCTCAAGCAGAAAAACTGGAGTTGAACTATATGTCGGAGAAAATAATTAAGACCTCTATAATGTGCTTGTAATTTCTGGTATCAGGGGAACGTAGTTCGGAGTTTTCCTCTGACACTGCCTGACGGGTCTCCAGGCTGCTTGATTCCTTGCTTTTGCTGTTAGGAAAGCTGGTTGGGTCAGCCCAGCTAGCAGACCTGGCTAGCTATTGGCAAAATAAAAAAACCCTAAACTGTCCAAATGCCTTATGTTGATGTTGGTACTGGTAATGAGGTAGCTGTACTTAATGAAGCACCAAATTCCTCAATTTAATTATTTATTCTTTTCTTTTTCAGAGATGTTGTCTTAATGCCAGTACTTAAAATTTCATTTTGGTAATGTTAGTTTTCAGAGTACTTGGAAATTTTATGTAATTGTCACTCATTAATGCTGTTTTACATGTTTAATAATGCTGTTGAACATGTTTAGCTATGAAGAGTGCACTCACAATATTCAAGAATTAAAATAATGTTAATGAAGCTTATCTTGAAAAAAAATATATACAACAGTATGAACATAATCAGGTAAGGTTGGTCCTAACCCATAAGTGATTTCAGCGTGTTTGTTATTTACAGTATGTTTGTATAAAAAACATATTCAGCTAGAGCTTTATATAACAGTCCATCAAAACGTACAGCAGTAGCTAAATTAAATATGAGTGATTGTAATGGAGAAAGAGAGAAGGCGATATATAAATAATGAAAAAATAGTGGCAGTAGAAGTAGTATTAAATTTGGGTGGGAGAGCTGATGAGATAAAAGGATGCAGAATACGAGGTGGTCAATGGGAGGAGATGAGCAGTTCAAGTACAATCACGTATGGTGTCTTCATCATGAAAAGAGTAACAGACGTAAGAAATGTTATTAGACATTCTCTGGTTTGTTTAAGGATTCTCTACTCTGAAACGCTTCAACATGAATGTCGAGAGAGTGGAAGTCTGTGCTGCTGACCTTTGAAAGACAACAGCTGAGCTGAAAACGCTATCCCAGAGTTTTATTTCACTGTCTGTTATATTGTGAGCTAATAAGGAGAGCTTATGCTGTGGGATTTTTCTCCTTTATTTGTTTGTCCATTTATGTTACAGTTTTTTGCTTATGTTTATACTCTTGTAGTTTTATTTTCCTGGAATTATATATACATATTTTACTCCTTATGCTGTGCAAGTGTTTGCATGCACAGATGGGCATCCAGGCATGCAGGGTTTAGTAATAACAAATGATCATAACATTGCACCTCTTTTGCCTGTACTGTGTGGCAATGTGTGTTCCATTAGCACTCTGACTGCAGGGTTCTTGTCAAGATTCCTGGGTTTTGCTGCTGGATTCTGAAAGCACTTGATCGACTGATCTTGGAGATGTGCTGAGGTTTTTGCCCAAGGTTTTCATACTCGCTATCAGCAGGTGAAATTTTTAACAGGTTGATCCTATCTGTAGAACACTAAAATAGAGATAGAGGAATCAATAAATCTTTAATGATTTTTATTTAACCAGAGAATCAGGAGGCTATATGTGAACAGAAATTTCCTGTTTCTGCAGTATTTGTTTGTAAAACTAGGTGAATAATACAACAGTCTTGATAGGACACTGGGTGCTTTTCCTTGCAGTCAGTAAATGGAAGTATCTTTTTCTACTTTCTGGAAAACTCCCTATAACATATGCCCTGCACCTACATAATTTTTTAACTCTGGATTTTATGTGGTACATTTTATCAGCATTTCTTCTCCATTCTGTGACAACTATAGTCACATAAATTGGTTCTGATGGGCATTATTATTATCAGAGGATTCTAGCCAGTCTGTGGCTTGAGTGATGTGTGTAAGCTGGACAGTGTTTTCTACAAAGATATTTTTTGTCAAACACTACGTTCAAGAATGCAAAGCCAGCTTTTCTCCCCTAGATCTGTTAGATTTTGTTGTCTTCCTTTGCTTTTTTTTTTATTTCCTTTTCCAAAGCTCTCCTTTGTTCCTTGGAAGTCTCAGCCATGATACTGAGAAAATCTTCCAATACTTTAGAGTCGCCTCTTATATTCTCCAGTGCTTTCCACCTTTCACTGGAACTCTAATGGGTTTTTTTTCCTGATTTCCCTGTGTTTCCTACTCTTCTTAAATGTCACTGAATAAGCTTAAGATTTGTATAATGTATGAGAAATAATGTTCTTTACACTTTCTTTACAGACTGATAATCTCAGTACTGAAGCTGATCTACCAATTGAGTAGTGAGTGGAGGAAAACTTTGAATTCACCAGTTCACTGAAATGAAATAACTTGTCAATGTGTTTTAATTATTACATGACCAATCAATCTTAGCTGCATGTTTGAAAAGTCGTGAACTATGACAATGAGAAAATAAATAACAAGTTATGTGTGATGAGCGTAGCTTGTTAATCCCAAACTAGATTTTGAGTATTTAGCTGTTACACTTCTCAGTGTATCTTCAAACCACTTGAAAATGTCAAATGAATTAATTAATTTTGAGATGGGTTAAGAAATGTCTTTCAGCCAACAAAAATGACTATTTAATTCCATTTATTATATTTCATAATTCTGTGATTGAGATGATGTATGAAATAAGTTGTAGAAGACAAAGTCTTGTCATGAATTTTTTGCTCATTATTTTTCTTTCCTGATGCCATAGGATCTTCTTTACTTAACATTTCTGGACTTCTTATTGAAACTCATTCTTCATGATGTACTTTGTCATTCTGAAGTATGTGAAATACAGCATAACTTTTCTAAAAATTTGTCAGTCTGTGTGTTACCTGCATAATTTTGAATGTAATTGATTTCTTTATGACCATAGCTTATGCAGGTGCATGCATGTTGTTGCTGTGGCTGTTCATTTAAAATAAACTGGCAAGATTTGGTAAACATGCTAACTACTAATATGATTTTTTAGTTCATATCGTGGTGACAAAGGAGCTAATACTGAAATGAAAATCCTGGAAAGAAGATTAAATTTTTCTTTCAAAATGTCAAAATTACAAACTTAATGGCAAAATTCTTGCTGCAGATAGGTGTTTTTTTGAATACCAAATGTAGATTTTTGTTCAGGGTATAAAATTTATATGCAATCCATGTACATTGCACAGGAGATTCTGGTGGCGAAGTGGTCAAAACTTTCAGCCCTGTGCTAGTTGTATCCCCGTTCCTGCTAGGCCTTGTGGAGCTGAAATGCTCTTTGTTCTAGAGCCATTGTGCAGCACTGGGAAAAAGCTGTCAACATGTGTAAAATTGTTAGAGTTCTGCTTTCACCCACTTCGTGCACAAGGAAGGAAGTCAGAGGCTTTGCCCTGATTACAGCCTTTGGTGGGGTTGGGGCAACCCACTCTGCTGGTGGTGAAAGTGGATGAACTCCTGGAAGCCATGCTTTGCATTGAGGCAATTTATTGCAGTTTCAGGTGGGCATGAATGGTGCGCTTTATGGGGGAGTTCTTTAGTTAAGGAAAGCAGTATATTGTCTCTAAACTCAAGACTGACTTGAGCTGAGCTTGAGAATGATGTCTGAGGGCATTGGTGAGGTGAGAAACTAAAGACTAACACACGTTTATAAAGGAGTAAGAAGCTGTAGAATTGTTAGCCTCTGGTAAGTCAACGGCTGGCAAGACAGGAGAGATTATGATCACTGGAAAAAGTAGAATAATATTTTTCCCCCTTTTTCTTTTTGCTCTTTCTTTTCTGTCTTCCTCTCATAGAGCAAATGAATGTTACTTAAAAGATGTAAAAGATAAATCTTCAACATTTCTAAATGAGGATTTAAAAATTAATTTAATATATTGTGTTAAGATGAGAGTAACTCAGAAAACTAACAGGACTATTGCTGTTTGAATTAGGAATACGTGTATGTGGCTGGAGATACGTGCAGCAGTGTAAGATGATTACAATATTGCAGTGTTACAGGACAGGAGTTTTGGGGTCTTACTGTGACACTAGATGACATGGGTCTCAGAGCGATCATTGGGTATTGTAATAGGCATGACTATATATCAAGGCACTCCAAATGTCATTGCACAAAATAGCAGACAAGTTTAATCAGTAAATAAAAGGATATGAAGACTGGTGGATATAATCCGCGTCAGAAGGACGGGAGACACTTAAAACACATTTCTGTAGATTCACAGACTATGGAATATAGCTGGAGAAGTCTTGAAAATGTCTCCTGTGAAAGACTTGCATACAAAGATCCGTGATCATAACGTCCCCAGCTGGGCCGTATTTTCGTGTGGGACTATATTCGTTCCTTGGGATTGGTAAAGGGAAAAAGCACAAAGAGTTACTTAGTATGTAAAAAGAAAGGATAATGCGGCGAATAGGTAACCACATGCAAAGTGTCCATGAAGAGAAAAATTCTTTAAATTGATCTTCTTCCTAACAGTCCTGCCTTACTCATTCAAATATATCCATTTTCTTTGTAAGTATACATACAGATAGCAGGCTTGTACTAGATGAATCAATTTTTTTTTTTTGTATTCGAATAGTTTGTATTTTAAAGATGTCCGTAAAAGTATGTTTTTCTTTCTATATAACCACTTGCCTAATTCTGTTTATAGCCCTAACTTAATATAAAATATTAAAAAGGAGAACAAATACAATAGGAAGTTGCAACTATGAATGTGAAAGTGTAGTAGTAAAGAGTGTTAGACCCAAGTTCAGATCTAGAATTGCAATGTGATAGTTCCAAATTTAGCAGCTGATGCTTATCTAGATGTCTGACAGAGCAAAGCTTTGACTTCCCTGACATGTACCCTAATAATTCAAATATTATTTAGTTTATATATGCATTAGGAAAGACCCTTTGCAGTTGAAGTCATTATTTTGTATTCCTTCTAAGGTAAAGCGTGTGTTTGCTGCTTCTCTGACCTCTATCCAAAACTATTAGGGTAAGTGCGGCTGGGTAAATGACAGCAAAAACTTGCTAGCAGCCTTAACCAAGAATCCCTCCAAATATAAACAGATGAAAGTTCTGATATGGATATCTTTTGGAGAACCCTGATGTTACACCTTTGTTCCTGTACTCTTTGATTGTTGGGAATTAAGTACTACTTTGAAAGATACGGTTCTCTACAGAGTGCTCGTTAGGCTTTACCTTAACAGTTGAGCAAGATTTTTTTATTTTTTTCAGGGTCCTATGTGAAAAACCATCTGCTTAATCTGGCTGTAGATTCAGCCAATAGAATAAACTCAAACTATACAAAGGAGTTGTGTTAACAGGCTTAGATCAAACGAAAATGAAAAGGGGAAAAGCATCTTCCTGGATCAGTCTTTCAAATTGTTTTTGAGGGTCTTCAGATGAGAAGACAGGGAAAGTATTTGTGTATGGATAATATATATGTGTAGGTGTACATGTATGTATTATATATGTGTATTGCATAATTAAAAATATATATGTATTTTTATATATGTATTTCCTGTAAAAAGTAAAAGCATACATGTGCAACTTTTATTTATACATGGGAAGAGAATGATGGACTAACGTAGTGTTTTCTCTAGATTTTTTTTTAAGTAGAAATGTTGCAAGTGCTGCTCCTGACTCTTTCTGACAGCCTTCTGAGATTCAAAATAACCTGTTGGCTATGCTTGCATTTGTGTCACATGGTACTTAAGCATGTGAGCAGCAACTATATTCCTAGCATCCTTCTGCCTCCGGAAACTGATTTTAGCCGATAATTTTGAAAATGGTCTCACTTAACATAGTGCTGCTGGCAAGTGATGAGTGGTAAGAATGGAACAGATTTCTTGTTGTTGTTAGTAAAAGTGATTACTGTCAAATGTTTCAGTAGTGAC
>Ga0181612_126977_pt1 | contig 10462 bp, 7 predicted proteins | sample HoacroProtozoa21_FD_119630 | JGI IMG/M metagenome (GOLD analysis project Ga0181612, IMG submission 119630) | Hoatzin crop microbial communities from Cojedes, Venezuel. Combined Assembly of Gp0051906, Gp0051904, Gp0051908
AAAAGAGAGAGAAAGAAAAATAATTTACCTATTAGAATATGGACTTGTAATATTAGTCTTTCAAAGACTTCTTTGTAAAGTGGCAGGGACATGGGCAGGAGGGGTTACCGAGCAGAGACAGAATAGAAATATGACTTCACCGAGGTGTCTGCTTGGCCCAGGCTAACTGTGGTGGTAAGAAATGGTCTGAATCAGCTGGGTCCAAGGCAGCAAACTCCTGTGGGCTGCCTCACACACAGCGGAGCATGAAATATTTTTAAAAGTCTCAAACAGACACCAGCGACATTATTCCTGATTCACTTGTAGCTGTTACAGGAGAACCAGCACCTACATCAAGTACCTTCCCAACGGGGATTTTTTATAACAAAAATATTTTGAGTTTGGAAACACTGGAACAAAACAGAGGTTCAGTTTTAGCTGCTAAACCATGGAACCAGACCTTGAGACTGACATTCTCTATGGGGGGCCAGGTTATGGTCTCAGCTTCTCCAGCCCTCTGTGACTCTCAGTATCAATCCAGTGCCAATCCCATCTTCAGACAGTTTTGCTGATGTAAGGGAGATCACAATCTGTCTCACAAGGAATGGATATTTTTTGCATTTAAAAATAAATATTCAAGTTTGGAGCATTTCATGAAGCAGGGTGACCCACACCATCTGCTCTTTCTGACAGCACTTGGGAAGCCTGGAGGTCTGCTTTTCGAATCACATTACACATATATAATACTTTTTTCTCATTGATCCTTCTCTTACTTTTTTTTCAGATACAACCAAGTAAGAGGAATAATTCCTGTTCCCTTCTCACAGTCCCTGCTTACCCAAAATAATTCATCCAGCTCATTGAAGATTTGTGCATATCCACAACCTGTATCCCAAAATGCTAAAACAATCTATTTAACCTTTACGCCAGCTAATGCATACATTAGAACAAGGACCTATATATGAACATAAAAATGTGAGAAATTGAAACTCACTGACATAAAATCAAAGAGCTTGGCCATAAAAGGTGTCACTTTTATGTGATTATCTTGCCAATATCTCCATGTTGCTAAACTAAATCAAACTGCAATTTTTCCCACATGTATTGCATTTAATGGAGTCCGTTAATGGCAGCGATTCCTTATAGATCTCCGTGTAATGGAAGAATGGTTCCTTGTGCCATAACATTGCGGAAGCTGAACCCCCTACACACACACTGCCGTACATCTTACGAGCTTGACCTTATATGCCTCACTGTGTCAGGCAATGCCGAGCACTGCTTTTGCTAAGACAATCCTTCAGGAAGATAGAAAGGCGTTTCAAAGAATTCACTGCTGCCAGAAACTGGATCCAGCCATGCCCATAGACTGCATTCTCCAGCTTCCTCCTCTCACTGAGTTAGGCACTCTGCGCTGCTGAGACCAGGAGTCGTGCAGCCTCCCAGGTGCTGCCCAGTTTGGTCCCCAGGTCTTTGCAGCAGGGTCTCTAGCAGAGACACTGTTCTCTCTTTTGTCCAGCAGAATGGCTTCACTTCTTTATAGAACTGAATATCATCCTGCTGATGAAGAAACTCCACAACAAGCTCCTTTAATCCATAGATGTCAAAAAGTGGAGGCAAATGTCTGCTTCCCAAATTTATAGCTAGAAAAGTTGAAATCAAGAGATTTCCTCATGTTTGCACGGCAGAGTCAAGGGGCAGAACCCAAGCAGCCTATATCGTTGTGCCATACTCTTGCTCTTAGGTAAGGCTGTCTCCAATTACCTTCAGCTCCTCTTTTCTGCTGTCATTTCCTATGCTTGGAGAAAGCAGAAAACACAACGTGGAGGATGTACAGATCACTCTGTACAGTCCATAAGCCGGGAAACCCATGACCAGAGCAGTCAGGGCTGCTCCAGCACCTCGTCCATGTCCTGTGCCCCAGGGAGTCCCTCACACCCACGGCACATAATGTCCCAGCAATGCTCACTCACTGTGGGAATACACACAGTGGGAGCACAGCTTACAGAGGGACGTTGCTTTTGTCCTGTGCCAAAATGAACACAGAGTTTTGAGGGTCACTGGCTTGGTCCTTGCTTCTCCCTGAAGAAAATCCTCCCTCCTGAAGCCTTTTGAAATGAATGCAGTGTCAGCCCAGATTAATTTGACATCCACATGCTATTTTTTTAAATTATGTTATTAGGAAGATTTTACTCAGTGTTGTTTTAAAATCCCTAGAAACATAAAAATTCCATTTTCCCTGCATCTATTCATCTTCATTAACCACGTGCTGATTTTTTTTATTCTTTTCTGCTGTTGGTAGAAAATCCAAGCCAACGCAACGCCCTTTTATTTCACTTTGGTATCAGCCAGAATAGGAGGTTTCTAAGTTCTGTATGTGCCAGTGTCAAGGTCTATAAGAGTCTATCTGTCAACAGTGGGATCATTGCTCACGCTTTAGCAGCATTCCTGGTCAAATTGAGTTTTTTGTTTTCTATGTTTTCAAAGCATTGGATTATTTTTTTTTTCAGTTGAAACAAATAACATCTGCTGTCCAGGGCAATATTGCTCAAAAACCTTTGTATCAGGGAAGTGGGTGGGAAGGGGATGACAAACAAAGAAATCAAAACCATATAGTTTTTAATCCTTTTCAGGAGCAAGGCAGGTTTTGGGGCAGTGGGGAACAAAGACTGGAAGTGTGTAAGTAGTGGTTTTAAACTCGGGAATTTCTAAACAACTATTTCATGGCAAATTCAAAATTTTGATAATTCCTTCTCTGCATCACGAATCATAATCATTTTTTAGCTTGTAATCAAAAAAATCTCGAAAAGCCTCCATAAACAGAAATTCTTCTCCTAGAAAATGACAGGTTCCTTTCCCAGAAGTCACTGTTCAAGTAATTATTTTGGTTTAAAATACTTTCAACAACTGAAAGAACCAACGAGTTTTAGCCCGGATTTCTCACCAGATTGTAACATACTACATCACGTGGCCCAGAGACACTGACTCAGCAGGATTGCGCAGCAATAGATGCTTTCTATTCGCACAGCTTACACGAGCAACAAAAATAGCCTGGTTAGGTTTCTGAAAACGTCGATGCTTTTCCAGATTAATTTTCGATCTTTAATGACTTGATTAGTCTTTTTTAATACAAACATCACTTTCTATGTCTCTATCTCTACCTCCTATTACTAGAGAAAAAAATGTCAATGTGTTATTTTATAGGCTTCCAGAGTGTGGTATATGGGAAAGAGCCACTTGCCTAAGACCTGTATTTTGTGTTTGTCTAGCAATATGATTCTCTGCTACAACATTATTTGTCATCCTCAAGAGATCTTCTATCCCACTCCAGCCCTATAGTCCGCCCTGTGGTCACTGGTACTTGAGAGTGCCGAAAATCTCACCAGTTCTATAATGTTAGTACGAGTTTGATACTGATTTCCAGCAGTATCCCTCAGATCACCTAGTCACCTCACAGGGAAACTGAGTGCAAAAACTTCATTTGTCCTAGTTTTCCAGAATGAGCTCACCCCCATCCTCCCACTGCACCCCACATATTCCTGCAGAACAGAGAAGCAGCAGCTATAACCCAAAGATGAAACAAAGGGACTGTATTTTTTTCCACTTTTAGACTATCAAAACCAAGAAGAACACATGATTTTTCCAAATCCTTTGAGACCTTTTTGGTGGAAGTGTGGGGAGGAGATTTGAGGATATGGGGTGATAGGACTCGTCCCACAGAAGATTTAACCAACGGATGAGGTCCCAGGGCAGTGAGGATGAAGGGCAAGGGCTCACAGACACAGGCAATCCTAGGCATTTTGCGTGAGAGGTGGCCCTTCAGCACAGGGAATGTAGTTTATCTACATCCTGAAAGGCACCATGTAATTTTATGGTGTCATAAAAAAGATTATTATACTAATAGGAGTTAATAATTCTAAAAGCTTCATGACCTCGTTGGTCATCTTGGCTCAGCTTCAGCCTGGGTGATTTTTTTTTTTTGTGTGCATGTCAGTTGAGTTGGCAATGACCATTAAACATAAGAGGCCAAATTCTCAGCTGGTGTAACTCAGCCTGACTCCATTCAAGCCAGCTGAGCTCTGCCTGTGTGTACGGAGAGGTGAATCTAGCCAATGGACTTCTCTAATATTTTGCAGACTTGAAGAGAAGAAATGTACAACTCTGACATGATTTACTCTGCCCTGGGATCTCAGACTGCACTGTCCTACATTTTGTCCTCTGCAGTGTCTTTTGAGCCACTCTTGGGTGTAAATGGGCTTCTGAACCAAGCTGAGCTACCTAGCATAATCATCTTAAGGAAACAAATAACTACACACACTGGCTGGTTTGTTCGTACTGAAAAACAGATGCAGTTCAGCTCATGTGAAGTGCCAGAGTCCTCACATGTTCTCCTCTGAGCAAATCAGGACATACACAGCAACAGGAGTGTAAAGACCACCTGAGCTCCACAGTATAGTGATTTTAACCGCCACACATTGCTTGGTGATCAGGCATGTTCCCAGTGACAAGTTACTCTCAGTTTCTGTGTGTCGGTGTACCGACAAGAGCAAAAACTGGCTTAAACCTTTTCCTTTGCACCACTCTACTGCATTTAAACCAGTACGTTCACTCTACTGCAGTTCTGCTGGTTAGTATGGCCTTGGGAGAAAGACTGCGACAGAACAGAAAGGTGCCTCCATTCCTGATTCCAGCAGCTGACCTCACCTCTCTTGCTCTCAGTTTCTGGGCTGAAAACAATATATTGGGCATTAGGTTTTCTGTCGTACGAAACAGGTTTGCACTGAAGTGCTCAGAGGTGGCTCTCAAACAGGGAGAGCTGTGGCACTATGAGCAAGAACCGTGCTTGGCACACCATTGCTCTCACTGCAGGAGATGCTGGGTTCTCTGTTTCATCATCTTCTCTATGCACATTCTGACGTTTATATAGATATAGTCAAATACATACATACACACAGCCATACACATACTTACTTTTGCATACATACATACATAAAAGCAACACCGAAGAAGTGTTTGTTCAAGGCACAGACTTGAGAAGATTAAATCCGTTCCAATGCCCAGGCAGCAGCTTGACTCCTGTGGTGTTACTCCCTAAATATGCTAATATAAGATCAGAATCAGGCCCCACACTTCGCTGAGAAAACCCTCAGAAAGAATATTGATATCAGTGCCTTCTGCTGGCACAACCTAATCAGCGTTACCTCTTAGCGTGAAGAATCAGAGCTCAAAATAGTCCACTCCAGTGTCTTTTGATTGCCAAGTGTTTCAAGAGAGAGGAACTGTGTGCAAAAGACTAATAAAACTAAGATCCACACTGCATTTGCATTTTCCACTGAGTTTGCCTGCATTTTGCATCTTCTGAGTACTGTTGCAGCAGTTTCCGAAGTGCGGTGCTCCTTACCTCGGCCATGGCTGACGGGTCCCGAGCGCTGCATCTCGCCTGCAGACCTTCCTCCTCTCCCAGGGGCAGAGGCTGCTGGGGCTGGGGGGGGGCTGCAGCAAACCAGGGCACGGCTCCAGGTTTCCTGGGTTGAACACCTAGGACCAAGCAAATATTAGCCCAGATTTCAACAGCTACAAGTTAAATTGGAAAACAAAAGAGAAAAAAATTAAATGGGGTGGGTGTTCCTGCTCCTGTATTGAGCAGCACTGAAGCTGCATCTCTCTCTCTTTTTTTCTCACTCTCTCTATCCACGGCCTGTGCAAACAATTCAGTGTATATGTATTTTTGGCACAAATCACAGTGTCCTGTGATTCTTGATTATAATTATAATAATGGGTTTCAGAAAGCCTGCAAGTGGTTCTGGGAATTATAATAAGGGTTTAGGACAGACGTGTTGTTTATATGGTTAGTGTTTGTTGCATATTAAACCAAGTTTAGCAGAATAGCTAGTGTTGTAAGAAACTGCAAAATACACAATTAAATGCAAACTAGCAGAAAACCACCTCTCTCCTCCTTGAGAGACAGACATGCTCACAGTGTCATCTCCACCCTACGAGCAGGGATTAAAGCAGATGCAGATGGCTAGTTCTGTTGTGATGGTATTCCATTGCACTTGCCTTGTCTGAATTTCCACTCCTACAATCTTCTCTTAATTTACCATGAGAAAAATATGTATTCGATCCTTTTTTCTTCATGTTCTACCCATCTTTCTTTATGATTATCCTTGCTTAAAGCATCCAGCCATGCAAAAGCTCCACTGAGTCATGCAGTTCCCATTACAACCAAGGTAGAATTATTCCCAATTATAGCATCTTTTTCCTGCGATATTTTTTTTCCAAAAGTCTTAATTTCTATTCAGTCACATGACCAGATTTACACTTTCTCCCTCATGAAATTATTTCATAGTTTAATAGTTGTCTGTGAATTGTGGCAAAAACCTCCCCATGTCCACCTGTCTCAGAGCCGACTCCGAGTAGCTGCTGATGTACTTGACCTTGTAAATGCCCTCTGCTTGTAAGCATGGAGTCCGTAAGATGCTGGATGGAAATAGGGGCCCTCAGAGATGATGCAAAGAAATAAGCTATTTTGTAAAAACCTGTATGAACTTTTCTTTTCTTTGTTCATGGTTATGACAGATAGACTCCAACCCACAAAAGGGACTGCTGGAGTGTGCAAGGTTTTGCGCCTGACTGAGCAGGAAGAATTGAGATTGCGCTCAGGCCCAACATGAGGTTTCTGCAGCCAAACCTGCCAGGCTGTGATAGGACTGGGGTGGAACCCAGCACCAGCGCTGGGACTCAGTGGGGACCATGAGGTCAATGGGCTTACCCTGAGCTGGCTTGCCTCTGCTCCCTTCTACGATGATTTCTGCATGCCTCAGAGCTGCAGTTTTTCCCAGTTCTGAAAGGGAAAAGAGGAGAAAATAAAGATAATAATAAACACAACTCCTGCATCTTTCCTCCTGGCTGTGTTTTCCAAGGCTGCATCTCAACACCTCCCCACCCTACCGCCAGCCGCTGTCAGAGCCCTCTCGGAGAGAGCCAGCCAGACACCGCTGCCTGCCCAGCCGCCGCAGACTGCATGTTGATCGTGTTCCTCTCCTTTGTTAACACAATTGCCTTCACCTTTACATAAATCAGATTTAGAGAACACATTGCGTCTCAGAAGCCTTGGGACACCTCGAGGCCTCTCAGTTCAACGGAGCTCATTATGGAAATCAGCTAAATGCTGAGCAGAGAGATAAGTGCTAACTGTTTACCAAACCCCTCCACCAGAGACATACAGCAAGAGCTAATGGGAGTTCATTTGCAGCTTTACTCAGTCATTCAACCCTATTTATCTGCTCCTTCGACTGATCTACAGGGAGAGATGCACAAGCTTGCACAAAAGATCTTTCTGTGTAACTCCTCTTGGACAGGCAGGGTGGGGAGAAGGGACAAGGAGGAGCTGAAGTTATGCCATGAGGAACCAAAGCAAGCCAAAATCCAAATGCTCATCTCTAAGCATTCTTGAAGGTTGCTAATATTCTCAGCTTTGTGGTCAAAGCCCAGTTTAACTAGAGATCACTGCGCCAAAGAGGAGGATATCCTCCCATCTCCAGTGCTTGCAGAGTGTGCATCTCCCTTGAGGATTCCTGGCACAGCAGCCAGGTGATACAGGGTAAAAAGAAGGATTGGGGGGGAGCATGTAGTTCTGAGCTGCGAGGGGCACAGGTAGCTGTTACCCAAGGTGATGGAGCACCAAGCCTAACAGGAAAAATGGATGTAAAATGCTCCCAGCTGTGGGAGTGGGGAATTCTTTTCTGGGAGTATTTTTCAGCCTGGTCCATCCAGAGCCAAGGACAGGCAATCAGAAGGACGATGTGAAGATACTTCTGCAGATACCTCCTATGTGTGGAAGGAGGTCCTCAGGCCAGCAGCTACACTAGAAAGCCTGAGTGTACCTGTACAACACACGTACATCACAGCCAGCTCTAGAGCAGGCACTTTTTTTTTCCAAAACATTTTTACTTAGGATTGTGAAACTTTACAAGCTGGAGAATGGTATTGACTTGTTCCTCAACTCCATATTTTTTAAGTTTTAGAGATGTCAAAACATTTTGTTCTGACATTTTCCCTGAAAAATGCCAGTCTTCCAGTTCCAGATGACTTTCCATTTTTAATTTAGGGCAGAATTATTAACGTCATGATTTTAAAATAAACAAAGAGTTACGCTCCCTTTTAACTATTTAATTAAGGAGGGGAGGGAGCTGTTCAAATACCAGATGAAAACGCTTTCAGTCTTTCAAATGAAATATTTCTTCAGATTATAGGTTTGCAAAGGTTTCAAAGATGTCACCTTCTTGTCTTAATTCAAGAGAGGAAAACATTTCAAGCTCTCCATAATATTTTTGAAAGAGGAAAGCCACTTTCAGCTCTAATAGACTCCTTTTACTGAACAAGCTCCATTCGAAGGTTCTCATTATCTATTGTCAATAGCTATAATTTTTGTCTGTCTGACACGAAGAAGTAAGGAGGAGTATGGCATCCATCCCTGACATACCACCTTCCTCTGAAGGAGTGTAGTGAAGGTGTTTTTCAAGAATAACCTCTCTCATTAGAATGCAAGCAGACTCTCCAAACTAAGATCATTTTTCTTCCTGTTGTCCCATATTGCAATACTCTGCCCTTTTCAAATGATTTTCAAGAGAATAGTTCAGTATTAGGTTTGTTTAATATTTTTTTAATATTTTTTTTTACCTCTTGTAAGTTGAACTGTGGCTCTCCCTCAGCTCAGAAAACCCAAGCAGAGCTTTGAGCTGCCAATGCCAGCCCCAGCATTTGGAAATGGTGCATTATTTAAAACTCAGGACAAATTCTCTCCTCTCTGCCTTAGAAATTTCATGCAAGTAGAGAGGGACAGAGAGCGGAAAGTGAGATGGAGTTTTGCTGTATTGTGCGTGTTCTCTGGACGGGCGGTGTTGGGGCTTGGCCCAAGGGACCCCACAGCTGCTCCCCCACCCCTCCCCCCGCCAGGTTGGGGACAGAATGGGGAGAAAAAGGCCAAAGCCGAGGGGCGGGCTAAGGGCAGTGTGACAGACCGGCACAGGGAGTGGACAGCAACAGCAACAACACTGACAAGAAGAATGTACAAAACCAACAGCAATGTCCGGAGTAACTCTCACCGCCTGCTGCTCCACACGCTCCCAGCTGCGATTCCCCTCCCCCCGGGCAGTCCCCCCCTCAGACCCAAGCGTGACGTCAATGGCGGTGAATCCCCCATGTTGGGGCGGTTTGGGGCAGTTCGGGTCAGCCAGCCAGGCCGTGTCCCCACCAGGCTTCCCAGGGGAACCGACGCCATCCCGGCCGGAGTGGGACAGGGGGGCTGGATAGCCTGGGGTTTTAGCGACAATTTTGTCTTTACATTCAGAAATCATTTTCTGTTCTAAGAGCTGCAAGAGTGATTTTTAGACAGCACACGTAAGGGCAGACACCATAACACCAAAATTCCACTGCTTCTGGGATGGAACATGGCAGTTATTGACCAAAATACAGCAATGCCTTGCAAGGACGAACATGGGGATTACTGTGGAGTCTTGAGTTTAATTGGAAAGAGGATTTAGACAGGTGCAAACAAAGTCGCCTGCATCAAAACTTTGCCAAGAGACTGGACTACTGTCGCTACTCTCTGGAAATGTTTGTAAGGATTCTTGGTGCTCAGCCCATGCTCAGCTGGTCCCAACAGCAGGGACGGGAACTGATCTGGCTGAAAATTAATCTGTCGCGAAACTCCACTCGGGGTAGAAACACTCCTCCATTCACCAACTGTTCCTTGCAAATGGTTCATACCCCTCACACTTCTCCACCCATTCTTACAGATCAGGTCCCTTACACATTCTTTAAGACATAGCATGATTAATAGCCCCAGCAGCTGAGCTTTCCTGCACTACATTACAGCAACAACCTGATTCATTTTTACTAGAAGTTCATTTGTATTATAAATGTCTCTTATTACTTTTAATACATCTTGAGTCAATAGAACTTCTGCTCTTTCTCATTACTTCTGTCTGGTTTTCAGCACAAAGTAAATTTGGGGAGAAACTACTTGCTTCACGGACCTTGAGGTAACTGCCCCCAGATGATTTGTTAGATCTTTTACTTCCAAGGAGATTTGGTTGCATAGATTTTAGCATTGTTCACTGTAGGAACCGGAAGGAGGCAGAATAACGACATACAATCCATTTCTACTGACCTGCTGAGCTCTGCAAAGCTTCCCTAGCAAAACATGCAACTGTGTGGTGTGGTTGGTATGCTGGAGGGAGAGGATGCCATTCAGAGGGACCTTGACAGGCTGGAGAGGTGGGCTCGCATGAACCGCATGAAGTTCAACAAGGCCAACTGCAAGGTCCTGTACATGGGTCGGGGCAATCCCAAACAGAAGTACAGGCTGGGCAGAGAGTGGCTTGAGAGTAGCCCTGAGGAGAAGGACTTGGGGGTACAGGTGAACAAGAAGCTCAACATGAGCCGGCAATGTGCGCTTGCAGTCCAGAAACCCAACTGTATC
>Ga0181612_132621_pt1 | contig 10462 bp, 4 predicted proteins | sample HoacroProtozoa21_FD_119630 | JGI IMG/M metagenome (GOLD analysis project Ga0181612, IMG submission 119630) | Hoatzin crop microbial communities from Cojedes, Venezuel. Combined Assembly of Gp0051906, Gp0051904, Gp0051908
AGTAGGAGTCTTGATTGCTACAATTTCTAAATCCATGGAGTCGTGGTTAACTCAAACCAAACAGCTTCCTAAAAAATTAATATAACATTTACGGACATGTACCATGGAAAGTACATGTTGTACACTTTTTAAATCTTGTGCAAGCTAAATTAGCAAATCTTAAGTATTATAATCTAATTGAAGTTTATCTGAAAAAAAATAAATAGGAAGTATTTTTTTAAACTGTTATTGGTAAGCTTGTTTTTTCTTTTTTTCCAGGCAAAAAAGCAGTGGCAGATAGTAAGTATTAAATATCTAATACCCTGCTGTATTTTTTAAGTGACTGCAGTAAAAATTAGCTCAGCATATTTTTTGTAAATTTGGGCTTTAAGTTACAGATTTAGAAAATGTTTAAAGACTACTTCAAAATACATAGTTTTGGTCGTATTGACAGTTTTATAACCTAGAAATATCTGTGAATCTGCGCAGATGCTACCTCTGTCTTAAATTCTCCTTTGTGTAGGTTTTGGAAGTATTGTATATCTGGGGGAGGGGGAGCAGGAATTCTTTTCAGTAGTAGGAACAACCATTTAATGGAATTACTTAACACAATCTCAAGAGTAGCTGCTATTTTAGCTGTCAAGAAACCACGAATTTTGAACTTGTATTTTAAGTTTGTATTTTTATATTTTCTATAAAATAGTGTTTAGATATTTATGGCCAATTTCTTCTGATAGCACACTGGAATTTAGTTTTTTATGAGCTACTATATCTCAGTTAACTTTCTGCACCTTGATAGCTAGGCCATTTGCTCCCAGTTGAATTTGTATATGCAAACATTATTTAAATTTTTAAATGTGTAATTAGTGAAAATACTGCCTAGTAGACTTAAGGATAATAACAGATAAACTTTAACGTAAAAAGAACCATACCAAAACTGAGGAAGAGTGGATGTTTGCCTATATCGTTCTTTAGAACTTGCGGAATAGGATTTTTAGTATTGGTCAAGTTTATGTACGTAGTTTGAGTGGGTTTTTTTATTTGACAGGGCAGTTGAATCTGCCAGTTGCTCTGCTCAGATGTAGATCCAGTTGTCTGTTCTAGGTTCTGAACTGTGTTCCTGAACTGATTTGCTCTACTGTTCGAACAGTCTAAATCATGTCTTTGTTTCAGAGTCCTCTGGTGCTGGCCATCATTAAAGACCTCTTTTCTTCCTGGAGTATAAATTTTGTCGTTTGTCATCTTTACTGTAAATGAAGCAAGTTACAACCATAGGGAAGTTAATTGTAAATCTGTACCTGATCCATCTGCTGTAATTAGAGAAAGAATAAATCCATTGAGCAACAAGGAATTAAACATGTTGGATAAAGTATGCTGGAGTGTATCGTTAACCTGATTTTTAGAATAAGCATTTTTTGTTTCCTGCAGTTCTTGCAAGTTCCATGTTAAACTTCTTCAGTAATGTTTTGAAAAAGACAAAATTTCTATAAGTAAACCTAATAGAATTAGCCAGGATTTCTTACAATAGAATTAAGCCTCTTCTCTTTTTTACTAATGATACCTTTTTTTGGCTACAACTTTCTAAATACTCCATTTACTTTTAAAACATCATTTAATTGTATGCCAAGTGTGAGAACTTAATTCTTAGCTATTTGTCAACTTGTGGTGTAATAATTATGGGTACAGAAAGTTCTTTTGAAAGCCTTACTTTTTTTTTTAAAGAGTTCTTAGTTCTGCAAGGTTTAAAAGCAAAAGCTGTATTGTTACTAAAACATCATGCAAAATATTTACAGATATTTTTGAAAGGTACATTATTGGCAACTTAATCTTTTTTGTCCTTCATATTCAGTAGAGCTAAGCAGTTGTTCTGAAAGGCTCTTCCTTTAGTCACCAATTTCGCAAAGGAGTAAGTAATAACATGCCCATATTGTATGAGAAAATTCATATTATGTGGGCCCTCATTGGCTATTTGAGCTTATGAAAATCTCAGAATTTAAAGGGAATAGTGAAATCATGCACTGTGGCAGCAGTTAATATGAGCATAAACAAACATTTAACTGATGTCAAAGAGTTTTCCTTTTTTTGGGATGGGTCATTACTGGTTTTTGCAGATAGCTCTTAAAGTAACTCCACAATTAGTACTATATTTTTGAGACTGTAGCAACCTATGTATCTTACAAAAATCAGTTTTCAGAACTGTACATACTGAATTTTGTACCAAGCATACACAGTGTATAAAACCAAAATTTTTTGGTTTTGTTTAAATTTAGCCTAATCTGCTTTTGAGAAGATTAAGAGGCTTAAGTCATTTTAATGACTTAATGCTTACGTACATCTTTTTAACTACTTCACTGAAACATCTTAAATCTTCCAGCTTGATTAAAGTTTTGCTTTTCAATCTCTCCGACTGCAGTATCTGGCCATAACTTAAATATTTTATATTTGATTACTCAGGAGCTTGGTAACCTTACCTGCTCATAGTAAACATTCCAAACACTGTGTTGTCTTTAATTTCTTCAAAATTTATACTTCTGCTTAAGCTTAATAGCTATGCCTACAATGAGTAGAGTAAAATTGCCAGTCATATTTCTCTGAAAGCTTTTATTAAAAAAGGCAGGTATAGCATTAGTCAATTTGAAAAGGTGACATCTATTTTTCACACATTCTGGATGTTTCTTCCACCTGCCACAGCTTTCCTTGTTGTTGCATCTTCCCTTGATAGGTTTTAGCCAATTCTTTCATCACTCTGATGATTTCTATATGTGTTCTTCAGTGTTTCCTCACTGAAGAATGAATGACAAGTAGAAAGAACTCACTATTTGTTTCTTTGCATAAAACCAAAAGCATCCAGAAAAAGGGAACAGAGAATGAAAACTGGAAGAAAAAGGAGCTTCAAATTAACAGATATTAGGCCAGTGGTGATTACAGGGTGGGTCAGAGTTGTGGTATAGTTAATAAGTGGTTCAGATTGAAAATTTATGCCAGGTAAGGAGCTATATGTGCATTTGTAATGCAAATTTACGATCACTAATAGTTCCTAAGATACTACACATACTTCAGATGACTTCTCTAGCAATTTTCAATTATAGAGCTGAGGAAAACAAGCCAGGGAAAACACATTAATCACTGAAGGATTTGCTTCACCTTAGCTAGAACCTAGCACGCTGGGTGGAGCTACATCAACATGCTGTCTGATCTCCTAGATGCTAATTGAAAAGCAAGAGAAGCTTCTGCTAACCTGCCCTTGTAGCACAGTTAACTGCACTTTTAGGTAAACTTAACCTAATTCAACTCTTCATGCTTCTTGATATCTGACTTGCTTGATGTTCTAGTAGGGAAAGAAAGTACATGTGGGCAGCAATGTCTGGGTTATGAAAACCACCATTTCTACTGAAGAATGCGATCTGCAACTGGTTCTTCTATTAGTGCATCTCTGTTGGCAATTTCCATGAAGGTTGCAGAATATTCCTTCCTGGTTGTGATTCTTAACACACAAATTGCTGCAAAACATAAGGGAAGTAAAACTGGTGTTTATGTTTAAATAGATTTTTTTTTTAACTTGAGTAGGATACAGAAGGAGGAAATTAACTTCCAGTCAGTGGCTTGACTTAAAAGCAGAATCAACACACCCATAATGTGTAACACCTGTAGTACTGTGTACTGTTTTTCTATGCTGAAGCATACCAGGTAGTATAAAAGACAATAGAGGAAAGTTAGCTAAGGCATTACAAGTGCCATTTTTTATGTACAGTGATATGTGGAAAGAGTAATTAGTTTTCTTCGCAGCGCTAGCATCTGGAGTGTAGCCCTAGGTAGAGAAGCATTGCAAAGGAATACCCCTGAAGTGAATACTCTTATTTTAGACTATGTACCTTTTTCTCCTTATTTATCTAAGGTGATTTCTAAAGCTAACTGAAAACAGAATGGTTTTCTTGCTCCAGGTAAGTGTCTCAACTCCAGAACAAACCCATTTTCTATGCAAATGACTATTTACGATCAGGACTTTAATCTATGGGGGTATAATACTTGTCATGATTCACAATTAAACACTGGTGGGGAAAATGCTTACTGCTCATTGATGGATCATGCTGTTTCCATTTGGCTGCTGCCTCTTTATATTGCTGGCATTTCTAAAACGAGAGGATTACGTTTAAACTTTGTAAAGTAAAATAGTTCAGCAAGTGTATTTTTCATTTGTTGCCTAGATAAGGCATCAGCAATGACCAAACCTGGCTGTTTGCTACCTTTGCAATGTTAGTGGAACAACAAACTGTCATAGGGGTTGAAAAGCTGTCTTGACCAAATTTTGCTGCGGCATTGGTGTTTGTTTTTTTTTTTTAATCAATACTGAACATGAAAGCTCAGCAGTAGGGAGCTGTATTAATAATGACTATGCTAATGCAAGACACAGTCTTCTTACCGTACTTCTATATTTGCCCCTCCATGCTGGGTCTTACTTAATAGCCAGGATTTCTCATTGTGGAGCTCTGAGATTTCTAGAACATTTTCAAGTGTTGTCCTACAATTAGGAATCTCAGAGTATCTCCTGCATGCTAATGAAGTATTGTGGAATACTGTAGGGGAGCAGCAAAATACAGTCAGAGCCAAGGAAACATTAGTCACAGGGCCCAACCTACTTAACTTCTTTAATGGCTAACTTGGAAAAAAACCCAAATGTGTATTCATGTTAACTGGGCAGATGAGTAAAGTTGCAGGAAATGATCTCAAACAGCTGAACTAGTCTCATATTTATCTGAATCATGATAGCAAACCACTGTTTGAAGTACAAATAGAGCCTGATACAGAGCTGGTATGTATACATGTATTGTACTTTCAGTCCCCCAGGAAGGAAAACTATCAGGTGCTTGTTAGACACAGGTGATTATATGTGACATCACCACCAGATGGCTGAAATGAAACTGAGGAAATCAATGTGTGAAATCTCTATTGTTTTGTTCCCGGAAATCTGTAAAGCTACTGGGAAGGAAAGAATAGTAAGATAGGAGATTCCCTGAGGCATTAAATATGTTGGTCAACAGTTTGGTAAATGGAGGAACAAGAAGTGACAAGGTAGTGCTTGAACAGCACCTCTTTATACTATAATTCCATGACCTTTAGCAACTAACATTTAGCAGCCAATATTCTCTTTAAGACTATAAAGCCATGTGACTCTGATTTGGTAATTTATGAAGAACTTGTGAACAAGAAATTCCTGTATTCTACTCCACTGCTGCAGGGAAACTACTTGGAAATAATTACTCTCCCCTAACTCAGAATGAACTGACCACCACAAGAATGGATTATTTGAAAGTTTTAATGAAATTCTGCTAAGGGTACTATGATTTCTTTGGTTGTGGTTTAACAGTATGAGTACTCTGGCAGCTACACCAGCTTGTGGGGTTTCCACCCTTATACCACAGTGCTTTGCTCCTCATAGTTGTGCTGATACAATTATTTGTGAATCAGATCAAGCAATTTTTCACAATTTTACGTTTTTTTCCCTCTAAAATAACAAAACAAGCACTCAGGGTTTTCTTCTGTTTTAATTTGGATCCACCTCCTGATCCTGTTGACAGCAAAGCTGCTTTATAACTTGCATAACGGCGTTACTTTTTTGGCAGAAAAGGGGCAGAAGAATCAGAATTTGCAGCTTCCCATTCACTCACCTAGCTTTCCTAAGTCGCTGTGTCCCTTACAATCATTTAATGCAAGTTTCCTCCTCATACCTAGCTCTGCACATGATCAAAGTACTGTCTCTCCCATAAGAACTGTCATCACTGTCAACACTCACAGGAACAAAAAGAATGCAGAACTCCACCCTGTATACAAATCAGGAATGTTAGCTTGTGCTTCAGCAAAAAGGCAGAACCTTGCTTCCTTCCTCTGTGACAGCACATAGCTTTCTCAAGTTTATAGTATCACTTAATAATTGGACAAACAAACAAACCAGTAGGGAACTGGGAGAACAATTGTACCACAGAATCCTAATGCTCAATACCTGCAGGAAAAATAGTTTTAGTAATAAAGGATAAATTTGCTAGTGGTTCTTCAAATTATATTATTGATTGTCATCAAATGAAAATGCACTTAATTATTAGTACCTCCAAAAACCTAAAGTAACTTTTTTGATTGACATGACCTTTAACTTTTATATCCATATCATCACAGTAACTTCAGCTGTCTGCTGGAACAGACAATAGAGATTTCTTCAGTGCTAATGAAGTGTGTTTGCTCGAAAATGATAATAAGGATTTTGTGGGTGGTAGAACTAACAGCAGTATACTGAATGAATTCCATTTGTGATGACTGCTTTTGCCTACGCAGATTTCTCCTGCAGTATCAGTTGTAGTCTTCATTTCTTGTTTTAACCTGCTGTGTTTAGCATGCTTTTGATAATATTAAGAATGGCTGCAATTAAGGGGGAATTCTTTAGGTATGAAGTAGGAACTGTTGTGAGGTATTTCATATGGAATGCTATATAAACAAGCAAAATGGCAACAAATAAACAGAATGCAACCAGAGTATTATGGGAGGGAAAAGGAGGGATTAGTAAAATGCATTAGAATATGAACCAGGACCAAGAATACGGGAAGGATGCCCTTTTTTTGGGGGGAGGGGTTCTAACCAAAAGCATTTCCACTTTTATAATTAACGCCATTATTTATCTTGAGGATATATATATATATATCAGTCTGAAGCTACACTTTTTTGCAGCACTATTATTGACTCTCTACTCTTGATGCTTCAGTTACTTTAGTACACTTGTACAGAAAAATAGCCTTGTTTAAATTCTCTTATACCTGACATTACAGTTCTCTCCTAATGCTCCTCATGTTGTATTCCACATATCTTGTCATGTAGAGCTTGAAAAGAAAATCCTTTTAATCCCATTTAGGACCTCAAGACACTTTAAAATAATTAGCAAAAAATTAAATTATGCATTTCTTTTAGTAAGCCAAGAATTGGAGACATACCAGTTTTAACAAAGGATCTGACTCTTGTTTCAGTAAACACCGAGACATAAATATTTTTCAGCATACTTTAATTTAGTTAATTCTTTTGGAGTAATGCAACTAGAAAAGGAACCTTGCCAAAAATATTTTTACTTTGCTTTCAAATTATGTATTCTTATTAACGCTAACTATCACGCCTCTTTTTAAATTAAGGCTACTAATTTAGACATGTACTTAGGCCTGTCTAGGACAGAAACAGAATGCAAGAAAAAAAAATGGTGTAGAACTTTCACATAGCAATTGGAAGAAAAAGAGAAAAGATTCAAGTTACTTTACCTTGTGCTGTAGTTTGTCCTTCTATACAATAGAAATACTGGTTTTGAATTTGAGACATAAGCAACAGACAAACCTTTAAAGTAGCAGCTAATTATCCTTAAGCAAGTAGGTTATTACTGTCTGTACTCCTCCATGATGAACACACTCCTTTCCAGTCTTTCAAATCTTCTGAGGTTCAGCTGCATATTATGGCATCTTCTTTGAATAAGTCGACCTAAAATAGATTATAGACACATACTGGTGATATTTTCTACTGTCGCTATTTCTAGGGGTTTTCACGGAATCATTTTCAATAGGGTTCCATTAATGCCCTGTACAATTAATCTCCCTTTATTGTTGACATTCTTTTGTTTATGCAGCTAAGAATTGCAGTAAACCTTGTTGTAGGATCACAACAGTAAAAATTAAAATTACGTAGAAATATGTTTCTGGAAGATTACAAACCAAGGCACTTAGAGGCAAAATCAGCTTGTCTCATTAATGTTCCCAGGAATAGAACATAATTACTTTACCTGGAAAAGCAGTATTTATACAAACAGTTAGAAAGGATGAACCTTAAGCATCAGTAAGGCACAAAACAAGTATTTTTGTTTATAACATGGAAAAAACACCATTGCAAATGTCTTGGATTACGTCTGCTGGTCAGATTATCTGAGTGCAGCTGCTGTTCTATAAAAATGCACCATTAAAAAAGTGTCATTGAAAGAAAAACTCAGATTCACAATAAATTGTATACACCTATACAGAAGACAGCCATGCTGTGGCAATTTTGATAATAAAAAAGCCCCAAAAATGATCACTTGAGGTCTTGGGAGTTTTTTATATATATATGTATCTGTATCTATCTCACACATACACATTATAGATATAGCACAGGAATGTTTTCCATAGAGATGTATCTTAAATCATAACTGTATCCTGTTTTACAACTGTAATGGTGTTTTATTTAAACAGATTCAATACACTCTATTATATTTTGGAGGAAATTTACCTTGTGTAATCTGATCTGTAAAATCTGTGATGAGTACACACATGAAAAAGGTAAAGAATATTATTTTCAGTAGTGTAGTCTTAATGTAGTTGTTTAAATACTCAGTGTAAACAGATTACTATTTTTTTAAAAAAATACACATTTAATTTGGTTTCTAATTTCTTTCTCCTACTATATGTGAGTATTCTTCCACGCAGAGACATGTTTTTCTTTCCAAGCCTCCTTTGCATGTTACCTTGTCTCAGTAATTGCTGAAAAACACCTTCCAGTATATCCCAGACTTCAGAATCAAGCAGAGGACTTTGCTAATCTCCCCTTCCAAGCTGCAACTCTTTTAAATTCACCCATTACCAGGTACAACAGCAGGAAGCATGAGCTCCGTTACATTATACCTTCTGCATGTATTTTCTTATTACATCTACTTACCTCAGGTAAACTAACCAAGAAAAAGACATATTCTAGGAGAAGATACACATTTCAAATTAGGAAGTACAAGGTTTGCATATGGGAATAATACAAATTTAACATGAAAACAAACCTGCATCTGATCTAGCAGTAAACATAAGAAAAGATTGTTTTCAATTACAGTAAATAAAGTAGTTGTCCATCTTAAACAAGGAAGTGATGATTATTAGACAAGTTGAAAATCATCCACCCACCATTTTTGCAGCATGGGTTAAAAACTAATCATTTATCACAGAATTCTGCATTAGGCCTTTAGCCGAGAGAGGAAATACTTGAAATCACTTCATACAGAAATTGTTAAAAACACTTAAGTACTTGACTCACTGACTCATGCTGAGATACCTGAGAACAATTTTAGATTTACAGTAACAAATAAAATGGCTGGACTCAATCTTAAAACATGACCCATCCTTTTTCCCCTCAAACTTTAGCCAAGCGGTACACCCAAATGATATAAAAAAAAAAAAGAAAAAAAAAAAAGTAAAAAAAAAAGAAAAAAAAAGTAAAAAGTGAAGGATTTACTTGTTACTGTATCCCCTCACTAATTAATGCTCCAACTAATAACCCATCATTTAGCTAGTCACAGATAGTTGCACTCATCATGGGCGTATTGAAAATTTAAGGAAAAATACTTCTGTGAAGAAACATCTTCAGAACCCAAATGGTTATAAGCCTAAAGGCACAAGCAGAGAGAACCTCTCCCAGGACATACAAGTTTTTGTCTTCTCCACCCCTTTGAATATAGTTAATAGTTTCATCATTATAAACAGGGGACCAGAACAAGATTTTCCATCTGTACAAATGATGGCATGTAGTCTAATAGAGCTATATCTCCTGTAGCTACAACACAAAAAATTAACAATACCTATTGTAAAAATTTTATGAGAGTGTATAGCAACACGTTCCCAATGAGGCCACAGCATTCTTCACTAAGTAAGCTCTTTTCCATCATGTGTATTGGATTAAGCATACAATTTCTGTTATTGTTTAAAGAAATTACATCTCTAATCCACCAAATGCAGGGCTGAAACACATGACGTATCAGACACTCAAATCCCCAGGAACTGCACACAGCCATGCTATGCAGAGATCATATGGATTCACTCCTGCTTTAATTACTATACTCCTTTTCAGAATGATGCACAGAGTGGATTGTGCTATGGAAACTTTAGAACATTAGTCATCTAGTCCAGCATACATTACTTCAGAATATTACAAGGTAGTGATGAAAAAGTACCTTTCTCCTGTTCACGTGTCTCAAAGACTGTATACAAAACAGACATCAAAGTGTTTCCTTTAGATTATTATTTATAGTTTATCTCTGAACAGGTTTGGTGGGGTTTAAGATGCATTGGCTGTATATGAATTCAAACATGGCAGCATATGACTATTGTTCAGTATGAATTCCTTACTGTTGCAGCCTTAGGAAGTCAGCTTGATTCTGGAATAAGGGGTTACTTAAGGCCACAGTAACAAATTAAAATACCTTTCCTTTAAATACACACACTTAGCTTACACAGTATTTCACTAAAGTTTTTAAGATACCTGCTGTGAAACTCTCCTTGAAATACTTAGTCTTTTTTGTCTGTATCATCTGTTTACATAGCACTGCACCTTCATGTTAACTGCCCGGCAAGTCAGAAGTACTTCCGTGACTCAACTAATAAAATTGCTCACCTACTCATGGCCAGCTCGTCCTGCACTACAGCAAAAGCAAAATGTAATTTTTGAAGAAGAG
>Ga0181612_176947_pt1 | contig 10462 bp, 5 predicted proteins | sample HoacroProtozoa21_FD_119630 | JGI IMG/M metagenome (GOLD analysis project Ga0181612, IMG submission 119630) | Hoatzin crop microbial communities from Cojedes, Venezuel. Combined Assembly of Gp0051906, Gp0051904, Gp0051908
CCGGCCCTGCGCCGCCTTCTCTGTGTCACCCTGCTTCGGCGTGAGGGTTGGACTAGATGACCCACAGAGGTCCCTTCCAACCTCTTCCGTTCTGTGATTCCGTGGTTTCAGAAGGGACATGGCAAACAGGCAGGTCAGTGGCACACAAAATCCAGTTTTAACAAATATAAAACAATATACTTTAAAAGAAATATTTGAACTACTTGTATGTGTTTCCGAGTTCTAAATTAGCCTTGATAAGCTAGGAAAGAGATCTGACCACTGTTTTGAGGAAAGTCTGAGGAACGGGACATTGCAAATCTGTGCTCAAGGTATAAAGTCCAAAGGACTGAAAGAAACAGTAGTGCAGACCTCACAATATAACTGGCTTTTTTTGGACTCATCTGGATGCTTCCACCCTTTCTCCAGACTGGGAGATGGGTAAAAATACAATTTTATGTTTTTAAATTATTGAAAACATGTAATTCAAATATTTAATTAAAATATTTAATTAAAAACAAAAAGTGCACATAAAGTTTTCCAGAGGAAGATGATTGCCATGGTTATGATGGTTACCTTACAGAGAAAATGACCACAAGAAGAGGGTATATTTACAGAACAACTAAGAAGAGGAAAACAAGTGCTGTTTTTAACACTTCTCCATAAATTGCAAACACAAGTGTGCTTGTTTTTGTAAAAAGACATTATGATTACAAAGGATAAATATAAAGCCTTTTTTTTCCCCACTGCATAACAAGGTCTTGGAGTTCCCTTCCCCAGGACCTCTCTGAAGGAAGGATGTGTGAGACCTGACTGACGTCTGCTCCCATGGGTGGGAAGAGAGAACATCCACAGGGCTCCCACCTGAGGTGGAAGGATATTCCTGAAGGATGTCTACACTTGTGCTTTGAGTGACACTGCTTCATTAGTGTTCAGAAAGACATTTCAGCAGTAGATCCTGCAGCCGTCCACTGCCGTGCTTCACACAGCCCCGGGTAAAACTGCAGGTGCTCTAGGCAAGGTAACCTGGCCTGGAGATGCAAAGGGCCTTCATCAATATAGTGACCTTTTTTTTCACTTTTGTCGTAGTCATGAGGGACATCACCAAGCTTCCTCACCTCTCAGCCAGTGAGCTTCAAAGCCCTCCTTGCAGCTCTGCACAGGAGACGTGCCTTTTGACATGTCCTTGACCTTGGTGTTGGGATGCCTCTTCACACCTCTCCTGACAGAGATAGACATGTTGGCAAACAAGGAAACCTGGAGGACAACAGCTTGTCTGGGAGAGGTCACCTCTAGACAGGGCTTCTTAAAATGGGGGGGGGGGACACAGGGGACAGACACCTTGACACCAGTCTCATTAACAGGTCACATCCTGCCCAGACAAGAAAAACTCCCACCTAGTTTCTAAATCTAGCTGCAGACCATCTTACAGCGCTCCCCCTCCCCCCCTCCCAAGCTGGACCACCACGTCTCCGCACACTGGGGCCAGGCGGTTTGGGGATTTTTGTGCCATATCCATTCTCCCAGGTCTGCTGTTCCTCTCCTTTATTCCTTCTTTCTCCAAAAGAGTGAGTTCACAGCCTCCGGGGAGTCGCTGGCTCTGTTTGCCACACTTGGCAGAGAGGAGGACACTTAAACAGGATACCACAGTGTGCGCTTGTATTTCCTATTAAATCAGAGGTATGAATTTATATTTCCAAAACCACAGGGTAACTATGTGCCTGGGGCACACCTTCAGAAATACGAATCACTGCGGTCCCCTCTCTTGGATGCTTTTGTCTTCAGGCAGCAAGCGGCAGAGCAAGCAGAGGAAGGCAGCTGGGCTGCTCTCACCCGGGCAGCCAGCACATCTGGGTTTCAGCCCAGTCCAGTCCATCTCACCTTCTTTTTCAGCTTCTTTGAAGCAGAGATGATAATACTTTCTGCCCTTCTACAATACATGTATGAGGAGAGATTTGAAAGGAAAAGGAGTGGGTTTCATTAGATTGACCGACTGAACCGGAGGAAGTTTGAGGCACAGAGCCTTTCTTTCTTCAGGCCTGACGTGGAAAGCCATTTGCAGCCATTGCCTCAAACCTCAGAAAAATATGGTGCGCCCAGAAGCTTGTCTGCTTTTTCCAGCTGCATCTGCTGCTCTAATAAGAGATGCAGCCGCTCCCAGCCACCCTTGCCTCACTTATATCCTGCATCTATTGTAGCTACTCCAGCACTTCTGCAACTGGAATTAGCGGAGCTCTATCCGAGTTAAGTGCTATTGATGAGATGATAGGGGAGAAATGTACATGTAAAGCTCACAATTAAGAACAGCGGAAAAATAATTCTAAGGAATGCATTTCTCCTTCCCCCTGTTTTTCCGTGTGTAAATCCTGGCTATTCATTGGATCTTCATTAATCAAGCTGAATTGTTGTGATATGCATACATATGTAAAGTATAAACTCCTGATGAGTTCTTCTGCAATTTATCATTAATTAATGTCCACTTAGTATAAAATGCGACATCATATTTTAGGTCAGCACTTCATTGTTAATGTAAACTGTAAACATAGTGCACAGAAAAAAATGGAGGATATGATTTTCTTGCAGTGTCTCTTTGACATGTTTACATAAAATATAAAGCTAATATATTGTTGGGCATCAGATTTATTTTTCAGCCGTGTGTGCTGTGCAATACATACAGCTCCGCGATACTTGTAGGGCTTCTATTTCCACAGCAGAGGAAACTTCGTCAGAAATTGCTACCTTCAATTCAATAAAGTATACTTAAAATGTTTTCATTGCACCAAATATCAGCTGATGCACCTTTTATTAGTATAAATGGCATAGATTAGTGTCAGGCATTTTCAACAGTGAAGAAATTACAGAAGCCTGCATGGCTCATTAGTTTCTTGTTGCATGTTAAAGAGGGCCAGACCTTGTTAATAAGAGGAAAAGGGGGGAAAAAAGAGAATATAATGGGAAAAGTATAAAAACAGCTTTTAAAAAAAGAAAGCTTTCTGGTTTGGCGAAAAATAAAAGCATCAATTAACCTCTTCCAGTCTCTGAACACTTTCTAAAGTTGTCGTAGCTTTGTTTCCACAGGATATATGGATTACATATAAAGATTTTGAGCAGAGAAAAAGAGCTCACAATAACACTGCACCAGCAAGCAGGATTTGTGACGATTAAATGCATTGTGCTGTTTATGTGGGTCACGATTTACATCCTGCTTCAGGAAAGCATCAATGTTTAAGTTAGGTTGTATACCTATATTTGAGTTGAATCTCTTGCTTATATCGCACTGAAGCGAATACAATTTAAGCATTTATTCCCAGCTAAGCACCTGCTGTAAGCACATGCTGAGGAGAAGGACAGATTTGAAATATATTGGAGAGCTTACCGTATACGGGCCTTCAATCACTCGAGTCCTGAACCTGCAGAGACCGACTCATCGGCACTGCGCACGCAGTCACTCTTATCAGCTTATTGTGGGCTTCATGTGAGGAAAATACAGGTGTGTGCAGAAATGCATCTTTGTGAGATGAGGGCTGCTTCCCCAGCTGGCAGTGGCTCTTGCTCACATTTATACTTTGCCCGTGGTTTGCTTGGGTACCAAAGACCGTCTTGCTGCTGGTGTTGCTGCGTAGGAAGGAGTGAAGAGGATGTGGAAAAGCTCCTCACAGAAACAGTAGTCAAAACCCTGCTCTCCTTGAGGTGGCAAAGGAGACCTCGCCTCCACTTTGATGCAACAAGATTCAGTCTTGCTTTTGATGCTGAGAGACCTCGAGCCTGCCATACTCCATCTTACACACCCTGCAGCTGGCATTGCAGGAGCAACGTGGCAGAGTCCAGTCGCCTGCCGGTGTTGCACGAGCAGCGAGTCATTCTCTGTTTCTTTGGGTTTGTATTTCTGTGTTTCATTTGTTTTTCCAAGCCAGCTTGCTATTTATTGTCCTGGCTGCCAGAACACACACACGTGTGTCAGGCTTGTCCGAAGGAGGGAGTATGTGGCCGTCACCATTTTGGCAGAAAGCAGATAAATATCAAGGAGTCTGAAAATCATAGCTCTAAGCAAATTAAGCTAAAGCTGCAATTTTTCTAGTCTGTCTTCTCTGGGACTCACATGCCCCGTGATGTGAGCACAAACGGGAACATGTTTGTGCACCTTGGCCAAAGAGGTCCAGGTTTCCAGCCACTGCTTTAGTGGGGCGGAGCTGCTTCCAATTTCCAGCTTAAATCGGAGCTAAGCTAGTGAGCTACTTCCAATGCCAAGCACCACAGATCAGCGTATTGAGTTTTTTACAATTTTTTCCCTGTGTGATTAGCATTTTACTTGAGTTTGAGACATTAATCAATAAAAGCAATACCCTGTAAACAAAGTAAAATGAAAAAGCAAGTGCTGCATTTTAATAATCTAAATAGAAGGCTGTGTGGCATGAGGGGGCCAAGGCAGAGCCTGCAATCTGAATACCATCAAAGGTAAAAGAATTGAAGGCAAAGGAAATTTTCAAGGCTGATTGCACACAGATGGGTAAAAAAAAAAAGTAAAGAAAGATAAAACATTGGACACTGGTTACTGTGGGGGATGTGTCTGAAATATTTTATTTCACCGTTTTCTAAAAATTTTGTCCTTGCTGCTGCTGACTTTAAGGGCAGAGAAGAAAAGAAAGGGGAGGGGACGCCCAGCCACTGGACTCAGTAAATTAAGCAGAACAACATAGAAAAATATTTCCAACATTGTTGTTAAGGCAGAGCGAAGTCCTTAATAACAAGTCCACTTCACAGTTTTTGTTCTTTAAAGAACACTGTCACGGTAGTTACTTAAAAAAAAATAAATTTGAAATTTATCTCATTGTTTGTGGTACAAAATATCATGCTGGAAGCCTGAAAATAATAGCCAGCTGCTGTTCAGTGCTCTTCATCTACAGAGCTCAAGTGCTCTGGGAAGGTGGCGAGTATCGTCTTTTGGGGCAGAAAGCGCCCAGGTCGTACCCCGGTGCGGGTGAGGCTGGGGAGGAAGCCAGCATGAAAGCTGACGTCGCCCACTGGCTCCTTTCACGCTGTGTCCAACAGGTCACACTGCCACCAGGCAAAGCTGTTTGATGTATTTCCCAACAGAGACCCCAAAAAACGGTGGCAGACCTTCGGCGTAGTGTGGCTGGGCAGGTCGGCCGCCAGGACCAGAGCTGGGGGACGGTGGAGGACGTCGGGCTGTCCCTCTGGCCGCCTCATGGCTCCACTGCTGGGCTCCTGGCAAGCGAGCATCTGCCCCATGGTGGCTTACCCCATCGGGGTGGCACCCCGAATGTTTGAAATCACAATACCATGTGGTAGCACAAGTGCATTGCCCACAGCTGAGCCACCCAGCTTCACCAAGAACTTCTCTTTTTCTTCTCAGTGGCTGCTGAGTTGATGCAGAGTTTTCTTACTGAACAGAAATTAAGGTTAACTTCATTGTTTACTTCCTTATTTTTGCCATCTTGCCTTCCTTCCCTCCCCCTCCCCATCCTGCGTATTCTCAGTGGTGTTGCCACAACTTGGGGAACAGCTTTTATTCATGAACTGCTTTATTAATTAACTTCGCATAGAGCGGCAGCAATTAGCAGGGTCAGCTCTCAATATTTGTCTTCTGTAAGCCCCACACAAAGACTTGCCAGTTGGTTATGTTTTTTGGTTGCAGCAAAAGACTGACTTTTGACTGAAGAAGATATTTAGAATAGAAAAAGTCAAGGAGAGAAAATCCTGAGCTGTGTAAAGCCCCTAGGAGTCCCCTCTTGAAAGGAAAGGGTCAGGGTGTCCGAATTTGCTTCTGCTACAGCCTCCAGGAGATCCTTCCCCAGTGCTGCTGAAGGTGGTTGCTACCTACCTTGCTCCTCCTCTCCTCACATGGAGATCGTAATGCTTCCCAGCACAGTTTTAGAGGTGTTTTTTCCATATAAGCTAAGCTATGTGTTTTTTAACTTTCTAACCTGTAAAGCCCTAAAAATTTTTTAGTGGAGAAGAGGTGCCTTCTACAGCAAACGGAAACAGCAGGCTTTGTCTCCTTTCGTGAACCCTTTATGAGCAACAAGGCGTCCCCACGAAGTCTGCAGAAGATGATGTTAAAAGCCACCAAGCTAGAGGGATAGCAATGAAACAGGCTGCTTTCTGAAAAGCCCCTGGGCAAGTCGGTGGTTTGCTAAATGGAAGTGTGTCTGCCTGTTAGTTTTTCTCTTGGATACACCAGGGAGCAACTGCAGGACTTGGGGTGACTTGCTGATGGACCTGATTCCTCCTCCTCTGCTTGCTCCAGGTTTTGCCCATTTTTTAGAAAATGTGCTGCTTGTTACTTAAATGTGATCAAAATGTTTGCTACTACACAAAAAATACTAATAAAAGGACATTGTAGGCAATGCCTTGCCTACAAAAGGTGACACGTTGTTAGTTTGATCCTGTAACAAGGGTGTGAGGATGCCGCTGCAATGTTCAGGCTGTAGGACTGAGGTAAGAAATAATAGCAGAGCAGATGTGCTTCCCTGCACAGCGTGGAAGAAACAGAAACATCTGGCCCTTGGCCCCTAAAGGAAATTTCTCGCAGAGAAATTAAAGATGTGTTGAAGATGTAGGGACTCAGCTAAAGAGAACTGCTACTTTAGTAACCATCTGTAACCCGGCTTCCAGCTTCTGATGCAGAATGCCATTTAAAATCTAGGGCAAAAATAGCTGTTGTAAGACACACGCAACCAAGTGCAGACATCAAAGTATCCACAAAATGCATGCTGTTATTTTGTCCAAACAAACAAGTAAACAAAGACATATATTTAAACACTAAACATACACCAGTTATATTGCTGCAGGATAAAACATGGGCTTTTTTTAAAATCTATTGAGTCATAAATCTCTGTATTTCCCTTTGTGTTTGATCTCATATATTACTTGGAGTTTCTAAAATGATAACAAGGCATGCATTAAAAATATTTCTCTTATTGTTACATTTCAAGCACGTTTACTGTTAGCTGCTTAGCTTCATTATGTATCATAGTCTGAATCTACAAATCAAGTATAATTAGACTTCGAGAACTGATTGGATTTCTAATTAAGCTACATTGGAAACAACAATGCACAATCAGTAAATATTCTGACTAGGTACATTTTAAAGAGCAACTCTTGGGCTTTTTGCTGATGACTAGACACCAGTGTCATTAAATTTGTTGGTGGCAAGCAAATTTTAAAGCTAAAATAGAGGCAATTAGTGAAGATCTTGAAATATTTAATCACGTTTGTCCAATTAGCGTGCAATTAGGCAATGGTGTGGCGTGGGACAAACATTCTGCTTCAGTGTTTGGTAGAGAAGGATCCCTTTGAAATTTTGCTATTTAGTTTATTGATATATAAAAAGGAAGTTATGGTTGTAATTTCCAATTTAAAAAAATACTGTGCAGATGGTCTGACTATATATTTAACAATGTTAAACAAAACTAAACAAGGGAAGCATGTTACCTGAAATTACACAGCTGTGATCAGTGAATAAGCTCCAGATCACATTAGATTACAGCTGTGCGCATCTTGATCTCCGAAAGGGCCAGGTAGTTACGCTGGTAAAATCAAAGCTGTGTCAGTTGGCCTGTCACGTCTCGAGATAACGTGATTATTTTGTCCTTGACCGAAAATACAATTTTTTTCTTTGAGCTTCGCATGATTGTTTTGCATTCCTTCCACGAAGCCTTATGTTGGCAAGTTCACCGTGGGAAGTCGAGTGGTAGCTTTTCCTGAATAAGCCACTCAAGTGTTATCTTGACTTCCCTTCAACTGGGGGATCTGACTTCCTTTTCGCGAATTTTAGGCTCCCTTTTAAAAACGATCTCGACACGTGTTAGTTGATTTGCAAAACTTCAGTGTAGTGTTTTGGCCAGCACGTTGAAAGCGTCTGCTGTCGTGCATTTCAGCGTGCAACCCCGCGCTGAAAGTGCTGCCATGCTGTTGTTTGGTCAAATCGGTTTGCTCCGTGTGGCCACGTGAAGGTAGGCAGGGAAATAGCGCCAGGGAACGTCCCCAGGTGCTGGAGCTCAATTTTCCGGACTGTTAAATTGTTAGAGTTGTCCCTGCCATGGTTTTGGCTTGGGTCAAGTACGACTCTCCCCAGCCATCCCTGGACGCAGCTCAGGTGTTAAGTCTGGCCAGGGACCGTTCCCAACAGGCATTTTGCGAGGGAAAGAGGATTAGGAGAATGGATGTGGGCCACCTTGCGCCAGCTGGCCTCCATGTCAAAGCACATTTAACCTTCCACTGTCAATAGTCCCCGTGGGTTCACAAGGAGTGAATCCGAGGGGGGGTGTCTAGCAGGAGTAACTAGGGATGACGTGGACACCAGCCTGGACCCCTGACTTCTTCTCCACTGGAGAGGCCGTCTCCTTTCCACCTCATATTCAATACGGACTAAGAAACAAAAAGAGACTCTTTATTCCTTCAGCAATCATAAAAGAAAGAGATTTTGTTTAGCTGTTGTTTGTATTTGATCGTCAGACAATTAATATTTTTTCAGAGAAAAGAATAAGAGATGATCAAATTTTAAAGTATCTTTCTCTGTATTTCTGACATACGCTACCATTTCTGCAATGCTGTTATGCCATTGTGGGTTAGAACACTGTGAACTTTACTTTCACATCTAAGAAATTTTTGTTTGATTTCAGTATTGAAAAAAATGCTGAAATAAAGCAAATAATTCTTCCTAGCAATGCTATGCTTTTTTTTTTTTTAATTCCCGCTTTGATAGATATAGACCTGAAAATTCGAAGTAGCGAGTTTTGTCTTGCAATCGGGCTGGTGCCCGTGAGACTTTTATGAACGCAATTGTGTTCATTTCTTGAGCAACATTAAATCAAAACAAAATATTTTCGAACTGAAAAGAGAAATGGTGCTAAGAGGAATATTGTATGGGAAAGAAATGAGACAGGCAAAAAAGCAGAAAATAGATAATAAAAGAAACATTCATCTATTCCTTGACTGTAGGCAAAATTCACCTGGATTGAAGGCTAGTTTTTGACCCTTTGATAGTCAAAGGATAAAATCAAAATTTTTCAGTTTGCTGCTTCCCACATCTTAGGAGGAGTTTGCATCAGGTTTTCCTGGGTGCTTTTTCTCAGGTAGAAGAAAGGCCAGCGCTCTCCCGGGGGGCCAGGAGTCCATCAGCCCTCCCATGCAACCCAGGCACCACGTTAAATCCCCTGCAAACCAGGCTGCGGGGGAGAGATTTTGAGTCCTGTTGTGAAGTGAACCTTATGATACATAAACCACTCAAGCTCTTAATTATGATTGTGTTGCAAATAAGAAAAATTGGTAATAATAACATTTGTTGCTGTTGTTTTTACAAACACATAGATGATGTCCTTAATCATATTTTTTGGTTATGCTTATGTTTATAGATATGCCCTGATTCACAGCAGAGTCAAGTTTCTATGGATGTAAAAAATAAGAACTGCAGGTCTTCAATATGTTGGCAAATTGGCTGCTAAATCCTATACGGAACCAAGAGGTGAAAGCGGTATTTCATGGCCTCTGCCTCACCACATCTTTTTTCAAGTAAAAGATCAGGAAACCCAATCACTAGGCTGAATGGCAGCAGACTGAGCAGCCAGCTGCAGCGGCAGCACGAGAGAAGAGGTACCGCTTGCAGTTAACGCCTTGTGAAAACCACACAGGCCCCTGCAGGAGTTAAACAAACATTTACTGCTCTGACTTGCATGGTTCTTCAGTCCCCAGAAGAAACTGGTACCCTTCACAGCTTTCGAACAGCTAGGAAAAAAGAAACTGCATCTCTAGTTGTAGGAAGTTAGCAAGCCCAGCTTTAACTTGCACTTTGGTGTGAGTACTTGTGTGTTTATATCCAGGATTTTGTGCTGAAATTTCACAAACTGGGACCTCAACCCTCAGGCATATATGGTCTTTTTTTTTCTTTTTTTGTGCACATATACATGAGTATCCATATATGTGCATATATACACTGTACATGTATAGGAATTGTGAACTTCAAAAAGGAAAAGTATGCTTGTAAAATTCAGAAAAGGAAATCTCTGTTTATTTGATAATGGAAACAAAACTAGCACTTGAAGAGTGATTTACACACTGCTGTCAAAGCAAGCTCTGGACGGACGTGCAGACCCGCAGGTTCTCCGCAGTTACTGAATTCCTTGCAGTGTTGTCTTTATCAAACAGGTAAATGTAGATTTGAAAAAAAATCACTTTGATGTGCAAGACATCACAGCACAGCAGCTCCGTTCATTGCAGAGAGTCCATTATTGAAGTCTCTCAGGCTGCAACCTGTACAGATTCCCCATAAAGGGAATCACAGAATCACAGAATCACAGAATAGTAGGGGTTGGAAGGGACCTCTGTGGGTCATCTAGTCCAACCACCCCTGCCGAAGCAGGGTCACCTACAGCAGGCTGCACAGGACCTTGTCCAGGCGGGTCTTGAATATCTCCAGAGAAGGAGACTCTACAACCTCCCTGGGCAGCCTGTTCCAGTGCTC
>Ga0181612_180877_pt1 | contig 10462 bp, 3 predicted proteins | sample HoacroProtozoa21_FD_119630 | JGI IMG/M metagenome (GOLD analysis project Ga0181612, IMG submission 119630) | Hoatzin crop microbial communities from Cojedes, Venezuel. Combined Assembly of Gp0051906, Gp0051904, Gp0051908
CAGGTTGGACAGGGCTCTGAACAACCTGATCTAGTTAGCGGTGTCCCTGCTCGCTGCGGGGGGGGGTTGGACTAGATGACCCCTAGGGGTCCCTTCCGACCCAAAACTTTCTATGATTCTATGAAATACAGGGGGACACAAAGAAGAATGTGTCCTGTTGCGTACTGCCATGTGGAGTGTGGAATGGGACTCCTGGTTCTGCTGCTGTCAGCAAATGTAAATGACGTCCACTGGCAGTACCCCTCCATTACCTGCTGAAGGATGACACTGTTGTGCAAGTTGCTTGGCCAGCTGCAATACTAACTGTGGCTGTAAAAGTGCTGACTCTGGTAAGCTGTGCGTAGCAGTATAACAGAGAGCCTGCGTTTCTGCAGTTATTTTTATGCTTTTTTGATTCTAGGGAATTGCTTATAACCTAAAGAAGCAACACTGAATCTGCAAAATCAAACATTCAAGGGCTAGAAAATTCTACAACTGAGTACCTTACACTCCAGCAGATTACAAGTTTATTTCTTCTTTGCTGTATTTGGCGCTAAGGGTGCGACTACTCTGGGTAGAAATCATGATGGTGCAGTACACGCACCATCATTTGTTGCGTCTCTGCTGCCTTCTTTGCTGTAGTGGTCGTTTGCAAGAAAGGGGATTCAAGAAAGGCAAAGGTTTTATAAGTTAACGCAATTGAATGCCCTTCTAAAGCCCATCCTTTCTTACTGTCTCTTGTACTGTTCCTAAGGAATACTATATAAACCATTCAACCACTGTTTTTTGGTGGGAATTGTATTTGCTTATTCTGTATTTCTGATAATCAAAGTAAAACTCTGGGGTTTGATTTGTAGGAATATTGAGCGTTCACAGCCTCATCTGTTCTGAGTGGAAACTATGTTTTGAAGATGAACTGTTTCCTAAAGCTAAGTACCTTGAAAAGGAGTTGCTTAAATTGGTGCCAGAATTAATTAACACTCGAACTTAATTCTTTGCCCCTTTCTAATCTGTAAAATGGGGATATTACTACCTCATCAATTCTAAGGCCATTTGTGAATATAAACTTCACAAAGTTTATTTTATTAATTTGATATTCCAGTGATGCATACCAGGAAGCTCTACACCTCCCTGAAACTTACGTTTAATAATAGGTTTTGAATAGTGCACAATAAATAAAGCCTGGAGACATTTTCAAACTGCTCATTAGCTGAGTGGCATGAACGAATGAGAAAAGGGTCTTTTGGCATAAAGAAAGAAAACAGAACTGAAAACTACGCAGACACACTCTCAAGGGGGAGAAATTATGGTGGCTTGAATTCTGAGGTTTTTCTTACACGTGTATCTGTGTCAAAATACTTGACATTGTGATTCTGGAAATAAGTATTTTTAAAGTAGTCTTTTGTGCATGTTTGCGTATTTCCTTTTCATAATACTGATTTGTCATGATCTGTAACTGCAAATTTTAAAATGTGGAATCTGGTTCTTTTGGTTTTCAGCAGTATCTGTGTGTCTCGCGGGCTTTTTTCTTTTTTTTTTTTCCATGGCTACTATATTTAATTTAAAGAACAAAAAACCCCACTCTCTCCCCCTCTCCCCCCCCATGCCAAACCTCCTGACTCAGTCTTTTTGTTTAGCATATGGTTATGTTTTATAATATAGAGCTGTTTGGCACGTTGCTGAAGCTACATCATTGATAAACATTAAAGGCTTCAAAATATTCTTTCTCAATGTTTTTTTCACATTCTGTATCACCTTTACTCTTAGCTTTTTTGAGTACTCATTTTTGAAGACTTTGAAAAGATAGAGTGTAGCTTAAAGAAGCATGGAATGTATTAGGATGCCGTAACACAGTATGTGCTAATTACAGCTCAAAGCTAAATTGTTTTTATGTGCCTTTTTCCTAAAGGAGAAACCTGGGGCTTTGAACTGGTCAGGCTAATTTTTGACAGTAACCTTTTTTAAAGGTACTAAAAATCTTTTTCTTAAACTTTAGCCCCTGTAATTAAAACAATAGTGCATCCTTATTCAACTTTGTATGTATATGCTAGCTATGTAGCAGGTAAAAAAAGGAGGGCTGCTTGTTCTCAGGGGAAGCAGCCACTCTGCAGATGGAGCCCTGAAGTCCTAAATGAAAAAGCAAAGGATAGAGCCCTGCCAGGGTAGGAGCGCTAGCTCTGGTAAGCTCATGCTCCCCATCTGTGTGTGTAACTGGGGTGCCTGGCAGGTGCTTGGCTGGCACCTTCGCTCTAAGCCGCAGGTAACCAGAACGAGAGCAGCAGCAGCAGTTTACCACGTGCGAGGTACGTACGTGTGCTGGCAGAAGGAAAGCTGACTGGTCCTGCGGTTTATAACCAGTGGGGTAATTGGGCTGGGTAATTGCCAGGCAGCCTTGTTGGTTTTTCTGTGAGTCAGCCATTGTCTGTTCTGCCACTGGAACAAGAAGGATAAGTGGGCAGATTTTCTGCTAAAATAATTAGACCAGCAGCATTATGTCTTGTGGACAGTCCCCTTCACAGACATCACACCTGAAGCGGTGGTGGGAGCCGGCTGGCTGTACTCGCAGCGAGAGTAGCGGTGTCAGTCAGCTATGAGAAGTTAGCTTAATGTTAAACTTCACTGAAGTATTACACAGGCTGTTCAAATAGCTCTAACTGGGGCAGAAATGCTTGGGGTATTTCTTCTCCACCTTTGCCCACTGATGCTAGAGTAGTCTGGCTCCATGAACCTTTAAAGAGCAGGGAGAGTGGAAAGATTTTATTAAATAATTGTTCTGGATGCTTTTTTTGTTTGAAGTGCCCTGAAATAATACTTAGAGATTATTTTTTGTTTTTCATGCAGTTGTTCTTGAGAAATTTGCAGTGTCAGTGTTTGTACTATATGAATAACTTACTGAGAATGAAGAGAGAAGATTGCGAATTTGTCTGCCTTATTTGTAGTAAAAAGGAAAAAAAAGTTAAGATGGTAGCCTCTGTATTTACTGTGTCATGCTATTGCTTTTTATTAGGAAGTACAGTTAATGATTCAAGCACAAGTTTCACCTCTTCACGCTGTACGACTTTTCCCGAGGGCATTTGTTGGAGAGAGATGCATGTAAACAAATACTGTTGAATTTAAACATGTGGCTGTGTGTTTTAAGAAGCCCTGCTCAATGACAACAGCAGAGACAATGAAAATGATGTAGTATTGGAAATTTTGTTTTAGTGGCTCTGCAAGTAGATCTGATTTCAGTAGGTGATTTTTATTTCTGAACACCATATGTTACTGCTTTTTTGCGTGTTCGAAAATGTTAGATGGAACAGAGTGACTGTAGGTTGACTCCTCAATACGGAAAAATGAAATGAATCCCTGCAAAGGGAGTTGGATAAAAATATGTATATATGTACAGTGACTTTGTTCAGAGCTTTCAAAGGGATCTGAGTTTAATCAGGAGTCTTATTAACAGACTGATTAATAGATTATTAGCATGAAACAATATGTACTAAAAGCTAGAAATATGACAATTTTGTGTTTTTTCTTACAAGGCGCTCTATTCCTTGTAAGTAGATGTCTTTATTTTGGTTGTGTCTGAAGGAAGATTGTGTTTGAGAAGCTGTTTCTGGCTCAGTTCTGTGGTGTCCATGTAGTGTGGTTTGTATCTTTTTTCTTTTTTTTTTTTTTTTTTAGAGGATAGTTTCTTTTTACTAATTTGGCCTTCTGATGCTAGTAGGTACTTCTACTAGTATACTTATTTTGTCTGTTAGTTTTTGTACTGTATATTAAGTCTTTTGTTGCTGTTGACTAAGTACTTATATCAAGATCACTAACAGAGGAAGATTGATTTTTTTTTTTTTCTTTTTTTTTCTTTTTTTTTTTTTTAAATGTGTGGGCTTTTTTGTGGATTCAGGAAGGGGAAGAAATGTGTGGCATCTTCAGTAACTGGAGATTTAAATAACTGTGAGGAAGCTGGAAAAAGAACCAGGCAAATTTTTATTTTTATTTTTTTAATTTATTATTACTGTTAGTCCCTTTACTAGCAAAGTACATGTTACCTTCTGTATGTTCCGTTTGTAGATGCCAAATAGTTCGGGTTTTTTTTGTATTTTGTTCTACTTTTACAACTACGAGACAGCTGCTATTCTTGAAATGTAGGCAAATTTGATCACCTTATGATCAAATTTGATGAATGAATAAAGCTGTGGTGGAAGGTTCTATTTTTGTTCTGCATAGAAAGCAAGAAAAAATGGCCAAAAACTTAACCACAGTCTAAAGATGGGCAGCTGAATTCATGAATGAACAGAACGAGACAAAACTCCTGGGACACTGCTTTCCTACTAGAATTATATAGCTGCTTAAATAGAAAGTAAAACATACAGAAACTTCATTTCTATAGACATGAGTCTCTGCTCTTGACTCTGAAATGTAGAGATGTTGAGATCCATCTTCACTGGTCTATCTTCTTGACGCTGCACGCCCTTGCCAGTTCTGGTTTGTTTCTGCTGTGTTCACAGAGTGAGAACTCTTGCTCGCGCTTCATAATTTCCTGTTACAGCTACCGGACCTCCTCTTTCCTCTCTCTGTTCTTTCTGCCAGTCCATATTAAAAAAGACACACGAAGAAACACAGGCAAAGTGGCCAAGAACTTCATTACGTGTTAGTTGAAAGTCCTTTGTAATCATCCTTTCTACATCACTTTCCTCTTGATGAAGCTCAGATTTCTTCCCACAAGTATCTGGTTGTTGAACCATTGTATTATGATAAGACTATGCAATAAAATGTAAAAAACCCCATGTCTATATTTTTGTAATCCGGAATTGAAGTCAGGAGAATAGTCAAATGTGTTCCAGATCCTCATCAAAATGTGAAAGAAAGGGAAAGGAATCTATTTCAAGCAAGGAAATGATCATTCTGGTTTTACTTTTCCCCCAAGTTCTCTTTTCAGAAGGCAACTCTAGCCTCTAGGCATGCACAGCGAGAAATTCAGATGTGTGTTCTTGTGGGCTCATTTGACAGTTTCACAGACTTTTTTTTTCTAATAATGACTCTGCAAATTTGTTTGGGTGTTCAGTTTATCATCTCTCTGCAAGAGATATTCATAAACCTCTTGCTTTCTAGAGTCCAGTTTGCTGCTTAAACACTCATTGGGATTTTAAAATCTTTTTTAATCTTTTTTTTTTATTTAATCCTATTTTTTTTCCTGTTCCGTGAGGTCTAAACAAGACTAAATCACTCTTTAAAATTCTTTGAGACACTAACTTCTGAACTGAATGCTAAATTTTTTCCAAGTGTAGTTACTTGAGACATAGGCAGTCATATCTGAAATCTCCAGCTGTATTGGAATCATCTATGCTCAATGTTCTTTACTCATCTGCAGGAAATCCTTAGTTTTCTTATAAAAGCCAGACATAATCCTGCATATTTCCTCTAAGAGTATTCTCTGAACTGTGCTTGTTAAGCCTAGATAGGACCATTTGCTAATTGCTGACACTTTTGCTTTCGGAATTTGACCTTTAAAGCATCATCTTTAGAAACTCAGTATAATGTAGTTCCATGCTTTTATATTGATTTTAAACTTTTTTCCCCATCTACGTTTTACTTAATCTTTTTTTTATGCCTCCAAGAAGCTGAATGACATACGCTGTTCAGGTGCAAGGCAGCTATATTTAACTTTACTAGGATGGAAACATTTGGAGAATATTTAATTTTTCTTTTAGCAATTTGTTAGAGAAAACCAGGAGAGTTTCGTTTTCCCATAATGAAACTGCTCAGTCATTCTGTAAAAAGGGACCAAAAGACGAGCTGGTGATCCAACCTGCCTACCTTAAAGTTCTTTAAGGCATTCGAGTAGCAAATTGGTGACCTTAAAAATTTCCAGTTGCATTAAATGACTGAATTGCAGTTTTATCTGTACTGATGTTGTGAAAACTCTTCAAAGTAGTCTTTTTGTGTTTTTTTTTTTTTTTGTGATTCTGTTCTCAGAGATGGAAGTTTCATGGGATATGACTTTTGAAACAAATAATTCTTGCTGGGAGACAATCTGCTGCCTGAGCATACCTGGTATTCTTTGTTTACCTGGTAAAGCACTAGCTTGCAGCACTGCCCAAATTTTTAATGCACGTACACAAGCAGTTCCCTTTTGGCCCGGTTTCAACTATGTTGAGACTGATCTTTCACCTCGAACAGGCTTGTGTGGGTTTTTTAATGTCATACCCTAGAATGTCAGTGGTCTGAGGGACAGGAGGACTGTCCTTTGAGCCCCAGACAAGTGGAAGAAGCAGAACAGTAAAATGTTGAAGATAAGAGTACTCTGGAAAGCTGTATGTCAGGCTGTATTCCTTTGATGTCAAATTTGGGCAGGTAATAGCAACTTGTGTACAATGGGAGATAACTGTAGTAACTTAACTTGATTGTGTGGACCTTAGGATGCTTGAGACATTACCGCACTAGGCAGTGAATGAGTTTTAGTATTAACTGTTTGTGGTGCTACTACACTGTGTTACGGTAGAGGTTAAAAATTACTCTTTTGGCATCATGTCTGCTATGTTTTGGCTTCCCTATAGGAAGGGGGCAAAACCCACAGCTGTTAGAACTGCGTTTTGCATTATGAACTATTTTAAAATAGAGGAGAGAAAAAAAGGACCCTGCTTTGAATACAGTTAATATGTGCTATATGAATTTAATTATACTGTTTGGCATAAAATAGGTTTGACCATGTTTTCCATGAACTTTAATTTCTTGTTAGAAGCTAAGGTTCTAAACAGGAGTGGGATTCCTTTTCCTTATTGACTTTGCTCAGAATTAACACTGCCTGCTGGACTGTTTCCTAGAAACACACAACTTGTTTCAGTAACTAGTTTTGCACAATCAATCTTTTTTTGGTGGTGGAGGCTTTTCATCACTATTTTGACTATTGATGGACAACAGCCCAGGAAAACATTGAGAATATGTATTATGATGGAAGAAGGCAGTGCAATTACTACAGAAAACAATGTTCAGTGAATTTATTTTAAAGATACTGGATTATTTTTAAGCCTGTACAAGTGAAAATGGTGCCTATTTCTTTGTTTTGTTTAAACATTGTTAGCAAATCTGGCAGCTCTTTTTGCATCTTCATGAGATGGATAAAATCTACAGGGTTAATACTATTATTAATGCTTTCAGGAAGAGAGATTATTATAATGCAAAATTATTAATGCTTTCAGTAGAATCAGAATATGTCTTAAAAACTGTTACGTTGTGTACTTGCACTGTAGGAACTGAAGCCGATTTTGTAGTGTGCAGTCAGCTACAGCGTTATAGATGGAAAATGAATAAAATGTTAGAATACTCGTACATAAATAGTTTGAAAGTACACTGATGTACTTCAGGTACATCAGAATGGAAATCTGTAATGGAAATTCTCCTCATTTCAGACATTTTGTGAATGGTGTTTCATCACTGCTCACACTTAGGGTTGAGTTAAAACAATAATGCAGAATGTTTAAATAAAGTGCCTAGTTATAATTATGATAATTTCAGAATGCATTTTAAATCAAGGAACGATGCTTTCATGTGCACATGCTTACATGTATTGTGTATTTGTTTTTAAATGAAAAGAAACCTGGTCTCCATCTTCCTGTTGACATCAAACAATCCTCTGATATGCAAATCCATCTACGGGGAGAACAGATACAGAGGGTTTGTTTGGATTCAGTCCAAGACTGAGAGAGAATTATATTTAAAGAAGTCATTTATATGCTTTGCCTCATTTAAATGAAAATGCATTTTGAAATAATCCCTATAACTAAAAGCACTGTGGTGAAATGTTATGATCCTGAGTATGACTGATGCATTTTACTATAGCTAGTGTAGAAACACCTTTCTCATACTCCTCCTGCATGTCTCTGTAATGTGTAGATGCAGCTGTCAGCTTCTCAGTGGTATGTTTTAACGTAATATATGAAAATAATTTTATTTTTCCAAAGTAGTTAATGTTTGTTATATGAACTTGCTTATGGTGTGCATGAGTGTGAAGTGTGTGTATACGCATGCTATTAAAATACATCTAAGTACTTTGCTTTCCGTCTAAAATTTTGCTAGTATTAAAGTTGTTCACATATTTTCTTCATGTATTTAACTTCAAAATCTGTCAAAATACAAATTCTTTAGAAAGAAAGACTAAATGAGCAACAGTTTTTCAGTCATGTTACTTTTAGCTGCAAAATTTATAAAGGTCAAACTTGCACATTTTAGCAGTGGCTGAATTTCAGGTTTTCAGTATGTATTTTTGGAGGACTGTTATCCCAGTCCCTGGGTATAATATTTGAAGGAGATGTGTGTAGCAGAGCATAATTATGTTTCACGTAAGCTTTAACAGGCCTCTGAACTGTTACCAGTGATTGGTAATGGTTGTTTATACAGGATGGAAAACATTTGAACAGGAATTAGATCGCTGTAAAATTTTTGGAAGTTCCAGTTCTTTTAGTCCCCTTTTATGTATCGCAGAAGTTTCTAAGACTAATCCGATTGACTCCTTTTACATGATATTTGTTTGTGATTGTGTCAGTACTATTTTTTTTCCTTTTATTTAGAAAATGAGGATATGGAAATGAATGTTAGTGTAAGGAAGTACTTCATTTGGGACGTTCTGTGGCACGTACCTTTATATGTTCTGTGGCTACTTACTCTAGCCTCTGTTCTAATCAGAATAATCCTGCACTGGGGATGGCTAAATACCAAGTAAATCCTTTTTTCGGATAGTAGTTTTGGTGATGCATTATTGGGATACATACATCCACATGCAATGTGGATATCACGTTGGTGATACAGGCATTAATATTTCAGGGAAAAGCTTTCTGTGTCAAGAAATTTTGTTAAAACTCTCTCATTAGGTTATGAGCCTCTTGTATTTGTTTCTTTAAATAAAGAATTTTCTATCTTTTCTTTTTTCGGTCATTTTATGCAAGTTTTATTTTTTAATCTTCAGTGTCCATCCTCTTTTCTTTAAGCATTTTAAGAAACAGAAGAGGTTGATTCCTGAAAGAACAGTTTGGAAGTACTTTGTTCAGCTTTGCAGTGCCTTGGAGCATATGCATTCTCGTCGTGTTATGCATAGAGGTAATACAGGATCAAAGATGGTTTGTCTTTACTAAACCTTTTACTGTGTGAGAATTAAGCCGGTTCAATGCAAATGATGCCAAATAAAGTCATAATGGAATCAATTTTGACAGCTGACAGAATGTATGTTTCTGTAATGGTTTGTAAGTAACGGAAGAGTGTGACAGAAGTTCCTGGTTGTACGTTTGCTGTGGTAGGCATTTGCAGCCATGGCTTCTGACACCAGATTTTCAAAATAAGTGGTAGTTGTGTAGGTGATGGAGACCCTGCCACTGCTAGCTCTTTCCTTGCTCAATTCATTTTCCTGGCACTTATTTTCTGTCCTGTTCTTCTATATTTGCCCATTGTCTCTCCCAAGTGTTGTTACCTGCATTCTTGCACAGCTATCCATCCATTCTTTTCACCTCTTGCACCTTTTTTACTTACAAAAGTATTTGCCTCCTGCCATGCCTTCTGGTGATGTATAGGCCCCTCTACTCCCTTATCTACTGGATTATGTGCAGTCATGAGCATTTTCTCACTTTCTCTGCTCCTCTCTGCTATTTCCAATCTCTGTGTCAAGTACTGTGTCCCAACAGCCCTTGTAGTTGCCAGCTATCCCTGTCAGGTACTAAATCTTTTACCTATTTTAAACCTCTGTACTGCTGTCTCCTCTGTATGTTGTCTTCATTGTACCTTGTAGCTCTGAGTCAAAGAAAACAGATTGTAGTATAGCTGCTTCTCAGATGTATAGGGTTTTTTTTCCTTGGAAATCCCTCTGGCTATGAGTTGCAAGTTGTGTATGGGCTGTCTCTCTGGGTTCAGGTGAAATTAGATGACTTGGGTTGGTGGCTGCCTTCTGCTGGGATGCAAATAGCTGCCTGAAAGCTGATGTCCCTCAATCTCTGCTGAGCTTTGTCATTTGCAGCTAGAGATGTTGCACCCTTCAGCACATCAATTTAGATGCCCCTGCAAATGGCTTTCCCTTGAGATTCTCCTTTTTTTTTTTTTGTTTCCTTTACACATTTGTACAGACCTACTAGTGCAAATTACACAGAGAAGGACCGAAAATGACAGATTCTTTCCATAGAGTATAGGTATCTTCCTTGAATGCTTTTATGAGTGAACTAGTTTATTTCAGTATTATTTTAGCTCAAAACCAAAATGAATTTAAATTCCTTAAACTGAAATACTACCTTCAAAGCTTCTGGCAAGCCCATGGCCAATCTAACAATTCCGTGGTTGCACACCAAAACCAAAGACAATTAAAGCTATTTTTAATCTGAGCAGATACAGAATCACAGAATAGTAGGGGTTGGAAGGGACCTCTGTGGGTCATCTAGTCCAACCCTCCTGCTGAAGCAGGGTCACCTACAGCAGGCTGCACAGGACCTTGTCCAGGCGGGTCTTGAATATCTCCAGAGAAGGA
>Ga0181612_130382_pt1 | contig 10461 bp, 6 predicted proteins | sample HoacroProtozoa21_FD_119630 | JGI IMG/M metagenome (GOLD analysis project Ga0181612, IMG submission 119630) | Hoatzin crop microbial communities from Cojedes, Venezuel. Combined Assembly of Gp0051906, Gp0051904, Gp0051908
CAGGAAGTTCCGCCTGAACATGAGGAAGAATTTCTTCCCTCTGAGGATGACGGAGCACTGGAACAGGCTGCCCAGGGAGGTTGTGGAGTCTCCTTCTCCGGAGATATTCAAGACCCGCCTGGACAAGGTCCTGTGCAGCCTGCTGTAGGTGACCCTGCTTCGGCAGGAGGGTTGGACTAGATGACCCACAGAGGTCCCTTCCAACCCCTACCATTCTGTGATTCTGTACTGAGGGTGCACTTGATCCCCTTGTCCAGATCATTGATAAAGATATTAAACAGAACTGGCCCCAGTACTGAGGCCTGGGGAACACCACTTGTGACTGGCCACCAACAGGAGTTACCTCTCTTCTCCACCACTCTTTGGGCCCCACCATCCTGCCACTTTTTTACATAGCAAAGAGTACACCCATCCAAGCCATGAGCAACCGGTTTCTTCAGGAGAATGCTGTGAGAAACAGTGTCAAAGGCTTTGCTAAAATCCATGTAGACAGCATCCACGGTGTTTCTCTTATCCACTAAGTGGGTCACCTAGTCACAGAAGGAGATCAGGTTAGTGAAGCAGGACCTGCGTTCGATAAACCCATGCTGGCTGGGCCTGATCCCCTGGTTGTCCTGTACATGCCATGTGATGGCACTCAAGATGATCTGCTCCTTAACCTTCCCTTACACCTGTCAGACTGACAGGCCTGTAGTTCCCCAGATCCCTCTTCTGGCCCTGCTTATAGATGGGCGTCACGTTTGCTAACCTATTTTTTTCTTTTAGATTGTTTTACCTTTCAATATTCACCAAAGTAATAACTAATTAAATTTATTAATTTGTATAAATTAAATTAATTGAAAGTTAAGCTTACAATTGTATACCTTGCTAGTCTTTTGAAACCTTCACACATGCAATTTAGCAAATAACTGCAAAAATTAAGGAGTTTTCATAGAAAATGAAACTCTCACAGAACACAAATAACTCTTGTAAAATCATTTGCACTGGTTACATTTACAGTTGAAAGCTCAGATCTTCAGAAGTTCTCCTGTCCTCTCTTTATTTCTCAGTACTGATGACAACGGCAAAGCACCATGATAGCAATGAAAAAAATAAGGTTGTTTCAAGGGAGGAAATAATTGGTGCTAATTAGTTTAGTCTCCTGTGAATAAACTGTGACAAACTGTGTTGTTGCCTCTTTGCTTAATTGTGGAATGAGAATGTTTGCAATAGATACGTTGCTGCTCCAGTCTTTCATCTGCATCCACTATGATGCCTTTGCAAGACTTGCCTTTCTGCAAACCAGAGAGCGCTTGTAATATGAGATGAAAAGTATATTTAAAAGCAAGCTTAAGCATGCTGAGGAATACGACCCTGAGTGTTTTTTGACTCCAAAAGTGAATTAACCCAGCTTCAACCTGCCTGAAGCCTATGTTTAATGAAAGAACTGTATGTCAACCTAAAGTATCACTGTGACCACTTTCAAGGTATGGCCCTAGCAGAAATTGCAAATTAAGTTACTAGGGAGGATTCAGATACACTTCTTTCTGAGGAAGCGGCATTTTTCTTGCAGAGATTTAGAATCAATAACAGTTTAAAAAAATGTAAGGTAAAATAGCTGAGTTTCCCAAGCTCTGAAAATCGTATGTCACAAAAAAGATGAAAAATTGACAATCCTGGCCAGCTGTGCTCTTGTGCCTTCCCTCATATGTTCTTACTGGAAACTTGATTATAGAAACATGTCTGATTTGGTGGAAGACTTTCTAGACTCATTGTACTTATGGGAAGACTTCCTGGTTGCCCCATAATGAGTTGTTATATAGTTGTTTAAAAAAGCAACAAAGCACTTGCTTACATTGTCCTTCACAGGTCAATGATTGCTAATAGGATATAGAATCAGACCCTCCTCCAGGTCAACAGTACACAGCTGTCCCAGGTGGGTAGTGATTATGTGTCATTACAGCCGGATTCTTGTTCAGTGTTCTGTCAAAAATGAGATTTTTGTGTTCATTCCATTTCTTAATGGACAGGTGTTACAAACAAATTGGCATTAATTGGCAACATTGTTGGCGGTCTCAGCAGAAAGCCAAAAGGTGTGAAATGAACCAGAGGATAGAAGCTGTGATTGCGGAGATGCTCTCTAAACAGCCAAATTTTTTTAGTGCTTTGGAGGAACAGTGTGGAGAGTTTTCAACATGAGCAGCAGCAGCTGTTTAGGAGACAGAAGGCTTGAAGGTCAGCCAGCTCAGTACACTGGGTCAGACCGAAGGACCATCTAGCCAAATAGCTTGTCTCCAGCAGATGCCCTCAAGAGAAAGCAAGAGCAGAGGAAATATGTAGAATTATTTATACAGTGTATTTCCTGCACCCCCAGTGATTTCTGGCGTAGGGGCTTCCTGAGCTACAGTCTGTTACATAAATACATTTTTTCTTTGGTTTTATCCTACTATATTTTGATACCATTGCTTCTTATATGAAAAGGGCAAGTGAACCACTATTTCCTTATCCCTTCCTCTGTTATTTATGTTTTTTGTATTTTTTTATACTTTTGTCATACAATTCCTTCAGCTGATTCTTTTCCAGTCTAATGAAACTTTGTTTTATTTAATCGTTATTTGCATGGAAACCATTCCATACCTTTCAACATCTGCTTTTCCTACAACAGCAAGATCTTATTTTTGAGTGTTGATCGCCTGTTCATATCCCATTACAATAAGGAGAAAGTTAATATTGTCTTTCCTCGTATGCATTGCTATATGTTTATCTACTGTATTTTTAGCAGTCCTTTTATCTCTCAGTCATTCAGTATCATGGGCTTCTTCTACAGCTATTTGCAGTTTGGTTTTCTTTTTATAGTTCTTTGTTACGTGTTGTGCGTAGTAAACTTGGTTGGTCTGGCGTTCACCATCTTATCCAGATCATTAATCAGTATGCTGATGTAACTGTGGGAGTCCACTGATAGCATCCCTCCACAGTGAAAACTGGCTCTTAACTGCCATGTTTTCCTTGCTGTATTTTAGCTAATTGTTAATTTATGTGAGGATTTTGCCTTATTTCACAGCAAATTAGTTAAGAACCTTTTGTGAGGGACCAAAGGTGATTGGAAACCTAAGTACGCCTTAGCAATTGGTTGTCTTGTGTTAATTATGTTTTGGTGAACTCTAAAAGATTTGTGAGACGTGACCTCTGTTTGCAAAAGCTGCATTGCCTTGCTTCTTCCTCAGTTTGTTATTTTTATCTATGTGTAGCAAAGGATCTGTCTCAGATTGAAGTATTAATGAATTGTAGGGCAAACTGAAAAAAATGAACTGCTGGTCCTAGGATAATGTTTTGTTTCTATGCAATGGTCTTATGGCAATATGTATGCCCTCCTTTGGCCTTAAGATAAAAAGGGGTCAGTCCAACTTTCTACTCTACCGTAAATTGGTTATAATATGGCTTAGTAAGAAACAGGTATTTGAAACTTGAACCAGTTTGACGCCTTCGTATGCTTTCCCTGTTCTTGGTCATTAGTGTTCAGATCATGCAGTAGGGTGTCTGCAGGTATTAGTCCAGAACTGGAGGGGAAAAAAAAATTACTTTTTCTAATATTATTTAAAATCATATCAAAACTTAGAAGTTGTCTAGAGAAGTCACATTTTCCTTAGAAGTTTACATCATTTGCAACAGTTTAACATTTTGGGAGGAATATTTCTATACTGTAGTATCATAACTTCGGGGTTAATAGATTTTGACCAAGTGATTTTGGACATTTTTTCCCCTTCAATTCGTGAATCTAATGAATAGCTGTGATGTAGATTTTCTAAAATTCTGAGGTTTACTTACACTTGGATATTTTTTCTTTATGCTGGTATCCTATTAAAGCAGTTGATTGAAGTGTAAGAGACCAAATGGAAACATTAAATTGCCAGAGTGACCCACCCATGAATTTTTTGCTGCCAAGTGCTCTTAAATTGCCTAGAATATTACAGAATATTGTTCAACAGCCTGCTAAAAGAAGTACAGCTAATAGTTCACAAGAAGAACACAGGGGTTTGTGTTTAAATTGTCTAGATGTTTTCTGTATCTTGAGAGCTGAGAGGATGGGAACAATAGGTGAAGATGCCTCAGGAGTTTTTATGGTCCTTCATTTTCTGATTCTTGGATTTAAATTTGGTGATTTAAGCGTTTATGTTTGACTGTAATAAGCTGCCTTCTGCTTTATTCTTAGACATTTCAGTTTCCAGACAGGCACGTTAGATTATGTTGATCATTTTTGATTTCAGATTGCATGTGGTTCTGTCAATTATTTTAATTGGTACAGAATTCTAAAATATACATCAGATTCTTCACTATGATATTATTAAACTTATACTAAGCTTTGGAGACACCTTAGCCTTTTGTGGCTAATTCTGTGAAACAGAATAGTCTGTGGACTTGATTATGAAAGATGCACACTGCAGCAACACCAGGAGATCTCAATCAAATGAAAGCTGGATCGTTCTAGGACTGCAAATACTCTGAATGAAATTCGTTTCCCCAAAGATATTGCAGTCTAAAAGATTCTTTAGTGTTACCAACTCTGGCAATTTCATTACAAATTTTTCATTTACTAGAAAAGTGTCCCTCAGTCACTAACTCTCAGTTGTCCTGTTAGAACATGAAACTCGCTGTTTGATTTATTTAAAGCAGTAAATAGAGAGATCAGCCCTTGCTAACTGTAAGAAAGAGCGTGGGAGGGAATGTGTGGAACTAACCTGAAGTCTTTATGAGCAAGAAAAAGAAATAGAACAATTCCCAGAGTGCTCTTTATTTCAAGTAAGTTATGTCTTTTGAACACCTGGGCATAACAGAGCTGAAGTTGGGTCATTCTGTGGTTTATTTTCTTTTGTAAGTACTACTCAGTGCATATTTACAGCTCGTATAAAAATAATGAGCTTTCAACTCCCTTCTCCACTGGAAAGTTCTCTGTACAACCTGGGACAAATAATTTTGATTCAGAGATAGCACAAATGCCTAACTTTGACCTAAATATCTATGACTGTGAATCCTTCTCAACTGCCTCACTGTAAATAGAATTGCAATCCTTATGAAAGAGTGAAATGCTCAGCTGTCATGGTAGTGTGGAGATAGAAGTACCAGTGGAAGCTTTTCAATTTATCAATTGTATGCATTCTGTAAGAAACTCCTAGCTAGTTCTATTGTTTATTTAATAAGAATTTTATTAAGCTCATAATCATGGCCATAAATCAGAGTTGGTACACTAAGCAGTGGTTTCCAGCATTTTCTAATCTGTTTCTAATTTAATTGATTTTTGCCTGTAAATACTATTTTGAAATCATTTGCAAGCAAAACCAGTTACTGTATTTTTTGACAATTTGAGCGTAGTTCAGCACTTTCAGTCATTGGTACAGTGATATAAACCTCTGGATATTATTTCACTAGGAAACAAGCTGCATATTCTGCAAGTGTGCATCTACTAAGATGTATATCTCTCTGCAGTTTCCTGAAAGTTTTAGTTCAACTTTTATAATTGCATAAATGTTTTCTTTTTATCATGTTTCATTCTTGGTGCCTTCCTGCACTATTTAATTTTGATACGTAAGATGCTACAAATGTGAGCAGACTAACAGTCCGTATATAAGCTGTAGGTTAGGTTTGAGTAGACCGTTTTGTCAATAGCTGTATATTCAGGCTAATTCCCATAACTTAATTTGCATTTGTGCACATTTGATTTAAGGTTATTTTCTTTTGTATGTTGTAGTTACATAGAATGAGTAGATTGTGAAATGTTATATTTTCAGTATTCTGAGATCTGGACATCCTTTACTGCTTAGAGAGTATCAGCAGACTTGCCTGTCTAGTAGAAGCGTTTGAAGGAGAACTTCAAAGGAGAAACTACAAAATTCATCATTCCATATATGGATAATAATAACAACACAGAAATCAGAAGTTTAAATTTACTATTAAATAACATTATGGATAAAATTCACAATGCACAAATAGAAACTAGTATTCTCTAATGTAGTATTTACATTAGGATTTTATTTGTGTCTTTTTCTTGGATGATTGTTTAAGACGTGGAAGAGTCACAGAGACCAAATTAATTTAACCAAAATGTATTTTATATTGCATTTAGAGAAAATTCAGGACATTTATGAATAAAAACTATTTCCTTTTGGTTGTCAGTTAGGAACACTAACAAAAATATAAATGTCTTTAATGTGAAGGCAGTACTGAAATTAAGTCTCAAGTATAATATCAAGATAACTAGCGTTCCTTTCTACATGAATGCTTCTTTTTATTTCTCTACTAAATCCCGAATTTCTTGAACAGTTTTATTACTATGATTTTTCACTTCTGAGACGAGCAGAGCCAGAGATGCATATTCATGTTTTTTTCACTGTATTGCCTGATAAACTGCACTTACTGTTTCTCATTTATTCTGTACAGGCTCCATCATCACCTTCTTCACCCATAGCTAATGAACCAAAATACGAGAAGCGCTGGCTAGACACGTTATCAGTTCCTCTGTCAATGGCTCGAATCTCGAGGTACAAAGCTGGAACAGATAAATTAAGGTTCGTAATATAAAAGGAGAAGTGCTGGGTTAGCTAGCTGTACCTAATATTTTGCTGTGAAGCGTCGCCTGTGTAAGAATTCTTTGAGTGCAAATATGAAATTCTTCTTACTGAAAACTATGCAGTCCATCTTCTCTTGAGATTAATGGCATGCATGGCAATTACCAAAGATAAAGTAAAAACAGACAATAAATAAAGCTCCCACAGATGTGTTTCCATAATGTGGTACCTTGGGAATTCAGTTAGCATCAGCAGCTAGTATAGAGGTTAAGCTTGACGTAACTTGAATTAATTTTTAAGGTACTACATTTCATTCCGTATCTCTAATAGAATACTTTCATATTCCTAAACGCTGGTATTATCAGTTAACTCTCCTTTTTTTTCTTTACAAATGATAACATAGTGCACAATCATAATGACTATGCTGCATATCATTGTCGTATAGAAACTCATATTAACAAGAGATTTTGGCAAAGTACATGGTACAAAATACCGTATTTTTTATCCTAGAATCTTTTTGCATCTCACAGACCTAAGTAATGGTTCATTAAGTAGTTGTTGAATAGGATGCCAGAGGTGATGGTCCTGGACTTCAGGAAAGATGAAAGTAAAAATGAAGATTAATAAAGCTTCAATAATGTGCTTGAGAAAGGTTTAGCACATTGCAGCATGCATCATCTTTTCTCTGCAAACTATTCCATGTGGTAGGACTGCCTCAAATCTACCTGTAGTTTTGGTCAAAGTAGTCCACAGTTCTCCATATGTATGAGAACAGGAGTTCATTCACAGTTGTTCCTTTCCATTTCTTTTACTTGTCCTGTATTTATTTACTACCAACTGAAAATGTAATATTTTATTCTGTTCTAGTTCTTGTTAATGAGGGAATTGGAATCTCTATTGAAGTATCAGCTATGCAGGTGGCCTGCTACCAGGAGGTACCAGAAGTTCATGTGTGTACCTTTCTTGATCTATGCCAGATTTGTTACCCGTTTCCTGAAAATGATCTGAAAAACATTATTTTTCTAGAAGGACATTTAGACTGCTTTTAATTTAGAGCAATTAGTCTCCTAAATCAGTTTACAACTCCTCTCCCAAACTTTGTCTTAAAGCATCACAGGAGAATAACAATACATTGACCAGAAAAGTTTTAAGTTCTTCCATGGTCTTTGTCTGAACTCTTACTTCCATTTTATTTAGTCTCTTATCACTTCACCACTTTCCTCCTTCTGACTTCAACTGACCAGTTCCTGTGGTCCAACCCTTCCCAGTCTATCACAGGCCTCCAACTATTCAAGGCTTAGAAGTTCTCCTGCGAATTAAGTGAACACATCTCTGTGTGCACATTTAGACATCGATTCATTACCAACTTAGCATCAATGCTCTTAAATTTAAAGGATAAGTGGAAGATGGAACATTTAAACCTCGGAGTTCAGTTATCACCCTGATAGTCTGAAGCATTTTCACTCCTGTTCCATGCACTCTGTGCATTCGATGGACTGATCCCAAGGGATTCGTTCCCAAAACAGTAGTGCGTGCATTTTTAGAATTCTTTTAAATAAAACACCTTCTGGTATTGTACTGAGTCTGGCTGAGATGGATTTAATTTTCTTCATAGCAACTCATGTAGTGCTGTGTTTTGGTTTGTGACTAAAACAACATTAATAACACGCCAGTGTTCTGGTTGTTGCTGAGCAGTGCTTGCGCAACATCACGGCTTTCCTTTCTTCCAGCTCTGCTCCCACTCAGCGAGTAGGCTGGGGGGGGAAGGAAGTTGGGAGCAGACACAATCTGGGCAGCTGACCTGAAATGACCAAAGGGATATTTTATGCCGTGTAACATCGTTCTCAGCAATAAAAACTGAGAAGAGGGGGTTGAGGGGAGCTAGCCATTGCTCGGAGACTGGCGGGGCATCATTCTGGTTGTGGGAGATGATGAGTCACCACTTGCTTTGTGATGGGTTGGTTTGTTGGTTTTGTTTCCTCTTCCCTTTGCGTATTAAACTGTGGGTATAAACTTTGCTTATTAAACTGTGTGTTGAAATAACAACCCACAAATTTTCTTGGTCTTCCTGTTCTCTCTGCTGTCCTGCTAGAGAGGGGTGGGGGAGTGACTAGCAGTGTGGGTCCTTAGCTGCTGGCCCAGGATTGACGTATCACAGATATGTTTTTCTTATAAGGATTCAGGAGCTTAGTGCTTTCAGTTTCAGTCTTGGAAAGTAGCGTATTCTCTTGTGATGCATCTCGCTCCCATATATATTTAGTATACACAGCACTCCTTTATTACTGAGGGTTTTTTCCTTTCTATTGTAAACTCTCTAAAGGAAGATAAAATTGTTGCGTAAAGCCTGTCACCATCCCATGATACTTCACTTCTTCTAAATGCTCCTTGCTTGTTTTGGCAAACCAGCAAGAATATCTATAAGAGCATTAAAGGAATACCACCTTGAGATTAACTGCGAATGAGGTGTTTCCCATGTTCTTACTAAAGGTGTTTATTTTTGCCTGAGGGTACCAGATTGCTCTTATCCTATTCTCTCCTCCTCTGATATACAGGTACATATTCTTACTGTTACCCACTTGTATTCTTTCTTTTACATTTCCCCATGTTCGTATAAGCATAAATTCCAACATTTGTCTTCAGTAATTGCTCTCTAAAATCGTCTGCTTTGCACAAAATAAAGCCTACAAGCAATTACAAGTGTAAATGATGACAGCAGTCTAGATAACAATCCTTTCAACCATATTGACGTCTCTCCATTCCCATTCACATTTCAGCCATCAGTCTAAAGTCATTTGAATGAGTCCATGACAATTCCCCTCTATGCAGCATCTTGCTCAATATTTTTGACCATTTTTTAATTAGAAACATGTTATATAGCTAGAGTTGTCAGACTGTAGTGCACTTTTAATGTGGTTTACGTAAAATGTAGTCTGATCTAATCAGATTAGACTATATTACTTTGTTTCTGGTTAAACTATGCACTTTAAATTCCTCAGGACTTCATAGGAGTTTTCCAGTAACTTTGGCAAGAAAGGGAGTACTTTTAGCTCTTATATCATGGTATGGCCAGGAACACCTGTATCTGTTAGATTGTTACTCTTTTTTCATTGTAAGAGAAAGGAGTTACCTTTGACTTATTTCACTTGACTTTTCATTTTATTTTTCCCAGGAAGTCTTAAGACCAGTGACCTAATGACACGAGAGTATATTTTTTGTATATTTTAGATTTTGTCAGCACCGTAGATATTAACAGAAACAAGAGAGAATGGGGTAGATTTTTTTCCTTCCTTATACATGAGGAGGAATGAATGAAAATACTGCAGTGTGGGACTGTAAAGTATGTTTGTCCATATCACAAAACAAAAGCCAAAAAATCCCCTAGACTATTTCAATGGAAAGGTAAGAAATGTAGTAGATGCCCTTCCTCTGCTCAGTGCAGGAGCTTTCCAGATATACTTCAGAAGGTGTGAACATGGAACAAAAACAACACAAAGCCAAAATCACATCTAATTACTGCATTTCTTATTGTTGATATGATTGGAGACTATCTTAATATTTTTATGCAGCATGGTGATGAGTCTTTTTGAGCAGTTATTAATTCAATAACTTTTATTCACTTGCCTTTATAATATAGCACCACTGCTTCTATCATTCTGCACATCTCACAATCCATCAGTGTCAGTTTTCTCTGTAAGAGGTAGGGTAATATACACAGTGAGAACTCTGTTCCTGTGAATACTCTTAATTGCTAGCTGATAATAGAAACATTTTGTAACTGTTAAGGATAGAATTGGTCACTAAATATGATGTAAGTGTAACAGAAATAATGAGATCAGTAAGTCTTTCTCATACAAAGGAATTTGTACTTTATGGCATAGTTTGGGGTGTTTTTAGGTTTAGGATAGAGAAGTAAAGATAAGTA
>Ga0181612_156854_pt1 | contig 10460 bp, 3 predicted proteins | sample HoacroProtozoa21_FD_119630 | JGI IMG/M metagenome (GOLD analysis project Ga0181612, IMG submission 119630) | Hoatzin crop microbial communities from Cojedes, Venezuel. Combined Assembly of Gp0051906, Gp0051904, Gp0051908
CTGTCACCCTCAGAGGGAAGAAATTCTTCCTCATGTTCAGACGGAAATCCTCTTAAATCCTGTCCTCTCAAATCCTATCCTCTCAAATGATCTTCCACATTTGGGGGGTTGGACTAGATGACCTCTAGGGGTCCCTTCCAACCCAAAAATTTCTATGATTCTATGATTCTATGATTTTCTGGCCCTCCACAGTGTTGGTTTAATGCTCTGATGGCAAATCCTTCTCAGATGGCTCCTTATGTTTCTAATTCTTTAAAATAAAGAATTCCTTTTCTTGTAAAAATGATCTTGTACGTCCAGTGATACGTTATTTATAAAGAATCATGTTACTCTTCAATTTTAACAGTGAGTTTGTTACCCCAGACGACCATGAACTAAACTGAAAGATTTATGCCTACTGATAATGCCTAGATAATTTCTGATGGCATACACAGCACTTCAGGTCTAATTCTAGTTAACTTACACTAAAGTCAGTGATAACTGCATAGAAGACCAAAACAGTATGCATAGTCCTAGTGCTATCATACCAAAATACAGCACAAAAGCAATTCAAATAAAATATTTGGGGGAGGAGGGAATATTATATAATGCATTTAAAATACATAGCCCTTTATAATTACACTGTTTTCTGACTGGTTTTGGTTCTGTATTCTGTTTAGTTGGGTTTGTAAACAAAATGCTCATTGACTATAATGGCATGAAAAAACTCATCTATACAATAGAAACAATTTGAAGTACCCTGGCGCATGTCTTTGAAGACATGTGACCCTAGACACATCTTTGATGGATCAGCAAATTGTCAGTAGAATAACAGAAGCGGTAATATGGAGCCACTATCTTATCAGTTACTAGTTCAAATTTGGCTAAGTCATGTCTAATGGCTAAAATTTCATGGCTATCTGATCTGATCTGTTCAAAGCCTCCCACATAATTTGTTACTGATTGCAATCCAGGTCCCAGTGTAGCTGTGTCCAAGTCACAACACATATCAATCTAATTGACACTAAGCGTCACTTTCCTTGGTAGACATGGACAGAAGGTCAAAGATTAAGCAGAGCACGGAGATTGAATTCCCTTCACAAGAAACAGTCCTGACAGAGGATACTCTGAATGCTGCAGGAAAAGTCTTGTCTTTTGGCTTTTGTGAATAAATAGCGCATTTATGTCAGCAACATGCTGATGTTCAGCACATAGTTCATCCAACAATAGATTACATTTCAGGACATAAAGTAACCTGTGCTCATATACACAATGAAATATTCTAATTTTGAATCATTGTTTTGCCAGCTGAAGTGCTTCACCAAAAAATGTCTTCTCAGTTGTTTGTTCCAAATATTTTCTCTGAAATATACCTTTATTATTTTTTCTCATTAACAGAATCTGGGAAGTCACACTGTGGGGAAGTATGCTTACACTGTTCTTATACTTTCTCCTAAACATGTATTATATTGAAGAGATGTTACTGAATTTGATGATCCATTGCATAAGTTTTCACATTCTTTATAAGTTCATACATTTTGCAATTTACTTAACGATTAGCCAAGCTGTTACTCTTTCCTCAAAAAGTAACACAATCTAAAGCATTAAGAAATCAGAAGCCAGGAATCATTAGGTATCACTAAAATTGTGAGATTTTGAAATAAAAGACACCTTTTTTTTTTATTTGACTCTTGGTGTTCATGCCTTTCTGAGATACAACTTCCCAAATTTTTTTCCTCTCTGTGAAGATCAGACATGAATCTGTCATTTTAAATTAATTATTTTTGCAGTTTGTTCCTGCGCCTGAAGAATGTGGGTGACTAGGACATCAGTTATCACCAAATAAAACAATACAAATTGCCATCTATTGCTCCCAGAATTATAGTAAGAATATGCCACAAGCATTTTTTAACTGCTGGCTTTTTCTAACTGGCTATTTTTTGATGTTGTCTCTTTATTGCTACGGGTCACTAAAGTTCCCAAAATACTGTTTCTGCCTCCTCATAAGATGGTTTAAGCAAAACACATCCTTGAATAAAATTACTTAAATATTTGGATGTGACAAATCAGTCATTCAAAAACTAAACTTAAAATTTTGTAATAGTCCTGCTCAGAGAATCACATAAGTGTATATATATTCATCTGTACGTCTATTGGTTCTTTTGCCTTCTGCCCAACCCTCAGCTCTCCTCTTTTTTCTTCTAACTTTCAGACCAAGTAGCAGCATGATAGATATCCCAGTTGTTTTCTCTTCCTTGAAAGCCTGATACTTCCTTACAAGCTGTCATGGGGTGCATGTCTCAGCAAAATGAACTGGAGGTTTTTTTTCACATGGATAGTCACAAATAAATTGTCATGTACATGCTTCACTGAAAACTGAGACAGTTACAGGTAAAATATGGATTCATTCCTCATGATTTCTGTAATCATAGGTCTTCGTGAAAACGTGTATTGGGAGGGTAAAGAGGAAGAGGGGGAACTCAGGGAAGAAGCAAGAAGAAAAGTTTCCCCTTTAAAAGTCTGGAACAGCAGGGAAAGCAATTTTCTAATCTTTCCCTTCACACTTCAATAGAAATTTTTACCTGTGTGCCCACCACAGTATGTACTTTGGAAATACTCCTATGTGCCTGCTTGCTAGTGCATATAAGAGAGAGATAGCAATATGTATGGCTTACGCTTCTGAAGTCCAGACCTCAGAAGAACTGATAAGGTTCAAAACGTCGAACTCTAGAAGTTAATGTAATGCTTCAGCATACCTATCAGATAGTGTAAATGTGGTATGTATTTCGCCACCCAGTGTTCTGATGTTGGACACAAATCATCAATGCACTATGAAAGGACTTCTGCACACAATGATCCTTAACATGAGCTCGAATTAATGCTCTTCTTGGCTCTCAGAGGTTAAAGATATTTCAGAGGTTTTAAGATATACCTGAACTTTTTCTGCTACCCAAAATGTCCAGGTTTTTTTTCAGAGAGAGAAAATCAATCATCTTCTGCATTCCTACCCATTGCCATAGTAGTATTAGGTGAATCAATCTTTTGACTGTCTTAAGTTTCTCAGTGTGTAAGCTATGAGAATGAAACCTTATGTTCCCCACAGAAAAGCAACTGCTAACAGACAATTTTACACTAGATCCCAGAATAAAGTGAACCCTACCTGAATTTCTGCTTTCCATTTCAGATTAATAAATCTGTTGGCAATCTTTGTCAAAGAGTTGTTGGATTTATTTCAGCTTTCAGCTATTGCTTATGATGTCACAATGTTTCATGCAATAAAAAATATTGTTGTTGTGAACAGCACAATTTTATTTATTGAAGAGATCTTGAATCTATTTTCCACAAAAATAGATCAACAATTTGAACATCTTCAGATAAGTAGTAGTGCTTCCCTAAAATAGAGGAAAGTTGAATTCTATTCGTAACTTCAAGTAAGTCACATTGCCTGGATAATGCACTAACAGTAGGAACAATAGCAACACTAGAAATGGAGAACATATCAACACAAAACCTTTCAAAGCAGCAGTGTAAGGCAGAAAAACATGCCACTTTCTCACAGATCACTGCAGCTATGGGAGTGTTTGATTTGTCTGTGAATTTACAAAACCTTACCCTGGAAACTGTAAATCCTTTGCATCTGCTTATCTTCTAACACCTTCTCTGTAGCTTTGACTTCTGTCTGCTGCTCTGAGTACACTGAGTCAAACAAATTCCTGATGTAATGCCTCTAAAGTAAAAGAAATTATATCCAAGTTGAACTTGGCTCATTTTGTTTGTTTATCATATAACTTTTCCTCCTATTTTGTTTGCAGCTTGACACTCTCTGATTATTTTAAAATACACTTACTAGTATACATAAATATCAGACAAATAATGCACATTTTTGTATGACTGTTATACAACTGTTGTCTCAAATTTTCTTCACATTAATATTAAGATCAAATTAATTTTAGGAAAACCTCAGATGAAGCAAAGGAAGACAGAATGGATGAAGTATGAAAGACCACTGAAATGGAGTCTACAAAACTTTTTTCAAAGATTTGGAAGAACATTCATATAATGTAGATAACCAAGATAATAAAAAAGTTCAGTTAGGAGTCTCACTGAACAGCAAAAAAATGTAGTGGTATCAAGTTTGGTACTAGTGCAGAAAGGGTGACAGTCTCTAATACCTGAGCTGACAGTTTTATAATTAAATGCCGGTTTTCACAGTTGATCTGTAGGCACCCTAGAAACTGAATTTTAGTGAATTAAAAGCCAAACCCTAAATTCTATGCCTAGTTTGCTCAGAAATATTTTCTTTTTTGTTTGAAATGCTGAGGATTATCTTCAAGCCAGAGAATTTTATGCTTACTTGAAGATTTTTTGTGCTACAGAGTGCCAGAAGATGAACATCCTTAAGCCATCCCCAGAGACTTTCAAACATGCAATTCCAAAAAGTTTATATTTTTGAAACATACTTTATTATAGTCCTTTTTCATAGTACTGTCCAGAAGAAATAGCACTAGTTTGTTATTACATGCAGTTTGAAATACAGTATCCTGTAATTTCAATAGACAAAATTTGTTGTATTATGAAATCTACTTTTCCAAGTAATTCTGCTTATCACTGTAATATCTTATCTATGCCTTACTGTGTAAGGCATAGAAAGGGAGAAAACCTAAACAGACTGCTCTATTTTATGTATTATATTTCTTCCCTTTCACGACCAGCTCCACCATTCACTATTTTCATGTTTGCACTATTACCATTTAAATTCTTTCAGTAAAAACTGAGAAGGCACCTGGATGCTTCCTGTAAAGAATTTGTTTTTCTTTTGATACCAGCAAACCCATGCAATTTCAAACACCATGTGGTCCATTACTCTTGAAATGTGCACATATTCCACTCCATCTTTCTGGCTGGTTGAAACGAGACTCCACATGAGGAAATCTTCTCTCTAATTCCCACACTTAAGCAGAATGTGAAATGCGAATTCAAGTTCTTCCTGGCCCACCCTGCTCATGCTGTTCTTCATAAATTCTGTTGTTATTTCTATGCCAATTGTTGTAATTATGTTTTCATTGGCCTTTTTCATTTATGTTTCGCCTCCAGATAGTCCTCAATTTGGTGTGTTGGCTTAGCTTCTCATGTAAAAAGAGAATATTACACTGGGTTTTTTTTCCCCTCAATCAAATCTCCATAGGCTTCTTTATCACTGGATAGATCTTAAGAATCTACTCATGGGATATTCTGTATTTCAACTAATTCATTATGTAAGAGAACCCTTTTAGAGATCCAATTTTTCACTTCTAACCAAAAAATTCATTGTTAGGTGCCATGATACACTGACTTCAAATATAACACCAACACTTTGTCAACCTTTAATAAATTTAAATATATCTACATCTCAATGTTGTACTCAAGTACTCTCCTCAGCCTGCCAACTTTCAATATGATGCTAAAGCTGCTTTGCGTTACAGTGGAACAACAATATCCTATGGAAGGATAAGAAGGCTAGCTTTTGCAGACTGTAGGTTTTCATGTGACAGTATCCTGAGAAGCATTAATGCTGTTCTCTTAAAAGAAACCACTCCTCTAATCAACATCTGTATCATTTCAAGGTTTTGTATGACTTTTTCAGCTTTTGGCAAAAAATCAAGGGTTTGAGTTACAAGGTTTCCTTCTGCAGTTACTAAAATCTTGAAAATCCAAGACACAGGAAGGAGTAATTTTCATCTACTGAGAGTACTTTAACTCTCTAATTTAAAATTACATTATAATTATGTTAAAAAGTGTTTTCTCTTTTTATTTTTAGCAACAGGCCTAAACCACAAGGTATTTTTCACTTTCTAGCTAGATTACTTATTACAAATTCTACTTATTGGAATTTTCTACTCTTTTTCAATTTATATTTATAAAGTTTTTTCCAATGTAAATCTTCAGAATCTTCAGACCACACCCATGACATTTATCTAGACTTTTTATTCTAAATTGCCATGTAGCTTTGGTGCCTGCTGTTAAAATAGCTGATAAATTTGACTCCAGAGATGCACTTCAGTGATACATGAGGGAGAGTTCCCACAAACTGGATTATGTTGAGTCACTCCACTACAAACTTGGCTCAAGAAATTGAATGCAAGTCAAAACCTTTCCTACAACATAACAGCTTCATGCAAGAAATAGCAAAAATAGGTAAAAGAAGACAAATTTGTAACGATGTAATAAAATTTTTCGGGAGGCATTTTTATAAAATATAAGTCATTAGGTCTGACCAATATGTAAGTCAGTAGTCATCTAGACATAGGTCTGCCACATGTGATCTGCAACTTCATCAGAAAGGGTTCATCGTAGTCTCTCACCATTGACTCCAGTGAAGAATTTGTGTGTGTTTGTGTTATACACCTAGGGACATTACTGTGTGACTGGTTTTTCACTTATAATTTTGTGTCCAGTATTATTTCTTGCACTTGAGGGCTAATTACTGAAAAGAGAATAAATTCAGTTATGCACAGACAGTATCTGGTGGAATGACAAATGCCCCAATCAAATCGGTTCCATCAGTAAAACTCTATTGGTCTGAAATCTGAATTAACCTATAGAGGAAATAACTGCACTGAAACATACCTAGTTGAAAAAATAATCTCAGAAGATTAATATTAAAGCATCCAAAATTTTATGAAAAAGTAACATTATTTAATCTTATTGATTGATATGCCCCAGCACACCAAATGAACAGAAAAATACCATACAGAACAAACCGCTTTTTTTACCTGGATATGTGAAGCATTCACAATGGTACCCTCAAATACTGCACCATGAAGAGTTAAATGAAGAAAACCTGGTCAAGGTAGTATATTAAAGTATGTCCTTCTCTTTCTTTTGTAGGGAAAGCAATAGATCCATTAACCTGACAGAGAAATGTTCAAGCTAACACATCATTCCCACATATTCTGCCCTGTTTCTGTCTATGCATAAAGAACAGACATAGATTTATTGCTTCACAGTTCTTTGTCTTGAAGATGTGAATTTAACTAATCAGTAAAGTGAAATCAGGAGATACCTGTATTTTACTGTTTTGCACAGATGAGTCCAGAGGCCATCAGGAAGTTACTTCTGCATAATCTCTTCCCCTGAAAATGTCATATATATTTCCTAGTTTCTAATTGTAATTTTTCATTAACTATCTTCAGAAAAAGAATCAAAAAAGTAAGCTAAATCCTACTACACTTTTTCCATGAAAGCTTCAAAAGTAAGAAAAATCTATAGATTTGGCCTAAAGTTTTCTATTTGGCTTATTTCAATGATACTTTTGACCAAGTTTGCAAGATGGTTGTAGAGTAAAATGTAATTACTGTTACTGCACAGTAGAGCTAATATTTTAATCAGACAAGAATGATAGAAAGCTTTTGGAAAATATTGCTGTTTCCATTTATCAGGTAGAAAGCTGAGGCAATGAAAGATTAAATTACTCACCCAGGAGGAATTCTGTAGCACAGTCAAGAACAGATATATTTGGAAAAGACTTTGTGGATGTTTATTTTCCTGAAGGACTGTATTCCTTCTCATTGTAAACTGAAAATGCTTTATTCTGCAACTTTGTATTACAAAGCACGACACTGAAACAGTTTCAATTGCAACCAATAATTACATTCCAGGGGACTGAAAGAAGGAAGAAATTGTTACAAAGTGTGATTACAGTTAGACAGTTCCAGACCAAATTTTTGGATAATATAAATCAGTACAGCTCTAATGAAATGAACATATCTATGATGATATTTGTAAAAGTCGGGAGTAGGCTGAAATGTGACTGTTGGGCAGTACTTCATTGAACAACACACCAGAAAAGTTGTGTGTTTTGACAATAAGGCCTGCTTGGTTGGTTGTATCTTCCTCAAGAATTCTGGACTCCCAGCAATATGTTACCCAGAGTATTTGTAGGAATTTAATCAGTTTCTATCCATAGGTGATAAAATGTAAAATAGCAGATGCTGACATAACAAAACATTAAAAACAAGAAAAACCTAAGAACAGTGACTGGGAATTTCACAATAAGTGATGTCATGTTTTAAAAGAAAACAAGCTATTTGTAATAACAAGATGACGGAAAGTACTAAATAAATCCTCAAAAGTGAATGACAGCTCATTTGGGTACACTGTGATGGGTCAAAGTTCATGTCTTACAGATTTTACAGAGTCCCTTTAAAAATGGCTTCACTGTGACTCCCCCGTCAATTGGTCATGAAGTGATTGTTAGGGTCAGGAAGGGATTGTTCTGTCATCAAGTGTATGTCTGTGCTGTTTAATTGCATGCCTAGATGCACACTAGAGAGAAGTACATTAAAGACAGCATTTATTAACTTAAAGATTGATCTGTTATGTTAATGGCTTCACTTCTGGCCATGTGAAAGAGGATTATACATTAATAAATCAATGCAAATATGTTCTCTTCTTAAAAAAAAGTGCAGCTAAGTATTTGGTGCCTGGTCTTTATGGCTCTTATTAAAAGAAGAGTCATTCCAGGCTAGCCATAACTGGATAGCATTTCTGGTGTAACAGTTTACGTTCAAGTTGGCTGACTGAACGAATCTATTATTTGTACAAATTAAGTTTAGAAATGTTTAGTATGCTAAGATTTTAGAGTAAAAATGTTTTATAAAAAAGGTAGACTAAATAAATGATTCCTAATGTTTTGCTGCTTTAGAGATTCTTGTTCAGACAGTAAATGATGGGCTTGAAAAAGAACCAGAGAGCAAGACTGTCTTCATAAATCACACAGTCAGTTATGGATTGAGTTTTTGCAGTCAAAACGTAAAAACTGTAGCAGGCAATTCTCTTTCACTGAAGAATGATAGGCTTTTTTCTTCAAACCAGAAATATTGTCGGTTAACTTAATTTAGCCAAAAAACGTCATAGACCTAAAAAATAATGTGAAAAAGGAACCATATTCAACAAAAATATTTGTTCAGGTCCTTCACAGTGGAACTGTCACAGAAAACCTTTGGACACAAATTGTGCTGAGATTATAAGACTACATCATACCTATGGGCATTGGCAGACTGACCATTTTCAATAAAGCAGCTGGAGAGTCAAGTATTTTAGAACACCTAGTAAATACAGCTTGTGATTTGATGGGATAACGTTTGTGATTTTCTCACTTGAATGTGTATATTTGCATGTAGCTTTGTGATATTCATGACAAAAATACTTGAAAGATGGCCCTTTCAAAATCTGACGTTGATATGCATAGGTGATTCACATGTAATTTCCATGCAGCTAGAGAGGAACAAATGGAAATACTCTAGCATGTAGTATGACTATTGAGTGTTTCTCTGTAATGTTTCCCACTTATCCCCTTTCCCAAAAAGAGTGTGTGACCCAGAATAGGAGATTTTATATACCTCTTCAGAAAGGTACCCCTACCTCACTCCTCCACAAAAATACACAACATCCTGTAAGAAAACCCCAAATCAAAATCTCAAGGTAAACAACACTCCTGCTATTTGCTCCAAACATCATGCCGCCTCAGAAATATTTCTATATTGAAATTAGAAGCTTTGCTGAGCCAAGCTGTCGAATTTTGTTGAGTGTTTAAAATTTTAGTGTAGCTCACTCCCTGATGCTGACCACTGGCCTGGGTCCAGGCCAAAGCTCCAGACCGTGTACCTTGGAAAGCTTGCTGCTGCAGCTCTCCACTTTGTATGATGGGATTGATTTTTTTTTTTTTAATTAATGAAAAGTAGCTAATTTAGCGCCAATTTAAGGCTAAATTAGATACATCTACACAATCTACAACCAGAATATAGAAATTACTGAAGAGCAAATACATTCCCAGAGAACACATTTAAATTATGAGCTGGATCTAGTTGGCAAGGTTTTAATGCTATTATTTTTTATCCATTGGAAAATATTGGTAGCCTGAAGTGTGTACACTTTTCCCAGAAATCCTTTTTTTTTTCCTTCTATAATTTCACAAGACAATATTTGGGACTTTTTTATTTGTTGGGAGGAAGGTTCTGGCCTAAAATGAGAGCATTGATGATAATGACTGGAGTGCAGAGATTAGAATAATAAATTTTTGTTTCATACCTTCCCTCTTTCTTCACACCTACCTTTTTGAAACAGAATAAAAAGAACTCCATGACTACCATTTTAATCATACCTGCAGAATTCCTGATCACTGCAAGAAATAAAAACGTCACATTTTCTCTCTTACCTGGTGAAATGGCATAGAACAAATAAGATTATTCCCCTTACATATTCAGTATAAACTATTTCAGCGGTATGTTATGGTTGAAATATTTCATTTTAAAAAGGGATGCATCTATTGGCTCTCTCTTCTCTTTCACTGGTTTAAGTTAGTAATTTGACAGGTAATTAAACACTAACAGATCTATCTGCTGCAGTATTTCTAAAAGTGTTTTGGAAGTATTTATGTATTTGTATTTGATATTGAAAATGTCTCATATGTATATACAGTTATGAATTTTACCTCATTGTCA
>Ga0181612_109826_pt1 | contig 10459 bp, 10 predicted proteins | sample HoacroProtozoa21_FD_119630 | JGI IMG/M metagenome (GOLD analysis project Ga0181612, IMG submission 119630) | Hoatzin crop microbial communities from Cojedes, Venezuel. Combined Assembly of Gp0051906, Gp0051904, Gp0051908
AAAAGGGACAACAAAAATTTTAAAAAATTTAAAAAAAGTGTAAAAAACCAAAAAGCAGAAATTTAAATTGAACCCCCCCCCCCCCCCCCCAAAGTATTAAAAAGAGCTGTCAGACAAAAGGGTTTCATAGGCCTAGAAACAGGGTGGCATAGTACCAACATTACAATGAGTATATAAAGAAGGTTGTGTGGCGCTGCAGCAAGATACCCAGAAAGCTGGTGGACCCTTTGTTCCTGAGCTTTTAAATTAGTAAGAATGAATTAAATGGGATAGCATAATTCATATCAGTGAGCATAGATATGTAGAAAATGGTTCTGGTTAGAATAATGACCGCTTCTATCAGTGAGATTCCAAGTTTGCTGGACAGAGGTAACAGGGTTGATGTAATTTACTTGGACTTCTTCAGACCATTTTAGTTCATGCCATAGGATGATACAAAACAAACATGGATCTTATTAAATTGATTAAAAACTGGCTAACTAGTAGGTCTAAGGAAGTGATACTCTAAGTGAAGAGTCACCATTTGGCAGGTGGTGCTTTTGACCCAGCTCCTTCAAATCCAACTCAGAAAGATATATGGAACTATTCCTACTGAAGTCTGAAGATGGCACAAAGAGGGAAATATTAAGTAATGAAGAGGACATGTCTTTGGTGCAGAACAATATAGATTGCCTGGGCTCACGCAAACACAATGCATTTTAATACATGATTCTCAGCTGTGGAAGAAAGCAGACCTCCTACCAAAAGGAGATTTCTGCCCAAGCAAGCCAGAAAACTGGGGAGGACTTGGAGGTCATGGATGTATCTGCCAGGGTGAAATATGGTGTCAAGGGTGACAAGATCCTGGGCTGCAAAACAGGAAACATTAAACAGGAGAAGGGACACTGCATTATCCCAGCCTTCAGCACCAAGACAACTGCTGCTGGGATCACTGCATGGGCGGGGAGGAGTCAGGAGGGTGCTGAGAAGAGCCAGAGGATGACTGCAGCACTGGAAAGGATGCCGTGGAGTAGAGCTGCCAGGGCACAGCCTGTTTGTTGGATGAAAGAGAAGGTCATGGGTGATTTGGTCATGGCCTATAAGAGTCTTACACTGGAGACAGCAATGTAATAACAAATGATTCTCTTTGGTTTAGCAGTTACAATTATTAAAAGAGCCAATGAGGGGAAATGATGCAAGGCAATCTCGGAGATTAGGAACGAAGAAAAAATACATCTGAGGAAAATTACAAGAAGCTTTGGTGGATTTTTTGAAAACTGGAGATATTTCAGTCATTTATTTTCTAGAAAGGAGCTTTAATGTTTCTCCTTAATTCAAACAGGGATGAACTCAGGAAGATCCTTCAGCAGGTGTTCTACAGATCAAACGAGATGGTGACCACAGTCCCTTCTGCCCTATGTTTCTGAATCTGTGCTCTGTTACAAAAGTTCATGGATTCTGTGGGTATATTTGTTGCTTGCACTCATTGCATTAGGGGTTCATGCCTTCCTGCTGGTCAGTCAGTGCTGGTTTTCCACATCAGCAGTGATTCCCTTCCTGATGGCCTCTTTTCCTTCTTCATCTCTGTAGCCAGAAGCAGCAAACTGCTTCATGACCTTCCCTCCTGCTTTCCACGAGGTTCAAATTCTCACAGGACGCTCCGTTCCTCTCTCAGTGTGCCCAAGTCTCCACGCTCCTCCAGCCCTGCTCCTACTGTTAAATCCCAAGAGTTGTCTGTGAAGGAAGATGCTACAGATGCCCTGAAAGATGCCCACGTCTCTCTGGCTACTTGAGTCAGAGGCCAGTTTTTGCACAGCTGAAGGCAACTTTTGAGCAGATAAGGCAACTCCCATGACAAACAACTCGCCCATGTCATACCCCAGGTTTGTGGCAGAGCGGGGAAGGGACCCAGAGCAGCCTCCTACCTCCTGCACCAGCATTCAAACCCTTGGACCATCTCTGGTCGGTCGGTTGGCTTCTCCCCAAGCAGCGAAGCGGCTGTAGGTTCGTGCTGCCCACACTCCCCTCTGCTGGTCACACCGGCGCTCGGCCCGCAACGCAGTCTGGCCCGTTCCTGAATCTGTTCCTTCTCCGGCTGCTTCGAATTGTGGAGGTGAGATACAGAAAAAGATCACGATGACACCCAGTCCCGTGCCTGGAGGTAAGTGGGATTAAATATCCCTCGTGTTTTGACAGGGCACGAATTTCAGCCTGGATGAGAGGAGCAATGAGGAATGCCTCTCTATTCAGCTGATGCTAGCAGGAAAATAAAGACCACGTAAACACAGTTGCCCAAGCCAAGGAAGCCTCTGCCTGCAAACACCACCATAGGAAAGACTCAACAGCATTAAAGAGCTACAGAGGCTATGGGGCAGGCGCGCGAACAGGAATGTCATTAACTTGAATGTTACCTCACGCTTTGCATGACTCATAGCTGGAAGTGGAAACACAATATCATTACCTGCACCCTCTGACAGTACGGTCATAACCCCGGCAGAAATAGATTGCTAAAAACTAACTTATTAGTATTGTTGTTGTTGTTGTTACTACTAAGAAGCCAGATACGGGAGTACTAACTCAAAGGAATGGCCTGTCCCATCCTGCCAGCCACTCTCTGAAGACAGGACTTTTCTGCTGAAGATAGGGATTAAGGAGAAAAATAAGTGAAGATTTCCGTTTCTGAGATAGCTGGTAATAATTAACATGCAGCTAATGCAGGGGCATGTTAGTTGGGCTTCCCAGGGAATGTATGCTAGCTGCGAGAAGATGGAAAAATTCCAGAGTGAAATACAACTGGCCTTACACCTCATATTTCTTGTGCTCCCCAGATCCCATCAGACCATTAGAAGGTCTGACCCTGAGCACACTGAAGCTACTCTGAGCATTTTCTTTGTGTGTAGAGGACTTTGGGGCAAGGCTGCTAAATCCCAAAGGAGAAAACCAGGATTATACTCCCGTTGAAGAGAGCTGAGGCTCAAGAAACCTGTGGAATACCTCCATCCTCCTGGAAATATCTTTCTGCCAAAATAACCCTGTCATCTCCTGCTGAAGCTCCTCCTTCAACCCACCCTGTTCTTTCTCTCAGAAGAAGTCAGATCATTGGGGAACATACGGTCCAGTCTTTCGTACAAAAGGATTCTGATACGTCTACCAACACAACAGACCAGCGTGCGGTCTGGCCTGTGGGCTGCGCACCGTCACCAAAACACTTTGAATAAAGCAATAAGATAGCACAGACCTCGCTGTAACAGGGACAGCATGGCCCCACTAGTGATAAGCTAAATTTTTAGTATATCTCTGGCCTATCTGGCAAGGAATCCAGCACTGATTTCCTCTGTGGCTGGGCTCTTCTCACACTGTTAGCCCATACAAGACTACCAGTTTTCAAGCAGTGAAGAGCAGCTTCTCTGAACAACTGGGATTAGGCACATTTATATACAAAGAGTAAAAAACACCATCAGTTTGTGCTATCATTGTTTACTATTGCATATGCAGCAGGAATAGCTCAAGATAGTGTAAGAAAAATAGTTGAAGTCGTACAAACATATAGATTCTGGGGTATTTATGGGACAAGATAGCACAGTAAGGAAGGACAGATAAGGTGATGCAGGAAGAAAAGAAAATGAGAAATTTTGCATAGGGCAGTTGAGAGATTCAGCAAGACACAAATTTGAATGAGAAAGTTTTAAACATCAGATGATGTCCAAAGAACATTCGTGTTTTCCTTCTCCTTCATAAACACAGAAGCAGCATAAACGGGGAGGGAAAAACACACTGAAATCTTAATTCACATTAATAGCATATAAAAAAGAAAGTCTCACTCTGTGCAATTTCTTGCAGCTTTGTACAAGGAAAGGCTCACATGGGAAAGGGGAGTGAAGGACCATTAGTAATCACAAAACCCAATTGCCTGTGATTACCCTCCAACCTTTACACAAAAAGTCTTCACAATTTGCCAACTGTAACTGTAATTCTATTGTCTCTGCTCCCAGGTCCCTCGGCTCACAGTTACAAGACCACTCATGCAGAACGCCAGGTTATAATTCTGATAGCTAGTACAGACAAAGAGAAAGTCCATCAGGGAAAGATAAATATTGTTCTATAAAGATCACCAACCAAATCTACTCAAATTCCAGAAGATAAGAATCGTTAATAATTTCCTGCTCAAAGGGGTCAGCCCTGGCCTCTCCTGCAACCTCTTGTTCCCATGAAGATAACATTTTTGAATAATAATTTTTTAAAAAATTACCCCAAACTAAAGCAGTTTTCCCCTGAGTAAAACTGCTGTCCCTAATTTAGCCAATGTTGGCTTTAGGCCATTACAAGTCTTTCTTCTCTAGTGGGTTGTATGGTGCATTTGGAGAAATGCAGCTAAATCTGAAATGCTCAACCACTTTATTTTAAGCAAAACACAGCTTATACCCACCTCCAAAATATTTAAGTATTCCAGTAAGTAAAAGCTACCCATTCATCTTACCAGATCGCAAATTCTTTCATCTCTCTCTGGAGAACAAAATAACAATAAGTAAATTTTGAAGTAAATTCTGTCCTTTAGGGGCTGATGAAACACTTGGACTGCAACTATGCAGAATCGTTCTCCGGAATTGTTATTTACCAGCGGATTCCAGCGCTTTCAGACTCTCACACACTCCAATAGCTGAAAGTTTATAACCCTGGTGTTATTCTCAAGCATTTCCAAGACCGTTTGGTTTGGTGATACATTCTCTTCCGTTAGAGAAAACACTTTGCAGGAGCTGCTCTCTGGCTCTTCCGGCTCTGAAACATCCCCGCAGCGGAGTAGCTGCAGAAGTGATTTGCCTCGTAAGAAGAATTGTAAACTGTCTGCATCCCAGGACAGAGAAAACAGGACCAATCATTACTAGAACAACATCATATCATGGTCTGCAAAATATCTGTAGCCATGACCACTCCTTACAGCAGAGCTGAGCTCACTGTGCCTGCCTTGCTCTGGGCTTTTCCTTCTCCGCTAGCCTCGCAGGAGCCACACAGCTATGAGACAGAAAACTGGTTCGGCTCACCATATATGTGGCATTTTGCTTACTCCCATGCACTAGTGAGAACCACTTTTGGGAGCCAGATCCAAGGGCGGACTTGCGTGGTGGGCATTGGAGGTCAGTAAGTTATCGCTTTATTTGTAAACATGAGAAAATTTCATCTGGAGTCAATAAAAACACAGAGTCCCATGGGGCCATTTTCCCAAGTCAGAAGCAATAAATTCAAAGAGCTCATCCTTACAGAGAAGGGAAATTGGCAAAGAACAGCAGCGTAATGATAGGTTACATTGCATATCTACAGGCCCTTTGATCCCTGGATATTTACAAATATTAATGAGTCATGCTTCTCACGCACCGTTTTGGAAGGTATCATTAGACCATTTTCCAGATGGGGAAACCCATGGGAGAGAGAAGTGATCCGTCCATAGCCACACAGAGCGTCCGTGACACAGCCGAAAGCAGAAACCAGATATTCTTGCTTCCAGTCCTTTGTTTTTTAATTATAGCAACATTCTTCCTCTCATATTTTATGTTGCATTTTATAACAAGTCATAAATGAATACACCTATGTAGGACATTTCTCGCTGGTTCACTTTCCACCAGTCACACTCATATTTTAGTCATTATACTAAATTAATTTTAACTGACTCCATTACAGGAGAAAACTCAGGAACAAATATACACTGCAGTCACATAGAGAGTGTTCCTCACACAAAATAGTAATTGCTTTTACAAGCAGCAACAGGCCACTGAAAATTTAAGAACAGATGCATCTTTAATGTTTGAGAGGGAAATTTTAACAGAAGAAGAAAAAGGCACCTATCCGTATGAGTGAATGTCAAATAATGTTGTGTTATGCTGTCTTGGTCAAGTTCAGCAACTCTGCAGGTGCAATATCCTAAGGGATGAAATTTAAAGACGCAGAATTCAGTGTCTGTTGGTTTGATGGAAGAGCAGAGGTAGAAAAGAAAGAAATGAAAAAAACATGAAGTATTCTCAAGTATGTGAGAAAGCAGCTATCTATAGACTCCTTTGTTCTGGGGGAGCTGATTAAAGAAGGGGTCTTCTTTGGTGACACACCACGTAGCACTGCATTTTTGCTCCTGTTGTGGATAAGCAGGACAGTCATCACTGGGTGACCTAACCCATAGCAGCTCTGCTTTTCTGTAGAACACCACAGCATTTTCTTTTTTCCTTTTTTCCTTTTTTTTTTTTTTTACTGTGTACAGACCCTTTGCATATAACATAAAGCTCATGCTTTAAAGCCAGAACATTATCATAGAGTTTAGGCTAATGGGATAGCTTCATTTACATACAGAGCCAGTACTTATTAGCTTATGTCTACAGAACAATCAAAACATTCAGATCCTCCTGTCTCCTCCCTCTGAAATCTATAAATTCTTCCCACCAAATCCATAGATAAGGGGCTAAGCCAGGCCTCTACACCAATTCTGTTCCTTACCAGCCCTGAAGTGATGTGGGAATTCGATCACTTTGCCATTTTCTCCCTGGCTTTCTCTTCAGTCTCACTCTTCTCTGCTCTAACCTTTGATTTAGCTGTTCGTCCTTTCAAGAGAACAAAGTAATTGCTCTGGACTTTACCAGGGGACTTTTTGCTAGTGGGATAAACCTGTCCAGATGTTGGCATTTACATCAGAGCTAGACGTCTAGACTCACTTTAACAGTCAACAGAGAGAAACAGGCATTCTGGGGCATAGGTAATCTCATTTTAAGGTAGATGTTGAAAAGTGCTTGGATGAACCAAGTCCTGGTTCCCTCTCCATTAGCTATAAAGATTGCCTGGAGCAGAAGCTCAAACATGAACATCAAAAGTTAAGTGAGATGAAAGTGTATGGAAAGTGTATGGTCCTCAAAGTGCCTAATACAAAGGCACTACAATAGTCACCGGGCTTTGGGTCTTTTGTAGTGAATGAAGTAATATCTATGCTTGTACCTTCCATGGTGTGATCAAATAGTAACAGAAAATAAGGAAGCGGCTTTTCTGTGAAGGAATCACAACCCTGTACTCCTTGTTTGGGAGTGGTATCCACTCACATGCCTAAAGACAGTTAGACTTAAGCCTCAGCCTCAAACCCAACAACTTTGGTTCAAGTATTTCTGCTGCCACCAGTGAAGTCAGATTGTCCTCTCAGCAAGAGGAAGAACGGCTCCACAGCAAACTCTATTCGAGGGAAGAGCTGCTTATCTGGTGCCACTGAGCAGATGCCAATAAGATGCAGTCTTCCAGAATGCTAGCTCATGTTTCCCCAAAGTAATGTGAGGCAAAATACTTCATAATCTCTAAATTTATATCAAGAAGGTGCATGAAATCATTTGCCTTCATTAGCACAGTTTGCAGCTTGTCACCAGTGAGACCTCATCTTGTCCACCTCATGACAGGGGGCCACACTCAGACCCCCTCCAAATCACGTCAAGCGTAGACATTGCAATTACTACCCCCACTGATGATGCAGCCAGAGACAGTCCAGCAACCCTACACAGCAGGCTTTTAATCAAGCTTGTAATCACAAAGTACTCTCATATTTAGACACCAGAGTAATTATAACGACAATATTATGACAGGCAGTAGAATAAAACTCAAAAGCCTTGCCACCCCCCTCCCCAAACCAACCATTTCTTCATGTTCTTCACACTAGAAGACAGCAGACAACCATTTGTGCAGATTCCTGTTTTTTCTTTTCTTTAGTAGCAGGGCTGACTGTCATTTTATCTATATTTTTTTTCGAATTTAGCTACGTTTGCACAATGTCAGCATCTTAAGAAGATTAATAAAGACACCAATACCACCCCTAACTGAAAAGCCTGGTTTGTTGTAAGGATTCTTGTTCCCCAAAAGCAAATTTTCCAAACAGGTCTGAGCAAAGAGGGAGGGTTTTTGTGAGCTCGTTCTAAGCTACATTCCTAATCATATGGAAGTGTCTGGGAGATTTTGCAACTTGAATGGTCTTCTACTCTCTGCTCTTCCAGTATTCAACACTGCTTAAATTTAGCTTGGGTCAAAGGCCTAGTGGAGTCCAAAAAGCTACCCACAATATTAGTTTTTCCTCCTTTCAGACAGCCTACCAGTAAGGAGTAGCACTCTCTCTTTGCATTATGAACTAAGATTGTTTTTCTCAGTTTTCTTCTTCTTGTTCTCTAGGAGCACTTATTGGCAGAAGTGTCTTTGTTTCTTAGAAGTTCATCGGTTCTCACCATCTGTTTCTCCCATGATGTCACCGCTCTCACTTTTGCCTCATCACTATTTCCGCAGCAATCAGTCAGAATGGGATGCCTCAAACGTCTGACCTCCAGGAGGAATTAAAAACCAGAACAGAAAACATACAAAGAAAAAAAGGAGAATGGGAATGAAAACAGGGAAAAACAACTGCTCAGACTCTGTTTGCCTCTAAATGTGATTCTTTTTCTAAATTTCTATATTATGGCATCATCTTTCAAGAATGTTTCAAAGTTGACCTCCAAAGAAAAGCTGTTTGAATGTATAGACTTTTAGAGGTAGATGTTTAGTAATGTTTTCATAGAGTTTTTAAAAAGAAAGATTTCTCTTCGTTCTCATATTCAGCCTCCTACAACCTGAATATCAAAAGATGGTGTGAGAACTATTGACAGTTTTTACATCATAAGAAAAAGAGAGTAGCATGTAGGTGTTTTAAGTTGAAGGATTCATTTCTTTTTCTTAGTATTGGTGCCTAATAAATCCAGGAAAAGAATAATAACTTTGTTAACAGTGGCTTTGTGAGTTTAAACATGAGACATCTGTTGGTTCCGAAACATACATCAAAATCAAGGAAGACCCAAATGAAAAAAACTTTGTTGTTTCTAGCTGAGAAACAAGCAAACCATTCCCTCTTCCCATTTTTCTTTCTTGTCTTGATCACACTATGTCAACAAACAAACAAGGCCATAAACCTGGTTGTATTTTGACTTGGCAGGGCACCTGCAGCCTGTGCTTGCTCTTACATAAAACAGAGCTTTTTAGCTGTTTTTTATTGCTCTCTCTGGTATCAAGGTGCCCATAACATTCCATCCAGGAGCTCTCAGCTGCTTCTGGGGTTGTAATGATGCCAGAAATACCACTGCAAAAAGGAAGGCTTCCTTTCCGTACACCAGAAATAATATTTTCAGCAGATCCCCAGCTTGCACAGGTTAGTGTGACCACAGGCGTCTTCCTCAGCCCCCTGTAGCGTCTACCACGATGAAAGCATTTGAAAACGCTTTGTACACAAAACTTCCTGGAACCGACAGGAGGGCTCAGTATGGCGTTTTGCAATCTGAGCATCCATCTAAGCGGCCGTGTTCCTCGTGAAGTCCCAGTGCTGCGTATGCTGCATATCTGCGCTAGCAATTACTGCAAAGGGGTGCAGCTGAGCCTGATCTCAACACAGCTGAAGCACAGGCACTGCCAAGAACAGAGTGTGTTCAGCACTGTTTTAAGAAGTACGGTTCATCTTCATATGCAGGAGCTCTCCTTGTTCTCATTACCTCTCTAGAGTGCCAGAGTTCCCTGGTCACAGTGAAACCTACTTGCCTCAGTTTGGAACACCATTTAACTAGAAATTATCCCCTCTAGATGTTTGCCTGTCGTCACTGGAGGATCTGGTACATCTCAAAGTACACATCCGTATGTGTCCATCCAATAATCTCCATGAGGAACATTTCCTCTGCACTTGATAATGGAGGCATCTCTTGTAGTATCTCTGGTTTCATCTTCAGATTGTTTCATGGGTCTTTCATTTCATTATACCCTTTCACCTCCCCAGGAGGAGATTTCTTTCCTCTACATCTCCTACTTCAGAGTGGAGGAGAATGAGTACAAAGCTTTCTACTGGCTTATGTGTTTGTCTCTTTAGTAGCATACCTTGCTTGGTGCATTAGGATGAAGAAGTTGTTCTGAACAGACCTCTACAGATGATTTGTTTTTTTTTTTTTCAGTTGAAGAGAGAGGCTGTTGTGGGACATAAAGGTTCGTGCTTGCTGTTTGGCTATTGTAAGCCTAGCAAAGCAAAAGGATTTATGGTCTTCAGAAAACGGTACTTGAGTTCATCCCAGAAAGTGAAGTGATAAGACGATCATTGTAAACATATGAAGGGACAATGGCTGCATTACTTCGTAGTCACCAGACCCGTCTGGGTGGCCCTTTCCAGGAGTCCAGTGTTCCCCTTGTACAGTTTCGAGGAAGACGCCCATCAGTGCTGCCTTCTTCAAACATCACATGAGCATACACAGCCTTGTTCAGTAGTTATGGACAGCCACACCGATTCTGACGGCTGAATCAAAGACAGCCTCCATAATCTCCAGTTGCATCATCTGTTTCCACATATGCATACCCTCCTCCTCTACTTCCCTCTGTCCCCCATCCTTGGTTTCAGCTGCCCTTTCCCTCATCAGTTACTCTCCACATCTCACTTTACAGAATCACAGAATCAGAATCACAGAATAGTAGGGGT
>Ga0181612_131910_pt1 | contig 10459 bp, 6 predicted proteins | sample HoacroProtozoa21_FD_119630 | JGI IMG/M metagenome (GOLD analysis project Ga0181612, IMG submission 119630) | Hoatzin crop microbial communities from Cojedes, Venezuel. Combined Assembly of Gp0051906, Gp0051904, Gp0051908
ATTATTTATTACAAGGCAAGAACACTGCTGCCTGCTCAGGCTCTGCTGTAAATGGAAGCCGACATCAATGGATGACTCTCAGCAAGAAAACATGGCCCATTTTAATTTGGGAAGTGCCATCTCATTTTTTAAGGTGAAAGCCATTATCAGAGGTGACAATGATCTATAGTGAATCAAAAGACACAATAAAAACCCATACTTAACCCCTCAGTCCAGTACATTTGCTACAGATAGCGACTTGCCTACAAACACCAAAGCGACATCTTACCAAGTTGCAAAACACCAACAACGTCTTCTCGGAAATCAAAAGTCCTATTGGGTTTATTAAAGAATGACCAGAAGTGATACTGATATAATGACATCTTTCCTTTGAAGTTAATACAATCAGCCAGTATTATTCAGAGAATGACTACCACTGAAAAATAGGGCAACCCATCAGAAATAATAAGAGCACAGAATAAAAACCTGGAATAAAGTAAAAATCTGATGAATTGTGTTCAATAACTCCTAAAGAGTCTAGTCACCAAGGGAAACATTTCTTCTCACTATTATCTGCCTTTATATAGCTATACCTATATTGACATATTTAAGATAGATAATGTGCAGAAGAAGCCTTATGGCACATCTCCTATAAGTTCTATGGCCTCCAGTAAAATGTTACCATAGAAACACCTTTGCCACAAGGAAGGTGTACTCTTGCAAAGAACCTGGGGGTAAACATTCAGATTCCCATGGCAACTGTTGTGTCCAAAGGCTGAAGTGCCATGTGTCAGTGTCTTTTGGAGTGGCATGCAGGAGAAAGAAAAAAAAGAGAAAAAAGCTATCCAATATTTTCTCCACTGGAACTGGCAATCATAGCTGATAATTATTCAAGACACCTACCTGAAGGTAGAATAGCTACAGACAGTATTTTGAGTTAAAAACTGTGTGTGAGTGGGGTAATAAAGCAATAGAAAAATAAAGGAGAAAAGTAGTATTGATTAAAATGGCAGCAAATATTCTGAAACTCTGTCAGTAAGTACCACTATTGCAGCTTTATGTTTTTTTAAAGTTAGAAGAGGGTCTCAAAATTCCCCAGACATGGTTAATATAAAAAGAAGTAAAGTACAAAAAAAAAATTTTTTTTGTATGTGTAACATTTCTCATTCTTCAGCAACTTTCCTATTGGCTAATCTAGAGCAGACCTGTCAAAATCCCAAGAAACAGCAAACATTTATTTAAAAGCAGACTGCCAGATAGTACTTGTACTTTCAAACGACATAAATCTTTCTCCTTTCTACTAACGAACAGAAGATATTTTTGAGAAGAATCTCTCTGCCCATCTCGCCATTATTTTCTTTTTCCCTAAACTACTTCCCCAAAGATTGCTTCTTCAGTCCTTCACAACTTATAGTTTTATGTTATAGATCTCAGGTTCAGGTCAACCAAAATTGTCAATCCTCCTTCCATGAAATCTAAGAAGTCAAAATGATCTACAGTTCATGTTCTGCTAAAAGGGTCTTTCCTTGGGACCCACTGCATCCTCTTTGACTATTTTTCCCCCAGTTAGCTACACACCTGGAATATTTTCAATAATTATTTAACTAGTTGTGCTAGATATTCTCTTGTTAAAAAGCATGCTGAACAAGAAAGGGTATTTCCTTCACTAATGTGCATATAGCGCTCCATGATCCTTTATACTGGGTCAAACCTTACATCTTGGAGTAAAAAAAGAGAAGGGAGGTAAAAGGATAGATTTATTTCCTCTGTTTTGAACCTTTTTGAATATGATTGAAAATTTTAGTATTCTATGTTTAAATGTTTTAACCATGCTTTAAAAGGGAGTGAAGTTCTTTTGTATCACCTGGGTAGAGGAGCAAGACTCATACAATTGTCTCCTTTTTTTCTGAAAGTAGAAGTAGAAAGAACATTTTGCCTATTTTAAGCAGCAGAAATCAGATGGGCAACCAGTATGTCCAGAATTCAAAACCAGTCCCAGAGGCAGATGACTCCTACCCAGCTGAGAAGACAGCGAATGCTGGAGGAGAGGAAGAACTGGTGGAAAATTTTGGGAGAGCAGAGGCAGTAAAACAGGGATTATGAAGATGTAATAGTGCCGTTTATTGAACAACTTGTATTTTTCTCCTTCTCTTCCCTTTTTTAAGGTGTGAAGTACAGAAATGCACTGTAAATATGGAAGCGAAACAGCAATTTGACAGAATTGAAACATTGTTCTTTGCCCAAGAAGCAGCCCTGTTCTTTAAGTGAGCAAGGCTAACCTTTTATGAAGCATTACATGCACTTAGAATGTTTCAGGTATACAGATTGAAAGTAGTGGACAGGGTTTAGTAGTACCCACTAGCTGTTAATTGTTCTCTTCAGTGAGAACTGCTGCATTAATTTGGTTGTGTCAGCAAAAGTTACAGTCAGCTAGTTCAGTTGTGAAAATCCTAGAACAGACAGGTAGATATTTTTTTAATTCCAACCAAACTTTTTAGAGGATAGAAAATCCTACTTTTGGCCTGCGAGCCACAGTATGCAAAGGAAAAATGCGCACATAAGGATTCCAGATGCATAAGCTGTCAGTACATACTAACTCTATGAGCCCACTACAACCGCTAATAGGAAAAGTTTGAAAAGAAGTTTCTTTTTTAAAAAGGTCTCCTATCTCTAACATTATCAAGGTTTCAAGGAATGATGCGAGTGAAAATATTAAGCACAATATTTTCCTGCTAGAATTCTCTATACTTATTCTTGCAGACTTGGTTTAAGAATTTGGGAAATTAGAACATGCTGGGAAAAAGACCCAGAATTAGAATGAAAATTAAAGAATGCTTCTTCCACTAAAACCCAAAACTACAAAAAACTACGATAGGGGTATAATTAACGGTACAGGAACACTAATGTATTCCTTAGCTGAATTTTGAAATTTTGTCCTTTCTGGAGCACAACAAAGGTCAAGTTCTTTAATGAATGGCTAATTCAAAAAATGTGTCTGTTTTGTAAGGTTGACATAAAAATACAATGATGCTTATTCTCAGGAAGGTAAATCCCTCATTTTCTTGTCCTGAATCCTAAGATATGAATGTCTAGAAGTCAGAGAGAAAACTGTTTGTGGATGATGAATTGGTATGTGTTAAAACTCTGATAGTAACTGAATTATTACCTTTTTGTAAGGTACTCTAGGGAGAATAGACACTCTTATTCTCATTCTCTTGAATCCTATTGGATCTGGTAAAACCACTGACCTTTTTTGTTCAGATGTAGGCACTTGTAATAATTAGATGCCTGTTTTCGGAGGGCTTTGAAATGATCCTTAATGAGAACTTCGAAAGTAACCAGCATTATATCTGGTCACTGTCCAAATGATTGAAGTTCCTTGCGAGCAAATACTTAGAAATTCTTAGAAAAAAAGCTGTGGGAATTTTTACTTTGGTATCTAAACTAAAACTAGGAACAGTTTTTTTAGAATAGCCATGCCTGGGCTGAGAATAAAGGAACCCTTCTATAAAAATGATGAAAAAGCTGAAAAGTGTCTTCAGCTGAAAGATTCTGTCACTACACACAGATGTTATGATTATCAAGAAGTTGCTTATGCATTTCCTATGATAATCCAGACACATGTTGCAGAGAGAAGAAAAACAGAGAGGATGAAAAGTGGTACACTATGGCAAAGTCCAAGAAGGACTGGTGACTCAGAGAAACTAAAACAGAAGGGCAAGCTTCCTTTTAGGATGATGAAAAATCATGAAACTCCAGGATGCAAATATTTTTATTTCCAAATCAGGGAGGCCCAGATTCTGTGAAGAAAATGTTCTTCCAGTCAGCTGGGAAGAGTCAATACTGTGCAAAACTCTCCTTCTGTTACAAAGAAACTTAAACACAACCCTCCAGAATCCCTTATGGAAGAAAAAAACGGTAAATATTTCTGGCAAAAGCAATTCACAGTTCTATCCTTCACTGCTTCCTTTGCAGAGGTTAAATAGTTGTGAGAATGCACCTCTCCTACGTGGATTATTAAATTTTTATTTTCAATGCTTGAAAACTTCAGAGCTCTTTCCAAAGGGAAAACATGTACTTGAAGCAATTGCATGCCACCAGATCTAGTCCCCTGCTAAAGCAGACAAGGAGTTGTGTCACATAATGCTGTTTATAACCTTATAAAGTGTCATCTTAAATCTGGTTACTTTTCCTATTCCCACTGGAATGCTAGTGGGGTGGTTGTCTCAGTACTTGCAGAAATTTTCTAGGCAAGAGGTACACACAACTGGCTGACATCCATTTTTTCTTCAACAAACCCGTCCTTCCCTTGATAACCTACAATCCTAGGAATCCTTATTTGCAGTGATTTCAACATCATTTTCATCCCTCTTGAAGACAGACATGTCTATGACATTTCAGAAGGAACCCCGTCACTGTGTTACATAGTTGATACTACTCAGTACAAGGGCTAGAAATACCTTATCATACACCTCTTGCTATCGTGGCTTTTGCACAGTAAAATCTCATCAGTACTTCACAAACATCCTATGACTGCCTAATGCACTTAAGTCTTTTTTATTCTAACTGATAAGAGCTCAGAATATAGCAGAAATTATTATTTGATTCTGATGCACGGCTTTGTCTTTTCAACTATTAAAATCCATCTCTTTTTATTCATTTCAGCTCTCAATATTACCCGATTCATCCTACTTGTTATTCAACTCTTCCTCTGCATTGAGATTGACCCCATCTCTGCTTTATCAGCAAATTTCATTCACGAGTCAAGGTCATTAAGGGGAATATTAAATAAGATTGTTCACTTGATGAACTCGTCTAATATCCTCTTTCCCTGAAATACTTCTACTTTCAAGATAACCCATCATCCTGGGTAGATGAGGAGCATACATGTAACAGACAAAGGGTCAGGAATGAACTCGATTGCTTGGAGCCTCTTCCTGGAACCGCAATAGACTGAAACCTTTTAGTATTATCAAAGGTATTACATAGTAATGTTACTGTGGTATTGGTGGTACCAGACCTGTGTCTTATTCTGTAGTCCCACACACAGTCTGGTCCTTCGCTAAGCCACTACATTCTGTTCTGCCAAACTCATTCCAGCCTGGGCCAAGAATGGGGACAGTACTGCAAGCATGGCTTGTGCATGCCAGCAAAAGGGACTTCTACGAGCAAAATGCCATGTGTGGGGTCAGGGGCTGCTGGAGGGGCCACTGATGAGGGAGAGAGAGTCCTCACAAGCTGCAGCAAAAGAGGTGGTAATATAAGGCAAAATGTCACAGAGAAGTGTCCTGATGCCCACAATAAAATCAAGACTGTCTGGAAGACAGAGTGTTTGTGAGGAGAGAGACCCCTAGACTCTTAAAACATAACCTAAATAGTTTCATAGCATCACATATTTTGCAGTATCATGATCCTTACTTTGTAGTGTCAATATTGTGAAAAGTTCAGATGATATTATGCGTCCTAGGACAATAACACTCTGCAATTCTTACAGCTTTGCTGAAGTAGTTTTATAGCTGTGCAACAAAATATTGCCCTCTTGTCCTTTAGCGCTGACAGGTTCACAACCATTTAGCCAGTCCACTGGAGCTGGCAGGCCAATGGGGCGAGAAATTAGACACGCTCAGCAACGTTGCTTAGATAAAAGCCATTGCTGGGCTTAGTAAGATTGCAGGCTAACCCAATCTGGCACAAATAAAGAGAAACTGGAAAGAAATTAAAAAAAAGCTTAACTGAACCTCGTCAAGCATATTCCAGTTACTTGTGCACCTGGCGGCCTATGCAGACTGGCAGTACAGGGAATGGCAGTAAAAGTAGGTGTGGAGACAAGATAGCCCCTAAGCAGACAGGAGGCCAAATGGCAGCCGTGCAGGCTCACAGACCATGCTACAGCTTTCTGGACTGTAGTTGAACCACGAGGCAGAAAATTAAGGAGGGAAAAGAGGAGAAAGCAAAGGTAAAACAGAGAACTGAAATAGATTGATCACATCTGAGTGACCTTGATTCAAGCATACTGCCTCATGATATATGGAAGTACAAACTGACTTTTGAAGCATGTTGGTCTATTTTATAAGGATTGTCAAAAATTGTGTTTTGGTTGCAACCAGGTTACAGGAGTTCAGACAGCAATTTGATACAGGCAAGAAATTCTTGCATTTCTATTGCTTCTCTGCTGAAGCACAAAAACCCTCATCTGGCATACAGTGGCCGTACACATACATCCCAAGCACAGCCACATCGGCAGCTTTACTTACAGAAAGCTAACTTACAAACAGCCTGTTGGTAAGCTTTTCCTCTGTAGGTATGACTCAGTTTTCTGTGTCAGTTTGAGGAATTTACAACTTTGAGTTAGAGTTAAGCTTTATAAAATAGTTATAAATTGAGTTTTAAAAGCACATACAAGTACCTCTAAGAAGGATATCCATAAAATCCAGTTAAACACAATCTAATTTGTTTGAAGATAGAGACTGATAGTATAATGGAAAAAGAGCTGTGCAGCCAGCAGCCAAATGAATCAAGAATTAATCTGGGATTTTCATAGAACCTTGAAGAATCAGGCGAGCCTTTGAAAATCCCTTTCTTAGAAAAATAGGTAAGACCTAGGGCTTCAAAGAAAAGTCAATTGTCAATCAGTCTCCAAAAGCACATTGCATGCAAAGACAAAATATCAGAATTCAAGTCCAGGGTTTTAACTAGGTAGAATCTCTTACATTAGCTGTTTTCCCTGGATGTTAAACAATGTGAGAAAGCAATAACCGAAGTCTAGAAATGATCAAAGTGTGATCAGAAAGAAGTTTCGAATGACAGCATCAAGAACTGTATAAGCATTGATACAGTACTTTATTATAAAATCCTCATGCAAGAGAACTTTGGATTCAAGGATACTCAGTGATTAAGGATTATGCCAAAAGCCTGCAAGAATAGGGTACAAAAATACGCAACATCTCTCTGCTATTTCGTTGTTTTAACAACTGTTATACCGATGACCCTTTCTTTGGGCTTTCATCGGTTACATATTAGTATTATGAAACAGATGAAACACAGAAAAGTTCTCTGTTTCATTTCCAATGTAGTTTTGCACAAGTTTCTTAGAACACCATGGCTGGAAAATAGTATGTGTATACAAAAGAACAACCCTCACCTATCAAAAAAACAGCAGATGTAATTCACAGGAAGGGGGAGGAATTAGATGCTTTTGAGAAATGGATATGGATTATTGGCTGTTTTAAAGGAGGTCATGTCATCTTACAAATCAGGACACAGTTGCAAGAATCCTTTCTTTTCATCTGCCTCATCCTGTATCTGCAGTACAATGGTGAGGACCCACAGCTATTCAAGTACGCAAAGATAAGTCATAACAGGGAAATAACATTTGGATCCCAGAAAGCAGAGGCAGAGAAAGAAAGGTTGGAAACTGTGCCTCCCTAGCAGAGGTAATCAGCTTCTAACAGAGGGAAACTAAAATGTTCTTCTGTAAGGATAATTACTGGTACTGCAACATAGTATTCAAGATACAATATTATCTCTGTGCACTATTATTTAAGTTCTTCCTGCAACTGAATTAAAGAAATCAAGCCATGATTTTATTAATCAACATTTTAATTTAATATGCTGTAATCTACTGCTGAGACTTATTTTAGAGCAAACTACTCTTCCATAGTACCTACCATTCCTCAAGTTTTACAAATTTCCTTTTGTATGTCTGCTATTTTTACCATGTACGTAAATAAAGTTACAAGCACACAATCTATTGACCTCTTCATGAGAAAAATCTAATGTGTAAATTAGTAAGACATCCTAAGGTTTAGCAAGTAAAAGTGACATGAATTTCCTTTTTGCTTTTTAAGCTAATTACCCAATTGATGCATTTGCTTCGTTAAGCTTTAGGTTTTTTACTTTTTTCAAGTAGCAAAATGCTAGCTGCCATGCATTTTAAAAAGGTATTACTTTCAACTGAATGGTTTAAGGCACATTTAAAAGTGATGTTTCTTAGAACCTTTCAGCAAATAAGGGTTCAATTATGATTTATAACAATGGCATAAAGACCAACATTTATGAAGTTGCACAAATACTATTCAGAAGAACACAAACTGCATTATCCACCTTGAATATCTCAACACTAGCTGTGCACAATAGAGGTTCTTTTTCTGTTGCAAGATGTATGGACTTTTGATGTGCAGCTTTACAGAGTTAAAAAATTAGGTGATCCAAGTTAATATATACACACACAAAAGTTACTATGCACATTTTTGCAAAGAAGAAAAATTAGTACTAGATAAATGTAATTATTAAAGCCAGAAAAAGAAATTGAACCATGTGTGAAAAACCTATTCTCTTGTAACAGGTGAAAAGTCTTTTCAACATGAATTAAAGTTAATCTTATCAGGATACGGCACATATTCAATAGAATAATGGTTACTTCCTTATTAGAGCTGTCATAGGGATATTACTGCTTTTCCACAACACTGTTCTTTTTGTTGAACTTTATTAATAATAGTATTGAATGCAATCATTAAATATCATTAAATTACGTAGTAGCACCACACAGACTATTGAGTCTGCTAGCTAAGAAATAGATTTAAACTTAGCAAAGAACAAAGCAGCTACACTATTTTACACAGGTTTGGAGAGGTATGTTGTCTGTTCTACATGCAATTCTCTATCCACTCTGCCTGATTATGGCTACTTTTCATTGAAGTTTCTGTTTCAGAAGGAAACTAAAACACAAGATAGACTGTAACATACCTTAGGGTTGTGGAGAGAAAAAAACTCGTGTGTCGTTAATAGAATTTTCAGTCAGAAAACACAGAACTACTAGTAATTTCTATCTATATTGATAAGCTAGAAACCAGGAGAAGCTGCAAGAGCACAAGCTGGTCATGATGGGGTTGTTCATGTGTAGATGAGATGCGGTGGCTGCATCTTTGTAAGAGGTGTGTGTGCGTGTGTATGTGTGTGTCTTTCTTTTAAGCAAGATATATTCGATCACAAGATCAGGTTCCTTCTAAGGCAAAGTTGGTGAAACTGCATTTTATCTAAAGTGAACAAAAAGCCATGGAAGTTATCAGTAGTTGAGATGCCAGAAAAAAGAGGGGAAAAAGGAAAAATCTGTTGAAGTTTCTGTTATTATGTATTGGTCTGAGAGATTTAAAAATACAAAGGGACAGTTGAAAGGTTAATGGTAACTGTCTCTTTTCTCCCTACCACACCAATAAAGTATATACACTTCTTGTACACACACAAATCGTGAACTACAAAGCTCTATTTGATCCCACAACTTACCATCATGCCATGTATGGGAAGCATTGCATTGCACAATGTAGCTAAAATCCTTCAAATCCCCAAATTCTTCTCAAGTTTTCTCTTATTAAATTCATGTTTGTCAAAAGGAATCGCATACAGCAATGCTAAATGAATTTTTAAAGGCTTTTGTGCTGTGTAGCATAGGCTTTCTCTCTCTGTTTTGTTTTGGTTTTAATTAAGAGATCGTTTAAAGTACTTAGTTATGTTGCGTGTAGGGCTAAACCCCAAATCTCTTGTCTTTTTATCCACAAAGCTTCAAATCTGATTCAAATCAAACTTTTACAGCTTATAAAATTGTTTTGGGGAGGAAGAAATTATTAGCTGAAAGTGAGCATGGGCAAACTATTAGATACACTATAGGGAGCCTGGTATTTACGTATTGTCCAGGATCTGAACGGTTGTTACAAACAGATATGGTTAGTTGTAAATCTCTGCACCCCTGCGGGGGGTGTTATCATTCAATTTCCACACAGCAAGGGTTACTGAAACTAATTTTTGGTGCCTGTTTGTTTCCCACTTTCAAGATGTTTTAATGCATTGCATCATTTGCGCTGTAAGTGAAGGTATTAGAAGTTCAGAATCAAAATGAGAAATTGTTGTGGTTTAACCCCAGCCGGCAGCTCAGCTCCACACAGCCACTCACTCACTACCCCCCAGCGGGATGGGGGAGAGAATCAGAAAAAGAGAATCAGAGAAAACTAATAGGTTGAGATAAAGACAGTTTAACAGGTAAAGCAAAAGCCATGCATGCAAGCAAAGCAAAAGAAGGAATGCATTCACTGCTTCCCATCGGCAGGCAGGTGTTCAGCCATCTCCAGGAAAGCAGGGCTCCATCACGCGTAGCAGTTGCTTGGGAAGACAAACGGTGTTACTCCAAATGTCCCCCCCTTCCTTCTTCTTCTTCCCCTGGCTTTATGTGCTGAGCATGGTGTCGTGTGGCATGGGACATCCCTCAGCTCAGTTGGGATCGGCTGTGCCCCCTCCCTGTTTCCCGTGCACCTGGCAGCATGAGAAGCTTGACTGCCTAGCAACGACTAAAAACATCAGTGTGTTATCAACATTGTTTTCATCCCAAATTCAAAACACAGCACTACACCAGCTACCAGTAAGAAAATTAACTCTATCCGAGCCAAAACCAGGACAAGGCAATACACTCTCTATGGGCTGGTGAGTCTGC
>Ga0181612_140296_pt1 | contig 10459 bp, 2 predicted proteins | sample HoacroProtozoa21_FD_119630 | JGI IMG/M metagenome (GOLD analysis project Ga0181612, IMG submission 119630) | Hoatzin crop microbial communities from Cojedes, Venezuel. Combined Assembly of Gp0051906, Gp0051904, Gp0051908
ATGTTCATGTGGATGTGTGCTTTATCTGCCTTTTAGAAATGGCGGGGAGCTGGGAGATGATGATATGGGAATCATCTTCGTAGCCCTTTTTCTCCACCCTTCCCTTTTCTCCTGGAAACTCCTGCGGTGTTTCAGGTGAGGGGGAATCAGCCTGAATCAACACGGCTAAAAAAGCATAGAGTGTTCATGGTGTATACTTTGTAGGTTTGGTTTTTCTAATCTCATTGTCTACTGAAGTCAAAGTGAAATATTTCTACCAAGAAAGTTTAAAAGAAATATAAAAGAGTGTCAGAGGGATAAGATCATTGTTACAATGTAGTAACTATTATTAAGATGTAAGCAAGAAGATTTCCCACATTCCACTGGTCTCAGCTTGCTCTGGGTTTTGTTCTCCTGCTTTTACATAAAGTTGCAGTGCTCAGCCTGACTGAGGCTTCGGAGGCTGCAAGCCCTTTAGGCAGGGGAGCTCTGCCCCTCAGGGCAGACACGCTTTTGCCTGTGCACACAAGCACGCAAGTGTGGTTTGATGATACTTCATCAAGTCTTCTGTCATTAATCAAAATGAGATTACAGTGTAAACACGTTTCAGTGTACACATGTAATGTGTTTATGGGCCCAAAAGGAGACTCTGTAAATGCCCTAATGATTATGAACCTGCAGTAGAAAAGTATGTTGGCTGGGCTTTCTAAGCTGAGAAACGCAGCTTCTCCACGTGGCAAACAGGGTTGGAGGATGTGCTTTGCATCTTGGAATTGGACTCTATAGGCTTTTAAGTGGGTTCCACATATGTGTTTTCCTATGTTCTGTATCTGGGTAGGAAAGCTGCTGCTGAGAACTGCAATGCGTGAGAATCCTGTGATCGTGATTAGTGAAGATGTTCTTTGTGTGTCCTTCCTCTGCTCTTTCTCTTGGGAGTAGATTGTTTATATTGCTAGAAGTTGTTAATGCAGTTAAACTATCTTCTAGCATGCAAACCTATGTCATTCCACTCTGTTAGTGTCCCTTGGCTAAAAATGAATGCTTTGATGTAATTGTATTTGAGTTGCCTTATGATTTATTAACAATTCCATTAAACTACCACGGATGTCTCCTACAGTGAGAGAGTTATGCAATCTGCAATAGAGAAGACATGAAATTTCACAAAAAAAGCTTTAAAGGATTTTTTTTTTTGTTTTTGTCTTTTGGACTCCCCTTTGTGAAAAAATTAATCAGATTCAGTCTGGTGTGACACTGTGCAGGAGCTTGGTTAGAACTTCAGGGTTGTACAGGTTGTTGTGGTTCTTAAACACATAGTAAAAAATATTCCTGGTCCATAAACCACAATAAATTGTTTGCTGTTGAGAGAGTAGCATCTTTGCAGGTACAGCTTAAAGAATAAACCTGTTTTTCTGAACAGCAGTGTAAGCTTACTTGAGAGCTCAGATCCAGTGCTGACAAAAGAAAGTCACCGTTTCTATTGCAGTTAGCTCTCTGTTGCTGTCCCTGAATTAGAGCAGTATGGTCAAATTGCATTGAAAAGAATCTTGTGAATTGATTTCATTCTTACACAGTTGATTACACAAGGTAATGAATTAATTTTGTGCATTAAAAAGTTATATTAATTTTTTTCTAGTATAACGTATTATGGAAAACCTTGGGAATTGTTTTTGTAGCATTTGACATCTTATTTTGTGAATTATTTCTCAAGAGGGCTTAAGGTTGGGCCTTTTTATTTTCTGTTCATGTTCCATGCAAATTCAGCAGAAACATTGCTTCAGTCTTGGTCGTGTGTGGATTTTTAAAAGCAAAATCTTTATTGTGTGTGTGTAATTACTCTAAGAAATGTTCATGACATCCTGTGCAAGAAGCAGCAGCAACATACCGCACAACTGGAGTATACAGTGATTAATTAGCGACCATGTATTTTGAAGGATGATGAGTTTTAAAGTTAATTTATAACTATTACTTAAAGCTGAGTAAATTGTCCCTAAAGAGATGCTGCTCTGTTGTGGTTTTTTTTTGTTTTCTTTTTTTTTTAATTAATAGTGTATCGCAATTAAGCATAGCATTTTTGTAGAAGTCATTAGAAAATTGCTCAGGTTGTGCTTCACAGCTTAGGCTCATATCCAGTGTGGTCACTCTGTGCATCGCTGCTAGAGAGTCCGTATTTTGGATGGGATATTAAAGGTACCATCTGGCCATCCATGGGGAAAGTAAGAGTTATGACCCTGTCTTCGAAACAAAACAACCTCCCCCCTTCCCCCCACCTCCGAATAAAGTGGCTGTCCTAGAAAATGTGTTCTCTTTCATCGAAATGGCTCCCATTGCATGTAAAAGCTGATGTTTACAATACTTTGGCCTCTGCTTTTGCCTGTCTGTTCATTTGTGCTCCTCAGAAGTGGCTTCTGATTTTGTAAACTCTTTGACTTGAGGATGTAAAGTAAAATAAGATTTTGTCCTGAGTGGTTTTCTGCTGTGGTGTTTTTTTTTTAGATACCTCAAGAAGTGTAAAGGCATCTCCAGAAACAGCTGAAATCTTTTTTCAGAAGTTAAGAAATAAATATGAATTCACAATCCTGGCAACCTTAAAACAAGCCCATTTGAATTCAGGGGTTATTCTCTCTATTCATCATTTAGATCACAGGTAAGTACTCTGCTACATGTATGCTAGTCCATGAAAGCAGACGTATTTATGTAGTCTAAATGTGAACATAAATTAGGGCAAAGTTGTTGTGTAGCAGGTCATTTGCAAATATTTATGGTGTTCGGGTAGGCATATTGTGCAGATTCATAAAAAATCACAAGTCCAAATCAGCCAAGGGAAAGTGGAACAGCTGTTACACTTTAAATAGTCTCTTGCCATGAAGGGCATGAAAATCCAGTTCTCTCTTGTCATTCATAACCGTAAGGACCAGATGCTCAGCTGGTGTAAACCTGTCATGTCAATATAGCTACACTGATTCACAAAGCTTGGCCCTGTATGTCCACCTCTTCACCAGCTGGTTTTTAACACTGCAAGTGGTTTAAAGAAAGCAAAAAATATCCTCCAGTTATGGGCTTGCACCTCCCATGAATGGCAGAGCACTTTACTCAAAATGTTGTCAGCCTTGAAAAACTGAAGTGAATGACATGGAGCATTTAAGCATTATTCCTTTGATATGATAACAACTGTTAGAGAAATAAGATATTCTTTATGTATCTATTTGAGTAATGGCTATTAAAGACAACTGCACTATGATTCTGTGACAGAATAAAAAGGAGTTTTAAAATGTGCACTTTTGAAGGAGTCATTGTCATAATCAACAGATGATCTCTGCTCTAGGTTCATAGACCTTTGTATTTTCCTGTATACAACCTCATAATTCTTGCTTGATAGTCTCACTACAAAACAGAAATAAAAAAAAGAAAAGGTAGAGAGAGATGTTCAGGCAAAGTAAAATATCTGTTTCTTTTTCATGAGTGTACAAGTTTTTGTTAGCAGGAATGTTGTCAATTATTTTGTGCTGGAAGATGTTCTACTTTTATTCTATTTCGCAGAGGTCCCATCTTCTGCAACTCACCTATTAAAAAAAACCCAACAACCAAAACCAAAAAAAACCCCAAGAAAAAAAGGGAAAGCATTCCCAATGATCATTAGATCATTATACCAAGTTTAGAAAAGCATCTTTAAACGTTGCAAGCGGGTGTTTGAATGCCACCTGGATGATGTTTACTGATGTTGTATCATAGAAGAGCCAAGGGGCTCTCCCTGTTCACTGTTACCTACTGCTCATCTGCAGGAGTGAGCAATGTGCAAGGGACAGAACCGGGCAGATGAGATTACTGAGTTTCAAACTCGCACTGTACCACCATATGTGCAAATCATCCCAGATGGAAAAGTTCATTGTCTCAAATGAGAGAGTATGTCTGTAGGGCCAGCCGTGCCCTGACAAAGCTTGTTCCTCCATTTGTAGGAAGAACATGGATTGGTTTGGGCTATTAAAACAACTGTATTTGAAATTTCAGAATTAGAGGTGAAACCTTTATGTGCCAAAATAGCAGCAGAGATGGGCAAAGAGGTCACCAGTGTGAAACTCTCAAACTCTGGAAAAAAGAATAACCATAGCCTTTCTGAAAGGAGGCAGTACTTGCTGGAAAACCGTTCCTGGCCTCAGGAATGCTGTGAAGAAAGAGACATGGCATAGAAGATCAAAAAAAAAAGTGTAGTGTATAACTGAGCAAAACTTGACAAACATTAACTTGGAGAGTGGCCAACTGGGAGAAAACACTGCCACTCAGTGAACATAGAGTGATAAAAGTGCAAAAATTAATGTGTAGTGAACTTTCTTTGAAGTGTTGCAGAAGAATTTGAGATACTGTTTGGGAGAATAATTAATTCTTGGAGTAAGGCTGAGCAAGTAGACCTGACATTGGTCTTATGTGAACAAGAATGCACAAAATTAATTCTATCCAGCCATAGCAAAGAAAAGGAAAGGTTAGAGCAATGCTGGGCTCCAGGTCACGTGGCCATACAAACATACTGCTGCTTATCTCATTTGAATCTGGTTCGTCAGTGTCATCTGCCTATGCGTATATAAAATATGGTTGTAAAAGGGTGACAAACAGGACTCTGAAAATCCTGTTATTTTATATTGGTATATTCTTAGGGATGGGTTATGAGGTTTTTAGCAATATATTGATAACATCTATACTTTTCAAGATATTTCTCTCATACCTTAAATATTTGCAGGTTTTATTGTTACATTTTCACCATCTTCTGTTTATATGTGTATCTGAATCTGAAGTGTCTAACTGCAATGGAAAGCATTTGTCAGGGTTTCTAGCTGAAATCAGAAGGTCTGCATTATGTATGTAGGTATTTTAAATGTAAATGCATAACTTAGTGACATTGCTGAGCATTTCTGAGACCGTTTTTATCTTAACTGTGGAAACTTTTAGTGTTCTTCTAACATTATAATGTTAGAGGCAGGGAAAGTGAAGGTAATACCCAGTTCACACCTTGCTGAAAAATTTCCTACCACTATTTTAGCCAGTGAGACCTTACTAAGTCCACTTAAGGGATGCCTAGTGTTTACAATTTTTCTATATGGATATATGCTTTATGTTTGTTACTGGGGTCTCCTTGTGAGCCTTTGGATAAGCAAAGAGGAAGAAAAAAAGCCTTCTAGGTTATTTAGGCAAATAGAGTCACTTATCAGGTCAGCTTTGGATGAAGCAGCTAAAGAACAATCTACTCGTGAATGTTTCATGTCTTTTGGAGAATATTAGGTAATCTATTTAAAAAGAAACAAGAAGAACTCGTTTTAGAAATGTTAGACCTAATCTGATCCCCTTACAGTCAGGGAAAGTCTTTGTTATCTTCAGCGGGTGTAAAATTAGTCTCAGCAGAAGTATGGCCAGAAAGGACTTGTGGCTATTAAATTAGATGTTCCCGTAAGATTTCAATAAACACATTCTGGTCTCTTCTGTGCTAGGATGTACAGAAAGATGTCTGTGTGCCAGAGTAGAGTTTGTTCAATTTAATTGTGCTAAAATGAGGGCCAACTTAGGTGTGGGTAGTACTGGAATTAGGCTAGCATCTCTGAGTCTCCTATAGTATCTCTTATGGCTTTCATTTTCTTTTGTGATAAATGACAACAAAGACAGGAGAATGTGGAAGTTAAAAGGAAGCATTTGGATGGGTTACGTTAAATAACTGCTGCTTCAGTGCTGGATTTCCATTTCTCTGACCTTGCTCACTTCTGAGCAGGGACTTGTCTGTAACAGTCCCTTAGTTCTTAAACAATTTCTTGTGAACTGTCTGTCACAGCAGTCATCAGAGCTGGTAGCGATGCCAGACCTGACTCCACACCTTTGCACCAGCTTTTGCCTTGTGTAACTCCTCTGATGTCAGAAAAATTGCACTAAGTATTGAACTGCTGCCTTGTGGGATAGGATCACAGCTGGCTATATACTTAGTTTACAGAAGTCAGTATCTCTTGCTTTTCTGCAGTGAGGGAGTGGAATGGTGGTGAGGAAGGCTGGAGGTGGCAGTAACTGAAGGATATAACCAGTCATCACACAAGTAACTTTGCATATGTATCGCTCTACGGAGGTTTCGTAACAACTAATGGTTCTACGGTAGAAGAATTTTTAGGGTACAAGAAAATGAAAAGTTTGTTTAAAAAGTGGTAAAATGTATATGCATTTATTTGGTAGGAAGGGAAGTATTTTATGCATTTTTGAAATTAAATCAGAGTAAATACTCATCGTCTCTTTGTATGGATCTAGGGACTTCAGTGCAAATACACTAATTTACAACAATTGAGGACATTTCCTAAATTGCAGTTACTTTTAAAATTTAATAATTTTCTTTAAAACTGTATACTTAAAATAGTTTACATGATTCAGAGTTTACTGATTCAGTCTGTGTTGTCTAGTTTTATGGGATTTTTTTGTTGTTGTTCATTTTTGCTGGTTCCCTTTTGAGGAACACCAGAAATGAATACTTCTGCTGAGATATGGTTGTGCAACTACTTAAGGCTTTGAGTCTTCAGTTGACAGGACTGCGCTTCCAAAGTTTCCCCTCTAACATCATGTGGTGAATGCTGTCCCTGGGCTATGAAATAGGTGCAGAAGTTCTCCATGCAGCTCTGAGACCTGGGTGTTTGCTGAGGCTGAGCTGTTGCTGTCGCCACAAAAAGTAGTGAAAGGAAAATCCTGAAAGGATTTTCTGCTGATATAGTAATCTTTTTCTACTGCATTAAAATCTTTTATTTTTCTTCTCCCAGCTGAGTATCAAAGCTGTCTTCCCCTTGTAGAATGATGATGCTTTTATCTAGTATTTTACATATTCAAATCTTTTAAAACTGGTCTTCAAGTGAAAGAATCTGAAACCATACCTGTAACTATCCCTTTCTAATTTGCTCATACTCTTCCACAGAGATTGCTTTTCTCCCCACTGACTAGAGCAGCTGAGGGGTTCAGGCAATGGTAGTTCTGAGTACAGCTTGGAAGTGATACTTTCAAGAAAAGTCTCGTGGTGTCAGGGAATCCAAATTGCACATCAGTGATTGTTCAGGTGGGTTTCAGGCAGCTGAATGCTCATTTCTGGGCAAATTTATGTATGGCACATATCTTAAAAGATCGAAGTTACAAATCTTTTCTTAACTTGACAGCATCACCTTGAACACATAGAGTGCCCTGCCTAAAATGCATTGTGCTTTATAATAACAAGGTAAATATTTTGAATGATGTTAATGAAGTGATGCTGTAAGTCAGAGTGGAAGCACTGTTAAACACTGGTTACTGTGTGCTTGCTCTCAGCCTTTAGTTTAAGCTGTGTTATCCTCCTCATTTCACTTCTGAATTTCTCAGCTTCTTCTTGATGGACGAATCAGCAGAGAGATGATTTTAATCTGCAACAGGGTTGTAATGTATGTTACGTCTCGCTATTCCATCGTATATTTTCATTTAATTGTGAACAGTGGAGTGATGTAATAAAGCTTTTCGCTCCCTTCATGGTTAGATGGCTTTATGCAACTGAAGTTATATTCGTATGTCTTGAAATACTGCGTATTAGGGCCCTTAAAGGATGAAATAATGGGATTTGTTTGGGCAGTCAGCTCCAGGTAGTCCTGCTTGAGCCAGGGGGGGTTGGACAAGATGACTTCCAGAGGACCCTTCCAACCTCAGTCCTTCTGTGGTACTGTGATTGTAGTTTAACTGTTCTTTCCTTTGATTAATGCTTTTTATATCCTGGAACAGAGCAGTAAAATCAACTGAATATTGTGGACAGGCATTCCCTACACTTAATTATGTATCTCTACTAATTTATTAAATTTCTGCCTTCCTTAGCATTTGTTTTCAAAGCTGTTGGTGTCTTGTGATTATCTGCTGTCGAATGGGCTGTACTGTATAGCAGTTTCAGACCTCTTTGGTGTCTAGGATGAAATTGTGACAGTTTTTCTCTAACAGATTTAGCTGTACAAAGAGATAAGTTGCCAGAGGTGAACTCCCAATGCAGAAATTTTGTTCTGTCATTTGACCATTGTATTAAAATAGAGGTGGAACTGTGTGTTCTCTGCTTTTGATTTATTAATGTCTGTATTTCTAGACTGCAGTATAAAGTCCTCTCTCCGACATCACAAAATGTGCTGCAAACGCATTATGCTCAGAAAAACTTTCAATATTTACCACTTAAGCCAATACTACAGAATTATGTTGGTTTTGTTTGAAGGGTGCTTTTCTCCTCCCCATCACTACTTGCAGAGCAGGCATTAGGTAATAAAGGAGTAGTAACAGCTTATTTCTGCTTTTTAAACTGTTCTGTGCTGAAGTATTAGTGCTCTTTTCTGGAAGAATAGAGGCTTGTGATGTTCTGTATTTTATTTTTTTTGGTAGTAAATTTTAGTTGCTGTTTCTCACTATTCTGACAATAATTATGAACTCTCTAAAATTTCTTCATAGCAATCAGTTGCTTTTGAATTGACTTCCTTTAGCAATTTAAAACTCCTCTAGTGTCAGCTGCCTTTTCTTTTGATGCAGTTTGCATGTTTCATCAAAGGTGTCAAAATAAAAAAAGGTATTTTCTTTCATTCATTCACTGCTGTTCTAGTGCGTGGGAAGATTCTGTGGGACAAAGGATTCTCTATGTAGGCACTGAATGTTTGGCTGAGTTCTTGCCTCTACCCCAAAAGAGAAAGGTTCCTTGTTTCTGTTGGTTTGGAATATTAACTTCTGTCCCCGGGTGTGTGGTTGGAGGGAAATATTTGTGAAGCAGCGAGTTTGTGTTGTACTCAGTTTAATGTCTTCGTAATAGGAATGATCTGGTTTTTGAAGTGTTGGTTATAAGGGGTGTTATTAAATTGATTGATGCCTTGTCACCACTGCCTGGTTTTTTTTTTGCTTCAGTTTAGTTTACACTTCATGACCGAAAAAAAAAAACAAACCAACAAAAAACCTGCCAATAGTATGTAAATTCTTGTAATACAACCACCTTAAAACCACCTTCCTGTAATTTCTGTTAAATCAAGTCAGCTGATGTAAATCATCATTGTGCCAACTAATCCAGGGTGATTTGGTCAAGAACTTGTTACAAAATGCTTATATGAGCCCAGAGTTTGAGTTGAGACTAGTGACAGACCTACTTGAATAGGAGACAAAAGATTTGTCACTGCCTGTGACACTGAAATAGTTGAAATGCGATTTTTGACAGATATCGTTATTCTTCTACTGTTGTTTGAAAGGGTTTCTATTAATAAATAAATAACAAAGAAATCTGTATTCTACCAGGGTGGGAAATGAGAAGAGTTAGGTTGAAACTGGCTTTTACCATATCAGTAAACTAATGTATATATTGGAAAGTTGTTTATTGTATTTGCAGTTCTCTTGCTCTCTGTGGAGAAACAATGTCTAGAAAGAGAGTGAAATGGATGGTTTGTGGCATTTGTTTTTACAGTGTTTGATCTGGGAAAGTTTCTTCTGTCCCTGATTTTTCTCAGAAAAGGAAGCTTCAGACAGGCAAGACTGATATTAACGGGGCTGTGTGATAGTAAGAACAAAATGGGAATACATATATATTTATAAATGAGGTAAGCGAGAAAGATGGAAAGCATGACAGCGATTGCTCAAAGGCAAGAAATGTGTTTCAAAAAGTATTTCCGTGTTTGGGAATTTGATTTCATATTCACAGCTCGAACAGGGACGGCGTGGATGATGTGCCATAACACCAGGTTTGAATCCTGGCAAGGTCAAGCTAGCATGTTTTGGAAGAATAGCTCCTCTGGAAGTGCTTTGTGAAGCTCAGTGGGACCTCAGCTCCTACTTCTAGCTCCTGCTGAGCTCCTGCAAGTACTGCAGGAAGGCTGGCTGGGAACCTCGCCTTGTCATCAGCAGTAATATTTGAGGATCCAGAATATCTTGCTCCTGTGATAACCAGGGGCTCTTGGATCATAGCGGTAAACTCAGCAGAAGCTGAGTTTAGATTCTGTGGGTGGGGAAGGCAAGATTTCACCTCCCTGATTTAGGGGCATAGCTGAGCTCAAAGTCTGGGAGGTGATGGAGAGATCTCTCAGGTGAAAGGCAAGTTCTTGCCTTCAAAGCCAGCAAAGGCTTCCAGATCACAGCAGCCCCACTGAAGTCAGATGAGGTAGATGCTGGTAGAAACAAGGTCTTATTCATAGAATGGTTTGGGTTGGAAGGGACCTTTAGAGGTCATGTAGTCCACACCCCCCTGCAGTGAACAGGGACATCTTTAACTAGATCAGGTTGCTCAGAGTCCTGTCCAGCCTGAACTTGAATATTTCCAGGGATGGGGCATTGACCACCTCTCTGGGCAACCTGTTCCAGTGTTTCACCATCCTTATCGCAAAAAATTTCTTCCTTAAAGCCACTACTCCTTGTCCTATCACAACAGGCCTTGCTAAAAAAGATTTTCCCCAGCTTTCCTGTAGGCCCCTTCAGGTACTGAAAGGCTGCAGTAATATCTCCCCGGAGCCGC
>Ga0181612_163847_pt1 | contig 10459 bp, 8 predicted proteins | sample HoacroProtozoa21_FD_119630 | JGI IMG/M metagenome (GOLD analysis project Ga0181612, IMG submission 119630) | Hoatzin crop microbial communities from Cojedes, Venezuel. Combined Assembly of Gp0051906, Gp0051904, Gp0051908
CCACATCATGTGCACTATCAGAACTTTCTCAATTGTTATTCTTAGCTGTCCTTTCCAGCAGCCTGTTCAGTTATGCGAACTGTTTTGCTTAAGCGGCCTAGTCATGCTAACTCTCAAGCTACATCAACCCCAACAATAAACTAATCCCAAAAGGATGAAGACTTACATCCAGTTTACAGCTACTTACGTAGCTCTGAAGCGCTTTCTGGCCTTGCTATTACACAACCAAATGGACAAAGTTACATATTTTCTTCTACCACCTCATCTAAGCCTCTGAAAATACAATGAAGAAGTTGCCTCTGAACACTGTTTACGCAAGATATTATTTGTCTTGGCAGCTAATTTAGAGGAAAGAAAGCTTTCTTAATAACTAACTGCTTATTATTAGAATAAAATGGAATGCATTTCACAGATGCATTCTCCCTTCATCTGTGTGTTAGAATCAAAATTGTAAAACACTGAGCTGTTTTCCAGATCAGAGAATGTAGCTTGGTAACTGATTTAACGTACTTTAATAGCTGGTTCCTAGCTAACCCTTATATCATACAAACTGTCAGTCTAGAAATGGCTGCTTGTTTAGAGCTGGTGATTCCTGTCAGAGTTAAATAGATTTTCTTTCCCTATTCAGCCACATATTTCATTTAATAACTCCCATTTCCAAGAGTTATAAATGGAATATGCTCGCTTGGTTGTTTTTTTTTTTTCTTTTGCATTAGTGCAGATTTTAAAACTGTAAGTGTTCTCTTTGAATTGGTTTTCTATGTAAACCGTGTTACATTCAACGCAGAAAATCTCCACTTACTGCTATTGGCCACAACTTGCTTGGAATGAAAAGGAACTAATCAATCAGAAAACTCATTCTCTTATCTATGAAAAATAAAGCTGTTTGCATACGTTCAAAGTGGATACGCTCCACCTGTTTGTTCAGTGAGGTGCCCTAGATTTAAGCGGCAACTAAAACTCACGACTCTGCTGAACATCAGCTGCCAGGAAATGCCCCACCCAGACGAAATTTTTGCTTAATTAAAGAAGGACAAAATGTTCTATGAGTATTTAACACATGGTTACTTTGCACTGAGTGCTTTATATTTCCCTTTTTATGGGAACAAAATCATTCTATTTTATGATTTTCTTCACTTATGAAGCACTCATAAATATGAACTTGATCCTGGAAGATGCTGAGCATCTGGCCCAGATCCAGAAAAGCACTTCAGTGCATCTTTAAATATGAAACTAATCTTAGGGTTTAACTGACAGTTATCGCAGCTGCTGGGCAGGAAGGATAAGGCTTTGGAAAACAAAATTTCTATTTGTTCATGCAAGTACTGTCTGCAGTTCATTGCAGAGTTAGTAGAAGCCTGGATGTTTCCACAAGCTGGCAGACCACTCTTTTGCCTTAATGATCATATGTTTTTCCTTCAGCAGTGGAACCCTGGCCTGATAACAAGCTGCGATCTGATAAATGTTGTCATGTACAACAACAAATGATGTGAATCCAGGTGTTTCCTGAAATATTGGGGGAATATGCCAGACTATAGTGATTGCATGGTGACAAATACACCAGAAGTGATGATGGTTCTGCTTTCCTGTAGGTCTGATCATAGTTCGTATCCCAGTGCAAAACTATGGCAATTTCATAGTCGTTTTCACATAGCAAGGAATCCTTGCAGACAACTTTGTCTATGTTAAGAGTAATTCTACTGTTCCATAAACAGTTTGATAAGAACATTTCGATGCATTACTGAGCACAAGCTTAAGGATGCCCATCCACAGAAGGATCGACATATTTTGCTGATGAAGCATTTGATCCACATGATGCACAGTCCATCAAAGTTACTGGCTTCGGTAGGCTTTGATCAGGCACAGGAATATGAGCATGGTTTCACTGGCCGAGACCAAGAGTCAATTTAACCCATCATTACTTCTCCAACAGTGAACCTAAGCAGATGTCCAGGGAAGACTAGGAACAGGCCAAACGTATAACTGTGCCCCTGCAATACTTGCTGAATCTCAAATTATTTTCATCTGAAAGGATTCCTCAACCCAAAGCATGCTAGGTCTCTTTAGCAGCCCACAGTGGCTTACCCATTCAATCTTTTCCAGTTTCACTGATACCCTCTAAACGTCTTAAATCCAGAACATACTTTAGCAAAAATCTATTGCAAGAAAAGACATCTTTATCTGTTTTCAATCTGGCTGATACTGACTACCAGTTTTATGAGCCTCCCAGAATATTACAGGAGTGTGATCTTCACAGAACTGTGAAGATTTTATCCCTATCCATTCTCTTCATGCCAAAAATCTCATTACCTTGAAGATCTCTTTCATAATCTCCCGATGTTCTCTTTTTCCAGGCTGCTCATATAGTTTTTTATCACCCTGTTCTCATCCCAATCCACTTTTTGGAGGAGGAGGGAATACAACTTCCCATGGTGAGTGTTTCAGTTGACTTGTTTTCTAAAGAGCTTGTTCATTTGAATTACCACACTGCATCCAAATTAGTATGTGATAATTAATTTTTACTGACTGATAATGTCAAAGCTTTATGCTAAAGCCTATCTGTCCCAATAGTCTGAACCCCTCATCTTCCTTCACCTAGTCGCTTTCTTAGAACTCTTGCATTAACTGCACTGTATAGTAACTAATCCAATTAACATAAACTGAAAAATATTTTCCTTAGAGTTGGATTAAAGCCATAACAGAAACAAGGGGTTCCTTTTCTTGTCATATTCATGATTTAAAAAAATCGGTTTGAAAATGGAAAGATGAGAAGAGAACTATAAATAGTATTATCCCTCTCAGGGACCTAGCTACTAGCAAGACTTATTGCAAAATGGAAAGGAGATGACTGCTTTAGTTTGAATTTCAAGCAAGATGAGTGAATAAATGTAAAATACAGAGTTCTAGCCCACAAGCCTAAATTCAAAGCTTCTCAGATCAAACCAACATTGTGACCATTTTTGCCAAAAAGCAAAAGTATATCTCTAGTCTATTCATGAATCGTTTTGCCTAGGGGGGGAGATAAATCAATCTTTCTCCTAAAACCAGATATTGTACTGAACTATTTCTTTTACATTAGTATCTTCGACAGACAGTGTGCTTTGGAAGAACATGGATTAATTTGATTATTTTGTGTGAATGCTTTTGTTAAAGTAAAAGGAATATGCAAAGAATATCATAACTGTCATCCATCTGGTCAAAGCTAATTTTATGTCAAACTAAAGATCTTAAAACTATCATTTCAGTTCATATTTAAACTGGTTAGAGTCTTATTAGGAAGCAATATTTGTAAGGGTAAAACATTTTAAATTTTCCACTCTTCTAAAATGAAACTTCAGGCCACAAAATAACAGAAATCAAAACTGTTGAAAATAATTTAGAATATATTGACCTTTTAATCCCCCACAACAGAAGCAGTAGAAGTATTGTGTACAAAGAACTGCCAGTGTTCAGATAGAGTACTGTGGTCCTTAGAAGAAGAAAGACTAAGACTATCCTATTAACTCCTGCAGCTCTTTAACTTAACCCTTAATAAGCTTACATTCAAGGCAATTAGTCCTTATCTACAACAAAATGATGCAAAGGCTGTTCATTTCAGCCAGCACACACCCTAACCTCAGTGGCTGGCTATTGAACGGTATATCCTGGGGCTATAGCTAACATCAGGACTTGGCTGAACCTTTGTTAAAGCTATTGTTCTTTACTGCAGGGACTGACAGATTCTGTTTACTGAGGCTTAGTGATGTCAGATCTGCATTTCCGGGATGAGGTCAGCAGGGCTTAATGAATCTCACTGCTTCTTAGAACAGAAAAATAAAAGGTTTGAAATATAATTAATGTTCTGAAAAGAAAAATAAAATACTAAAGAAGGTATCTAATAAGGTATCTAGAACACATTGACTCTGTTATACTCACTTCCCCTCTTTCACCTATCTTCAGTCTTTCCACCATTTACTTTGGGTCTGATATGTCTGTTCGTTTTTCTGTTCTCATGCATAGTAACTCCAGTTATGCATCAGTGTCACTCTTGCATTCCAGATCGAGTAATGATGCCTGCAATGAGTTCGGAGTTGGAGAGAATGATCTCTCAATACATGTTTTGCAATTCACTGTGAAAGATGTGGGGTGCAAAATTTTCGTGAAGTAATAGGTGTTTTATGTGTAACTTGAAACTGTAATTAGAATACGGTAAACAAATTAAAAAAAAAAAAGTACTGAATAGGGACATAGGTATTTAATGTTTCTCTAATGGTAGAACTGGCTCACCAAGTCCTTTCCTTTAATCCAAGCTGTCCATTCTTTCCATGTGTCCCAAGGCTCCCACAACTAAGGTGATATAACAGCTTGTAAATTCAACATCAAAAACATTTGGTTTTCTGTGTGTTGGTTTTATAATCCAGTTCAATACAGTGATTCAATTCAGCGTGTTGTATCAGCACAAGTCACAGTACCACAAGTGCTGTACAGGATTGGTTACAAGTGATAGAGGGAAGAAGCATCTTTATCTATCTCGCCACCAAAAAGTAAGTGTACCTGACAACCAGAAAGGAAGAGCCCGCTGAGTTTAAACAGACCCTCAGATGAAGTTTATACACAGCAAGGTTGTTACTGCATACCTATAATTGATGTAAAATATTTTCACTGACAGTTTGCCTGAAGTTAATCTGTATTCTTCTAATATTGCTTTTCAGTTTTTACACTCCAACTTTTCTCTCATCCTCTTCACCATCTTCAATCTACTCATCACTTTTAGTGTCTTCACTATTTTCAGGCTCTTCCTTGTACTCCTGTCACCTTCTGTCCCATCCATGGAATCTCAAATACAGTATTTCTTAAAATCATTAGCTGGAAGTTCTGGATTTATCTAATCTGGTGGTCTCTTAAAATAATGACAGGGCAGTTTTGCATTACTCCGTATTATTCCTGTAGAAGCTAGTACATGATCACTGCCAATAGTCATTCTGAGTATGAAGACTTCAAATGGTCTCTAAAAAGCATGTCCACTACTACATAGAGAGATTTGATGTCATTCCTCTTGATATAATGACAAGATCAATATTAAATTTACTTGCAGTATTCTTCACAGGTGGCATTACACAACCTTTGAATGCATCTAGGACAGTCATTCTTCTTAACAGCACACCTGGTCTCCTGATCCAAATGATGTTCACCCAATCTGTAGACATCCATTCTTGGTTTTGACGTCTCACATTTCTTCCAGTAGGCAATTATTCCTTCAGCATTGCTTTATACTTCCATATCACGTACAGTAACAATATTATACTCTCTGTTAACACTGCCAACATTACTGTATCATGCATGTTTTCATTCATCAAAGCTTTGTCGTGGTAGATTTTATATCTATTTTTTCAGTGTTACAATGGGTGGCAGGACAAAGTAAACAAGTCTTGTTTGGCTCGGCAGATACTGATCCTGGGAAAGTGAAAATCTTTTCCATAGGCAAAAAAAAGAAAATGTTGTATCACTTGAACACAACACTCCTTATTGGTCTTGATTTCTTGCTGGGCAAGAGTTTTGTCCTCATGCTAGATCTTGATCTTTCTGTTTAATCGTTTACCATGTATTTGAGTTTCCATCTCTTCTTTGGCTATGCACAAATTATACAACTTTGTTCACCCTCTCCATGGCAGTATCCTCTTCTGGGTCCAACTGGGCATCAATTTAGTGCATAAAAGCTTCTGCTTTGATTGTTTCAATATTCTCACATTTTTTTCTGCCGTTATATTTCTTCAGGCCTCACAACTGTTAGTGTTTCTGCACACAATACCACCTTTAGTTGAAAATTTGCATCCTACCCTCTTCCTATACGTTTTAGCACATTCCCTTTTTCACTCATACCTCTCATTTCCAGACCAGCTACCATTTCATAATTCAATTTCACAATTCAGGGAGATTCATAAAACTGCCGGAAATGCTAGTGGTATTCTCTGAGCTACAACAGGACACACAGCCTCACCAGTGACGGGGTCAGGAAAGCAGCAGTTATCATGTGCTCTTTCTATGCCACCATCTTCTTCTAGCCATTGAGTCAAGGTATCAGTAGAGTCATGATAGGATAAGGAAAATCAAATGTGGAGATTTCAATTATTAAATACCTTCCTGTAGTCCAGCTCCTAAAGGTTGAATGAAAGGTTTCCTAAATGTCGCTAGTGCCAGAAAAAATTAAAAAGTAAGCCCACCTTTGAGGTCCTTAGGATGGAGAGAAGAAGCTGTAAATTGTCTGGCAATAGATGATATAAATTAGAGCTTCAACATGTGTTGATGTCCTTAGGTATCTTCAAATGGTAATGTCATTTATTTGAATCACCATAGAAGTTAATAACAGTTCTAGATGTACAAACTATTTAAACAGCATAACTGAGGTTGAACTAAAGGCCCTGTCTTGTGTATGTTCTGCAAAGTTTAATTCATCTGCTTTTACTGAAAGTTAGCAAAAGTGAGAGAAAAGGAAAAGGTCACACGTATTTTCTATGAGTGTCAAATAAATGGATACATGAAATATTTTGTGCCAAGACTGGAAGTTATAACAAAAGTTCAGGATTCTCAACAAATCAAAGCAAGACATTTCCAGAATGTATTTTGTTTCTGAATGTAAAAAGCAAATCTTTTATTTTAAACTAAAGCTGATGATTTGCCTCTCTTCAGATGTCTTCTTCAATCGGATGTGCCTCATCTGATGGTTAGATTTACACTGAGGATTTTACTCTCTCTTATGGTTTAGAAACTGAAGCTCTCACACCTTTCACAGGGACATACATTGCACTTAAATGAACTACTGGTATTTTATCCATCCTTGGGACTGATCAAAGATACAATACCCTGTATACTTGCTAATTTAAAAAAATAAAATATTTCATTATCTTTCTGGCCTTTATGTACACAGAAAATACTCATTATCCTCATTAAGAATTCAGTCTTACTGCATAAAAGACATAGCCCTGTCTATTAGATATTATGGTACTTATTTGAAGTTTAATACATGTTTGTCTTCATACTGATATGATAGAGTCAGCCTTTGAACAGTTCTTTTTTTCTTTTGTCCTTCTAAAGAAACAGAAGACACAAAAAAAAACAGTAAAAAAATCTTACTGGACATTAATAACACCATGAAGCATAAAGGTCTATCATGTCTCTAGGATGCTAGTAGTTAGTTCTCTATTTATAGACTTGATGTCAGAGGTGTATTCTTGTTTTGAATAATCGTTAGTAGTATAGACTTTGACAGAATGAGCTATCTGAAAAAAAAATGTTTCACTGCTTTGGAAAGACAGAGCCAACTTTCTTTTTTCCTTTTTAAAACTTAGGCCTTTATTTATTTATTTATTTATTTTAAAGGTAGGAAACTGACATTGATGGCAGCTAATACCTAGCGTGTCAAGGTTGCCAAGTAACAGGCTAGAGGTGTGTCACTGAAGCCTGTTTCTATGAGAGTAATTCCGTGGGCTACTGTTTCAAGTACTTGGAAATAAACTCACCTCTGTCTCTCTCTTTTTTTTCAATGTAAAAAAAAATGTTCTTGAAGCAATACAAATTAATGCAGTCAAACAAACAATACAGCACATTCTTAAGACACAAGTCTAATAATGAGTAGCTGTGCTGATTGTTTTTTTCCCTTCTAAATCTTAAAAATAGTAGAATAATTAACATAACATACTCAGATGTAATTTCCAGAAATAAATGCCTGATGGAAAAATGACTTGAACATACAATCATTTCCCGTGAAGTTATTTGGATTGAAGAGATGCAATAAGCAAAGTAGCATTTGATTAGATAGAATAACAAGGTCTTAAGAAATGGCCAGTGGGAATTTATAAAGAAGTCAAGTCAATGAAGTAGAATTTTTTACTTTTTTTCTTTTCACAGTCTGAGAACTGACTTGGTCAGCCGTGGGGAAAGCTGTAGAAGTGTGTCCTGGGCTCAGCTGCGATAGGGTTAATTTTCACAAGCAGCTGGTTGGGCTGACCCAAACCAGCCAATCAAATGGGACAATCTATACCATGTGATATCCTGCTCAGTATTTAAGTGGGGACCTAGCTGAAGGAAGGTAATTTGCTACTTGGGAGGAAGCTGAGCATTGGGTGGTGAGAATGTTGCATGCTGTAGATTCTTTTTACCAGTATTATATATTGTTATTTTCTTCCCCCTTTGCTGTTGTATTAAACTGTTTTTATTACAACCCACAAGTTTTGCCTATTCCTTCTGATTCTCCTCCCCATCCCACTGGGGAGGGGGGAGTGAGAGACCAACTGCTTGGTTCTTTATTGCCAGCTGAGGCTACACCATAATTTTGTGATACCTTGAGAACAACCACTTTTTTTGACACTGACTTTATTGAGTCATGATTTGCTCTCAGGCTGCATTTGGGGAATTTTGCAGTGGTCTGTACTGGAAAAGATAATGGTCAATATATCCATTAATGCTTTTCATTATAGAATGAAGTGTTTCCTTATGAAATCCAATGGGAATTTTTGCAAGCACCTTGGAGAACAAGATTAGACTTCACTATGTTCTTGATAGACCAGAGAAACAGAATGAAATCAATAAAGTAAAATTCAATAAGGACTAAAGACATGTATAAAGCACTACATGCAGGAAAGTAGAATTCTGTCTCTCCCAAACAAAAAATACTTCGGTGCAGAATTAAAGAAGAGTATTTTAGATACATATGAAATCATAAAATAAGGCAGTAGGTACTTCCAGAGGAACATTTTCTTGCTTTGCATTAATCTGTGTATGTCCTTGCTGTGAGTTACAATGAGCAGTCATTTTGATTGAGGAAATTCCAGATAAAGGCGAAGTACATTAGGCTGAACTCTTTGCTAGCAGCTCTATCAAGAAAGAGGTCAAGTCTGACCTATGTGGCCAGGACAGTTTTAAATCCATCCAAGCTTTAACTGCATGGAGAGACCTTAAATTCTAATACTTCTATTGAGGGTGCCATAGCCAACCACCTATGATTTATGCATGAAGCAGCTAAATTAGGCAACCTGGATCTTTGTTGTTATTTGGCCAAGAATGTGCTTTGTATACAGAGATGACATTGAGTAGTGCAGGCAAAAATTTTTGAGATTTATATTTATTTTATGTTGAGCCACATTTGGATTTAATGATAGTTTTCCCATGCTTTACAAAAAAAGTGGGGTCTACTATCTGAAACATGCAGTAGAGTATGTATTTTGGAAGGCAGATTACAAGCTTATTTCAATGGATTGTGAGCATGCATATCTGACTACTGTAAAAAGTATTACCAAGGGAATAGGACAAAAAGACAAAACCAGAACTAGTATTCACAAAAGTTTAACTGAAATCTAAAAAATCTACCTGGAAACCCCAGTGAGTTTGTGTACCTATTCTTTTGATAAATCACTTCTCAGTATTAAGGGAGGGGAGGCGGCAAAAAGCAAGTTTTATTTATCTGTTCTGCTTGCTTAAATCTTAGACCCTGATATTAAAGAAAAAATAATTTTCACAAGTGGGATAAAGTGAAATGATCTAGAGCAGGGTTAGCTTTAGCGATATACAAAGTAAATATCTGCCTTGGCTTGCAGTGTCTGTTTTACCTGTGCTGGGGGAGGTGGGAGTTCGTTCCTTTAGCAGTGACTGTAACGCAGATAATCACTTGTTGCTGCTTCACTGCAGAAGCCTCTGTTGCTGATGATGTTGTTCCTGATGGACTCCCAAGAATGCTTCCAGTAAGTGGCAGAGCCAAACTCCTGTGTCTTCTTCCATTGTCTCATTTTCAAACCCTGGCTCCCCCAAGCTCCCAGCCCAGCACCCTAGTTTTGCTCATCCGCCACTGTCCTTACTGATCACTGACATCAGCTTTGGAAACCCACACACAAAAACCTTTACACTCCCTTTTTCCTATCTGTGGCTCAATTAATTTCCTTACTAACTACTTCCAGTACCACAACTGATCCACAGAGATCCACAACCGATCTCACAAAAACTCTCTGAAATTCTTACTGATTAAATGGGCAGCCTTTCTTTTCTACTTCCCCCCCCCCCCCATTATAGTCAGACTAATGGCATGTGCTGGGTTGGCAGATAAGCTCCCTACCCATCTGCTAGCTAATTCCCCCCACAGCTGAATGGAGGAGAGAATTGGAAGGGCAAAAGTGAGAAAAACTCATGGGTTGAGATAAAGAGAGTTTAATAAGTGAAGCAAAGCTGCTTGTACAAGCAGAGCAAATTAAGAAATTTGTTTCACTATTGCTCTTTAGCAGGCAGATGTCCAGCCAATTCGTGGGAAGCAAGACCTCAGCATGTATAATGGTTACTTGGGAAGATGAAAGCCATAACCACAGATGTTCCCCCTTTCTCCTGCTTTACTTGACATTTTATTGCTGAGCACAACCTCATATGGTATGGCACATTCCTTTGGCCAACTTGGGTCAGTTTTCCTGGCCATGTCCGCTCACAGCTTCTTTCCCACTCC
>Ga0181612_179982_pt1 | contig 10459 bp, 6 predicted proteins | sample HoacroProtozoa21_FD_119630 | JGI IMG/M metagenome (GOLD analysis project Ga0181612, IMG submission 119630) | Hoatzin crop microbial communities from Cojedes, Venezuel. Combined Assembly of Gp0051906, Gp0051904, Gp0051908
ACAAACGCAAGGGGTGAGGGGGGGAGTAAAAGGATAGAAAGGCAAAACAAAAGAAGGGGGGGGGGGGGGGGGGAATCTAAGTTGTGCTTCCATGCTGAATTTATAGCTGGAGTTTACAATTAAAAAAGTGATCTTGTAGTCATCACTCACAGTCCTCTGAAATTACTGGCTCAGAGTGCAACATTTGATGAAAATGATATCTAGATAGTAGACATCAAGAGGAAGGACCTGAGAACAAGGCAGAAAGTAATTTTGCTGCTATGTAAAGACTTAGTGCACTTCAATTTTCAAAAAAGAACCAAGATGTGGAGACAAGAACAGCATACCAGCAGGGCAGCGCAGAATTCAAAAAGGTACAGAAAAGGAAAATTAAAGGATTAGAGAGACAGAGCAGCTGCCTTGGGAGAAAAAACTGAAGAGGCTGGGGTTCTTCAATTTGGATGCAAGATGATCAGGGTGGGAGGGTATAGTATATCCAAAGCTTACAAAAACCTGATGGCAGTAGATAAGATCAGCATTGCTGGCAAGGAACTCTGGGAATCTGTTACCTCAGAATCGTGAGCAGATACCAAAGGCAACAGACAAGGATGCAGTCTCTAATGCTGCCAGTCTGATGACTGGATGCTAGAACAGCAGGAGGACAGTGAGTCACAGAGTGGCCATGTTCACATGTTCTCCCGAAACAGTGATGTCACTGCCACTGTTGAAGACCACGTATTTGGCTACACGAACTACTGACCTGATCCAGCATGGTATTTCTCACATTCTAAATCACAACTGGAGAGGAAAATGTTAATGCAAAATATTTCAAACTGACTTAATACCAGGAAAACTTCTTAAAATACAATTTAATGAAATTATTTCCATTATACTCTTACAACAAGACCCACTTCGGAGAAGACAAGTACAGACGCTAAGTTACATGTGGTGAGCAGCTCGGCTTTCAGGATGGAGGAGAATGAACAGGAAGAAGACAAGCTTAGCTATCTCAATTATACATTACTCTGGGCACTTAAGAGTCAAAAAAAGCTTGCTTACAAAACAGCTACCTCTGTGCCACAGGCTCCATCCCTGAAAGTTTCAATGACAGCAAAGGCAGCCCAGGTTAGAAGTGGGCTGCCTGTTCCCAGCTGTGTGGTCAACCATAGTTCCAGTTCCTTGATGTCACCTCAAGGGAACTCCACCTTGAGTAAAATACACTTTTAAAAGGCAACATCTATCTCCCCATGAAGGCCCATCCTCTCCAGGCAAATCTTAAATTAGGAGGGACAGAAAAACAAGCTTAAAACAACTGAGTCACTGCCCACTATCTCAGCCAGAGAAGTTTCTTCAAAAGAGACAAGGCTACTTTAAGCATTTGTATATGGCTGGTTTCAAATACTAGCAAATACAGCAGTCTCACTGGTACTCCTCTCTGCCTTGGAAATGCCATGGAAGCAGGGAGACGCTCATTCTAACTTCTGCTGCTGAACAGTGCTACAGCCTGCTCTTCTGACCCAGACATCCTAAGCAGCTAAGACATGGGTGGCTTATTTCCTTCCCATGTTTTCCTCAAAGCCATCACCTGCTCTGCTTCACTGCTCCCTGCTCCTACCACAGGGGATGGCAGAAGAGAAGCAGGCAGAGACAGGTTCTGAAAGCACTGGGACTGACAGTGCCTGGAGAAATATCTTCAGGTGATGAGGCACACACTCTATTACTGGGTCCTCCACAGCTGGGCAGAGCTGTCTTGTCCTTGGGCTGAGCTTTGGGGTGTTTGTCTCAGTACAGGGTCAGTATTCCTGGGGAATGCACCTTAATATGCTTTGGTCTCATATTCTTTACAAGATGGTCTGGAAACAGCTTTTGATACTACATGATACTGTGATGGACAACTTGTAAGGCAGGCCTACAGCACACAACCTCTTCTTACATTGAGACAGGAGCTGCATAGAATAAAACTCTTTTATCCAGTGCTAGAGTCTGAATCACAGTTGAAGCAAAATGGTTTAGGAGCACTGAAGTGAGCTGAGAGCTGGCAACACAAACAGACCCTAAACTGGTATCTGCTCCAATCAGCCATGTTGGACATGAACATGGTGGCGCATGTAGGATCCAGTGCAATTCTTGCCTTGGGTCTGCACCCTGAGTCCTGCTGCAGATAGTGTTTGGTGGCACCTTCTGGGCCCTGGGAGGCTGTGGGGAGACCGAATCAGTCACCAGCAGAACCTGCTGCAAGACCATACCCTCTCTCCCTCCATTTGCAGGCTGTGAGGAACCAGCACCCATGGCAACAATACAGGAACTGTAAGAAAAATTATTTGGGGTTTTTCCGTGTCTTCAGATCCCAGTGAAAGAAAATGACCCATTTAAGTGACAACAAAGAGAAGAACGCAAGCCTTACGCACTATTAACCACAAAAAAACAACTGAAGTGTACTTATGCACAATGGCACTTGATCAGTCACACATACAGCAATGTGCATACCCTCAGCACTACAAAAACACTAAAAAGACCAATGGCTTCATCCCCACTTAAACATTCCAATTGCCATTTTAAGCAGTCAAAAACATATTCACACAGCTTGTAACAAGCAGTATAAAAGCAACAAGTTTTGTTTTACTAGCAAATTAAAATTAAGAACAGTATTTTTAAACAATTATTACCCAGTTTCTGCCTATGTATTTAAACTAAGGTATCTTCAAAGTCAACATGACTCAAATATTCTACTTCATATAACTAAGACAAATATACTTTTAAATGTCTCTGCTCACCTTGCACTGGGGTTGAAAAAAACAAACATCAAACCAAAAATAAAAAAGTCAAGCTGACCCTATAAAAGAAAAATTGTAAATGACACTCCACTAAAATTAAGCTACCCTAAGTGGTATCACTTTTGTTTGTTATATCTCACTACTTTGCTGCAAAATTAAGATTTAAAACTTTTTAGAAGAGTATTTCACATGCAAATACAAAAAGAAATTCAGCTGTGTTAAGCGTCTCGCAGAGCATGATGCAGCCTTCCCAACTCCTTCACAAGGATGCGGGTGGATTCACCATGTTGCAGAAGACAACAATGAAAAGAATACACTGTTCAAAGTCCAATTTGGAGCCATTAAATGCATACAATTTAAATTTGTATCACTGATCACAATCAAAGCACCATGAAAAAATTACATGTTTTTGCTTGCTCTACAAGTTATGCAGTTCTTCAGATTCACAGGATGTCAAAATCTTCATGTGCTGGTGGATAAGCATTGAGGACAATGTTAAGATCCTGTTTTATTACAGTATATCCTAATCATTTTAAGTATATAACTCAGTATTACATTAGCACAGAATTTTTCATATACTAATACTAAATGCTGACTTCTTAATGCTTTACTACACCTGCTGCCCATTTTTGTTCTTAAAATGTAAGCAGTTTCCTGAACATGTTTACAATATCACAGTACTAAAGTCACTGAACCCTCTCCCAGAGGCCACCTTCATCTTATGCCTGCATGACTTCAGCTCTTGTTTGGTCTTGTTACTTATGCCTGACCACATACCCTTTAACAGTTTAACTGCATAACTTTTCTGATTACCTCCAACACTTAAATCAAGTATTTTTCTAATAAATTGAGACGGAGTATCAAAAAAATACTACAACTCCAAATGAAACAGTAGTTTGCTCTATGACATTAGGCACCAACAGTCTTCTTCCAGTGAACAGAAAGCAGTAAGATAACCTATTTCTGCACTATTTTTATCTTCACATATTCAACTGGAGGAACTGGGAAGGAAGGGTTTCCACAGTTGTTTTAGCCGTGTGGCAGTCTATCTATAGTATCTTTATCTTAGTAAAGTTTACCATATTGTTTGGGGAACTTTTGGAACTGGCAGTTTGGGGGCTTTTCTGAACAGAAATCAAAGAAAGAAAAGTAGAAAACATTAAGAATTATTTATCACTGTATTGGGCATAGACAACAGAACAGCAGGGAAGTCCAGGAAGTAACACAAACACTGAGCTTCTGTCAATTAAATAACAGCTAAGGAAAAAAAGGTGATAATATCCCTCAAAGTTAAAAAGGCTACATACAAGCCATATGTTTATTACTACGACATTGAATAGGTAGTATTGTTTTCATAGAGTCTGGAGTCATTTGATAATACAATAAACTCAGCTCTCCTTAAAAGCAACCCACACTTCTCATCCTATGGTTAAGCGGTAACCCAGGGGAATACGAAGAGGTATAACCCTAAAGACAAACTTCCTTCTCCCATCTCAAGCTAGGGGAATGTTGTAATTCTGGGCAGTGCTGTCTGTGAACATTTGACAATTACAAAATTAGGTACAACAGGCAGTTTTTGTTTGTTTTAATGCAAAACATAGCCAACTAGAGCTCAGCACATTTTGGTTTACCCGGAGGGCAAGCACAAGTCCCAATTCATATAAAACTGTACTACATTCGCTTCACGCATCTAGTGGAGTTACTAAACTTAAAATCAAAATAATTTTTCCAACATATTTACACAGTGTTCCAGACCAGTTATTTCCATCTACTAGAACCTTATTTTACCTAGTTTCATTATAACGCTTCCCTAATTCGTATTCCCATATACTTTCTCTGTTTGCTCTAATTTCCTTTTCAGATCAGTTTTGCTCCTTTCAGCTCTTCTCCTGTCCTGCTTCTTCCTTGTCCGCGACTCAGAATTAGGGTAGCAACCTCTAGTTTGCCCCCTTCAGTTCCCTCAAATGTGAGGTGTATCTCTTCTCATACTCAACCATCTATTCCAACCTGTCTCAAGAGGTGAGTGACAAAGTCATTGGCATTACTTCAGCCTTCCTTGCAGCTATATAGCCTCCCTATGATTAAAAGCAAAGCTGAATCTGTGTACAAATCATCACTGTCCAGATACATGCACAACCAAATGCTGGTCTATGTAGTGCTTGTCTACTTATCTGCTTGTCTTATGTAATGCTTCCCTATGTAGTTGGGACAGAGCCCATCACAACTCATACTCCTGTAATTCTGCACACAGGTGTGCAAACAGTATGACCCTCTTCCTAGAAGAGTTACTGAACATCTACCCTGCTTTACAAAAATTTATCAAGCAATCACAAATAGCCTGTGGTGTGGGGACACCAATTACTCATGTTAGGCTTCAAGTTCTCCCAGAAGTTAAATTCATCCCACATAAAGGCTGGAGTGTGGAAAATCAGTTCCCAAACTGCAGAGCACTACAGCGGAAAAATGAAAAGGGTAGCTAAAGAGGCTCCCAGCACAGGCAAACCCAGGTGGCTCAGCAACCTCCAGTAATAAGAACTTCCTCACCCCCACCCTGATAACAGCTCGGCCTTGAACACACACACACACACACACAGAGGTGCATAGCCCCTCACCCAGCCTGGCACTCCTGAAACACAGGAGCCAGAGATAACAGACCATACCTGCGGTAACCACTCCGATACCAGGACTGGACAGAGGGCCACCAGCTAGCAAGCTAGAAACTGCAGTCATAACGCTAATTATTAGCCCGCCATTACATTCAAATCCAAGTCAGCACTTCAGAGTTGGACTCAATTTTAGCCTCTGGCTACCTTTTAAAAGGCACTTCCAACCCCTGAAGGCAAACAACCTGACAGCAAACCACCCACTCACACTGGCGAGACTGGTGTCCTCTCCAAACTTGGTATCTCCAGGTACATCACCCACTATGTCACACTGGTATTTGCATGTGTTTACTGCTTAAGAGAACACCTTTTTTTTGCAATGTATTCTTCCTTCAGAGGTTAAGCAAGCACTTGTAAAGTTTTCAGAACCCATAGGGCACTTCAAAGCTCCTAATCCAAGGTTATGGAAGCAATTATAGCAGCTTTTAAATGTCATTTTGATTGCCTTCAGCATAGATTCATTTTGAAAGGATGGACTAGAAAGCACTGAGTAAATTGTATTTCTCTACATAAGCAGCAGACTGAAAGCAACTCAAAACATTTCTTCTTCTTGTATAGCAAAACACGCTATGTCCTCCCAAAAGGGATACTAAATTCTACAACTATTTGCCTAAAGTACCTCTGTACTCATACACACTTGTCACTTTATCCTGTAATTCACGTGGCTGTTTAAAATGCCTTGGTAACACAGACAAGTTTTTAGATAAAGACAGACTCAGGCACCACACTGTCAGATCACAACTGCAGATTTCTGTTTCACTCATCACAGCATTCAACATTATGTAAAATGCACGTCTGTGTATTTTACACACCTAAGAGTATCAGGAGAACGTATTTAAAAGGGTTTTTTTTTTTTTAAGCTATTTGGGTTGAAGCAGAAACTAGCAGTATGAGGGGAGAACTCAGACCTGTGCTCAAGCAGTGCAAAGACCTCAGTCAAATCAACTCATTTCATGCTGGAAGTTTTATGTAGCCAGCATCAAGAAACTGCTAAGAAACAGTATTACCCTGCATTGACAAACTCTCCACTCTAGATCTAGCTACCTGCAAGGAACAAATGCTACTACTTACAGAAAAACACTTAACTTCCATGCTTGCCTCTAAACTAAAGCAGCTTTGCACTTTTAATTGGGTTCCCACATCTCCAAATGCCAATTTGGAACAGAGAAGCTGTTTACTTTGATGATGGCAAACGGCAGAACTGATTGTGCATGATTTTTGGAACTGCTTGTTTAATGTCAGAAACCAGCTTCTTTTGACTGATTTCTCCAATCTCAGTGTAGTTACAAGAAACACTAGAACACTACCAGCACAGGCTGAAGAATATGAGCTTTAAGAAAGGCAGGCTTCCCAATTCCTCCCTTTAAATACAAGTTTCAGTGGATGAGGTGAACCCATGTGCATATAATTACTCTAAATGCTAACTTACAACTGATCTCCACCAGGCTAGATGTCCACCTTGCAAAGGGAAATCTGAAAATCTGAAATGTCTTTAAGCATCAAAACCACTTCCTACACAAAAATTACTCCCAAGAATTATTTGCACTGTTATAAAAATAAATAATCTAATATTGCTGTGCCAAAAGTCTATCAGACTTTACAATGCTGATAATTTCACCTTTAAACTAGTCACAATGTACATACAAAATACGAACCACATATTTTTCTCATGTCATAGATACAGACAGCAGTATCCGACTAGACATCATGCCTGTATTCAAGGCAACCCCTAAATGCAAAACCTGAGCAGAAGTTTCTACACTCAACAAGTCAATTGGTATATCAGAATAGGTCTTCTTCCAAGCAAACCCCAGGTAACCAGCCACCAAGCACAGCTCATCACATACCAGGGCTTGTCTGAAGCTTGTTTACCTACTCATTATCTTAAAAAGCAATCGTGAGGCCAAGACAGATCTTTAGGTACTGCCAGTATTTCTTTAGCAAGTACACCCATCTCCTACCCCCTTCCTTCCCTTATATTTGACACAATCTGCAACCCAAGCACGGGCTTCATAGGTACCCGAGACAAGCAGCTCACCCTTTACAGCTTCTTGTTTTTCTACTGGTGGAGGAGACAGGGAACATAAGAGCATATAAAAAAAAAAAAAAAAAGAAAGTGTTGTTGACTGAATGAAGCTGAAGCCTTGCTGTTTTCAAGTCATAACTATACACTTTCACTTGCAAAACAAACAAAAAAACCCCCAAAAAACACCGAGTCTTTGCTGTCTCAGTTTTTTTTCCAATTAACTCTCAGCAGGAATGCAATAGTGAAGAACTGTTTCAGTAGTGTTTCCAGCCACTGTCATGATAAACCTTAGTTCTACGCACAGAAAGTTTCAACCTAGTCTCTCCAGCTCATGGGGCGAGTCATCTGCACACAGACCTGCAGCTGAAAATCTGACTGCAGGTTTCCATCTAAGGAAGGAAACTGCTACTCAAGGAAGGATGTCTGCCAGCTGTCCAGGACAAACATGTCGAGTGCCTTTAGTCTTTAACGATGTTCTTATGGGTGTGGTTAGACACGGCTGCTAAGGTGACCTAATACTGAATACTTTGCTGTCATCAAAAGCAACACTCCTTTCTGCCCCCCTCCCCTCCTCCCAGCCATACAGTCCATCCCATCCCTTGTCCTCGTAACTACAAAAATAAGCCAATTCAACTCATTACCCGGGCAGAAAACTGTTTACTCCTATGTTGAGTTAACTTTCCCATGAATAAGCAAGTTCAACCGGCTCACTACGTGGTCATGTGAGCTCCAGCGAGACCCCACATAGGAAGTAATAGGAATATGGCCAGTAGTAGAACCTCATTTTGATAGCAACAAGACAATTCTGCTGAGCTAACAGCTAAATGAACTCCAAAGATATGTTAAAATAAATTATATTCAAGAGAAGAATCAAAATAGATCACAACCTAGGACTTTCAAGAAAAAACCAAGGCCTTGTCAAATACATTTATATATATGTATGCACAGACACTATACAAGCGTGCAAATATAAACATATGATATATGAAAATATGTATAATTTACTTCAAAGTGTTCAAAAACATGTAAGGGCAATTCTTGACCTCACACACAAGTTATTGCTACTATTTGACATTGTGAAAAATCATAAAACAGAAAATGGGGAAGGAGATTCCGTATCTGTTACAGAATTTTATTAATTTAGAAGACTTACTTTTAGCATCAAACTCAAATAAACTCTGACCCGAGTACTTCTGTTAGAAAAGTAATTTCTAGGCCTAAAATACACTGGAAGAGTGAACTCTGAGTAGAAAAAACATTAAGGCAATGCAGTCTTCTAATTCCAGTGCCCTTTTGGAGGCATCCACTTATTTGGTCAACACTTCTCAAAAAAAGAAAGGCTGAGAAGAATAACCTGCCGGTTCTCTCCTGTCTTGTAAGCAAGGTGCTGACAGAGAGAAGTAGCTAATTATTTTGTTGTTGTAACTTCTTTCATTAAAATTCACTGATTCCTGTGGGATCTGGCTCATCAAAACTGACTTCATCAGAAGTTTCATATCAGGTGTTTTGTTACAGATATTATGACCGAAATTCCTTAGTTAAGTGACGAAAAACTGTCTTTATGTTAGGTGTGAACATGACTCACCCTCAAGTCAGGACAGACACCATTTCTCGTAATCTTTACTTGCAGTGGTAAACAAGCAGCAACAAAAAAACAGAAATTACAGCCAATGTATCACAAAACAGACTGCCCTGAAAGAGTGGCATCCCACACATTTTACATATAGAAACAAGAAAGGAAACTTTATTAGTATCAACATAACCTGATGTGCAAGATGACAAGTCAACAAGGGAAAGCCGAGCAGCCACAGAAGCAGATGATACCTGAAGAGTGATACTGAAGAACGGAAAGAGTGTTATCCACCCTGAGAGGGAAACAGGAACATGTTTTGTGGGAGGCAGAGAACAACGAAGGAAAACAAAGAGAATAAATGTGTCAAAAAGAAAAATGAAAGGATGCTTACCAAAAGGAGAAAAACAAACTGCCACATCCTTTATACTAGAGTTTCAAAGTAAATAAATGAAATTACTACCAATCAACTGGCAAGAAAGGGTCATTTAGACAAGGTAGCGGGTCTCGTGAAAACAGGGAGATAAAAATTTCTATAATCTCATCTCTTGGGGAGCGTTTTATTGATGAATTTTGCACACTACAGTTCATGGCAATCGCAACCCCAAAAGGCACCCTCCTGCCTCAAAATAAATAATGAAAAAAAAAAAAAATTCACCATGTTTGGCAAGACTGAAAACACAGAACAGGTGAAAGGGACTGAGCAGTCAGGCTTTGAGTTCAGATGCTTTTGATTGGCACATCTGTAGGCTAGGACCTTTGGCCTGAAAGAAAATCACCCAGACTTCTCAGAAGTATACTTAAAAGATTTCTTCTCTTCCCTAAACAGATTAAAACTAACAAATGTGGGAGGGAAGAGGCGAGGAGACCGCAGACACAACATATGAAGTAATTGTACTCGGCAGGGATTCAGGAGCAAGGAGAGGAAGAGGATGTTTAGTCAGTATCTTCCAGAAGTACCGAGATGAAGTTGCCCTACCTCTTCCTACCAAAATTACTTCAAACTTGTATAAAACAATGCATACTGCGTTATGGTGCCTCAGTACTTAATTAAAAAGACCAAACCCAAAAACTTTGTTAACCACTTTCACATTTTTTATAAACTATTTGCCAGCTACATGATGACCTTTAGAAAAAATAGATGTGTATGTATTTTAAGCAACCCTTGGTGGCATCCCCTTGGCTGTATAGAGAAGTCCTATACAGCTATGCACGTTGCAACCAACACCTCTGAGTTCAAGGGGAGTGTTTTGGTTTCGGCTGCCATCGGCAACAAAAGCGCCACGCGGCCGCCCCTCCCCCCGCCGCGGTGCGGAGGAGAATGGAAAGAAACCAGGTAGAAACTGGTGGGCCGGGATAAGACCAGTTTAACAGAGCAGCAACCAGAGGGAACAGGAACAACAACGATACAGATAAGGAGAAAACATGACAAAAACAGACCCGCTCT
>Ga0181612_125183_pt1 | contig 10458 bp, 7 predicted proteins | sample HoacroProtozoa21_FD_119630 | JGI IMG/M metagenome (GOLD analysis project Ga0181612, IMG submission 119630) | Hoatzin crop microbial communities from Cojedes, Venezuel. Combined Assembly of Gp0051906, Gp0051904, Gp0051908
ATGGTGGGAGCTGTGATATTCACTGCATGTGCTTGGCAGACGTGTGGTTTTCCCTACACCCCAGCTCCTCCTTGCTCCACTCCTCGCAATCCCATGGGAATTAATTTCCAAATTTTGTGATAAAACCATGCTGTAGTTTCACTGAACACCATCTCCAGCAGAGCTCAGCCAGGGCAGTTCCCCATCCTAGTCTGTGCTGCGGGTTTACAGCCCTGATCCTGCCCTGGGAGAACCCCCACTGGCACATGCACCCCAAAAGACCGTAACAGTGGCTGCCAGAAAATGGTTATCAGGTCTCTGGCGCCTGTGCATCTCCGTGACGCAGCAGAGACCTGCTGGCCTCGCAGCTGCCAGGTTTACCACCTCCCTCTCCTTTCTCCAGAGCACAGTTCTTGCTCTGGCTGTTTTAGAGAGAGGCAAAACTTATTGCAAAGGTGCCTGAAGTCACTTCGACTGAGAAACTTGCAGTTTCTGATAAGATATGAAGCTTTTTCCTAAACTTTTAGCAACTGGTTCCACAGAGCAGCCTTGTCTCTGGGCTGGATCCAGTATCTACTGGGAACAAACCTCTTCTCCTCTATGTAACATGGAAAGGTCACGCTCCACCTCAGTCATTAATTGTTACCCACAAATGAAACTTTTGTTCAGCCCTAATCTAGTTCAAGTACAAGGTTTCTAATTCTCATATAAAGCTGTCAAATGTGTATTTATACACATATATCCATGCCTTCTAGACCTCTACCTTTTCTTGCATTTTTAACCATTGCTTTGAACAACAGCATGCAAATTTAATGAATTTAGAAGACTTCAAGCCAATTCTCGCCTTCCTAATTTTGTAAAATGTTATCGTAAATGTTTTACGGTGTTCGGAAAAAAGAAATCTTTCCTTAAAGTAACAATTTAAATTTTTCATGCATAATGAAGACCTTTATCTTATTCACAGTTGTCATTTTCTGTTTAGCCTCACAACACAATACTAATAAAAAAATGCAATCGGATTGCCTTCAGCAGTTTTGCTGATTTTAATGCATGATGCAGCTTTGTTCGTGTTATTCCTTTCTATAGAGCATCCTTAGATCTTTGTTCCCCAAAAACATCATTTATTGGTTTTTAGAAAGGGCAGGTTACCTACAGAGTATGCCTTCCCAAAGAAGAAAGCGTGACTTTTTGATTCAAATAGTATATGGTAAAATTCTAGCTAAAACAACTTAAATAGTAATATATATTTATAATTAGTAAATTACTGTAGTTTTCTGAGTTATTATCATTCACTTTGGTCCTGGCCTTGTAAACTCCATTCTGATTAACACCAGAGAGCAATTTTCAGCAAAGTGGTATAAAGTATTTCTCTATGAGACCAAAGACAGACTGCAGTGCCGTGCCAGACACGCTGTAGGCAAACACTTCCCAAGCAGTGCAAACCTTTCTTGGTTGAGATTCCTCCTCATTCACTGGTCAAGAGGAGTGTTTGTCTCTGAATAAGGCTGAAAGGCCCTGAAAACTCTTGCCCTCAACCCAAGCTGGTGATGAATCCTGGAGTGACCGAGACACGGGGCAGGACACGCAGCCTGGGCGCAGGGCAAGCAGCACTCCTGGGAATGGTCTCGGGGACAGCAAATCCCCCGGGACCAAGGCAGCTCCCTGCAGTGCTGAGGAGAAGAAATGGATCTGTTGGGACTCCCCTTTGAACAGATTTGCAGCTTTCCACACTCCGGGCTCAAAAGTGCATCTCTTTCAAGTTCCCAGGCAGCAGATTTTCTCTCCAGCTTTCGCTTTTGAGAATTCTAGGAGCATCTTCCATTAAATACAAAGATGTTTAGCCTTTTAACCCTCTAAATGTGATACCACAGGCTTTAGTGATCTATTGTCAGTTAAATTCACCCTCTACACCCTCTACTACAACCTCTCTCTTGTATTTTCTTCCCTGCTGTGTGCACTTATTCCTGCATTGAAAATATGCTCTTAGACTAATACACACTGTTGGTTATTTTTAGGTATCAAAGACTTTTTTCTCAAGATCTTTCTTCATTAATTCGCTAATTCACGTTTTTGTCTTGATCCCATATGCCCCATGCTCTTTACTGTCTCTTAACCCTGATGCTCAAAAGGTGTCAGCACAGATTAACAGGGAGTCTGATAGTTTCTGGAGAGCAGCATTTCATGTTCTCCTGCATCCTTTTAATAAGGTTTAAACTCTTGTGGCCTTCTGTTTAAGTTCGGTTTGAAAATAGCCAACAATCCTCAAATGAAAGACCAAATAAAACACATCAGCATCCCTTTTTTCTATTTCGACACACATTCTAAATATGCAGCAATGCAATAGGACGCAGACAAGAAAAACATTTTAATGTGAAAGTCTTGCCCCTTCTATTGGTTCCATAAATAATTTTGCTTGAGCTGCTCAGTGAAAAGAGAGGAATCATAATGGCATGGCACAGAAAACCCTCTCGTCTCTTCTCCTGAGTGGCAAAGTAAAGTATTGAGGGCAAGAAGTGCGTGCTGCGGAAGATGTGCTGCAGACCTCTGGAACGGACATCTCTGCAAATCCACAGTAATAGATCCCAAACCAAAAACTCAAATGCTTCTCCGCTCCGGTGTTTTCACTGTTCAGTCCTAGCAGTGTCTCTGAACTTGCAGCTCGAGTCCCTCTCAAATCTCAACCTAGTCCCAAATCATACATTATTGTAAAAACTGTAACTCTATCCCCTATAGATCGCCTGCCCCAGTAATAGCTTTTTATTCCCAATTGCGTTTCCCATGCCAGAATGAGCAAAGGCTGAGCCAGCAGTCAGAGCAAGGGATTGAGAGCTGGGAGTCTGGGGTCTAATCCCAGCTCAGCTCCTCATATATTTTGGGAAAACACTTTACTTATCTATCAGGTGGCACTTCTTTATGCTGAGACTTAGTTCATGATAGTTTGCAAATGGCTTTGAAGTCCCTAACTGAAAAGTACTGTAAGAGGTCAGAGTATAATTACAAAATAGCTAATAACTTCTTCTTCTTTTCTATTACTGGGCCTAGCTTAAGAAAAATAAATTAGACTAAAACCTTGGGAATCTCAGACGACTTATGAGAAACCTGAACTGGCACAAGTCTTTCCCGTATGGATGTCCCAGTGACCAAAGCCGACGGGAGCAGACCTGAAACTGTTATCTCCTCTGAAAGTTTCAGGATGTCTCTCAAGTCAGAGAGACCAAAGAGGCTGCAAGCAATGCCAAGTCGCTTTGCCTTTAGGAAAGTGGCCAGCAATGGCAGAGTTGTACAGCCTTGGGAAGAAAGAGCAGATTCAGAGGGTACTTCTGCCATTATTTCATGGTTTGAGCAATGCCTTGGCAGTGATGGTGAAGGACCTGACCAGAGAGACCAAAAGAGTTCGGCACGAGGCAGTTGGGTAAGCCCAGGGTCCCTGTCTGTGCAGCCGGCACACAGAAGCTGCCCAGGACACACTGGTGTTGTGGGGAAAATGTATCCTCAGAAAGCACCAGTAGCTTTCTGGAGCGGTGGAGACCAGAAGGCTTACTCCATCCTCAAGCCTAACGGTGAACGCTTTGGGAAGACCATACTGATGCGGGGCGAGGGAAGCAAGGGTTTGCTGCAGCCCTGCCCTCCTCCACCGAGCCGCTGTTTTTGAGTGCCCGCGTTATGTTTTCTGTTCGTATCCAAAAAAGAGAAGAACAAGTCAGTTTATGCTAAGCAGTACATCCTTGTCACCCCACCTCTGCCAATCACCAGATGAAAGGAGTCATTATTTTAAGACCCCTGCAGCTGTCTGTCTGTCTTTTGTAATGAACTCATGAGCAACAGCGATCGTCATGGCACTGTTAATTGGAGCACCCACTGTGCCGGCTTCTGAAAGGCAGTTGTTTGTGTCACACGAGTGTTTCTTCTTCCAGCAGGCTTGGTTTACAGACAGACGTGCACGTCTGCACATATTTGGATCCAGGTGGCTCCAGAAAGCCAGGCCGGGCTCCTTTGGGAGCTTTCTCAGTGCAATGTCTTCCAGAAACCGGCTCTGCGTCTCCTCCCGGGGCTCCAGGAAGGAGGCTGGGGTTGACAAGGTGTCCCATTATCTTTATGGAAACCAGTGCAGCTGGCCACCCAAGCACTTTAGCTTCTGACTAGCTTCTACCTGCAGCAATAAGCTCAATCAGGTAATTAATACCAGCCTTTACTACCTGCACTACTAGAACTGCTAAGGAGAAGACGGTTTTGTTAGTTTTTAAAGAGCTTTCATGTGGTTACTGGGGCTTATGAAAAAAAATTCTCACCCCCCCCGATAGCCGTCTGTACAATTTGCTTTGAATTTTCCTCCTCCCCCTACCCCCCTTCCATGACTTGCAGGCTTTTAAGTCATGTAACATTTCGACATGGCACTGGGAGAACAGGGAAAGAACAGAATCATCACAAAGATGTTTGAAAACCCAACAAAACTCATCAGCAGCGGTGCTGAGTTAGTTAGCGGCTTTGTTTAGTTTGATTTCATCTTGAAATTTATTTCCCAGAGGAAACTCGGCTTCAAGATGCTGCATCTGGTTTTCGGGTAGGGATGGTCCAGCTCTTTCTCTCCCCCCCACCAAGAAGCAAGAAAAAGTAAAAAGCCCAAACCTGTGGTTCTCCAGAGGGAGTTCAATATGGCAGCTGGCCCAAGCTACCTGTCTAGTCAGTCACTGAGCCTTAAATTAGGAAAACAATGTGTTTCTTCACCCCATTCCCATCCCCACTTTGCCTCTTCTTCCTTTGGTCTCAATCACTGGGCCACCCCATGCTATGCTTGCAGCGCAGCAAGGACAGAATCTAAAGATTTCATTTTTATTTAAGTCATTTGGTCTACTATTTCCTATCAGCCCCCTTGAGACCCTCAGAGGTGTCTACTTAATGGATAACCGATAGCTCAAGGGCTTGGGTCACCTTCAAAGAACTAAACTGTACTCAAGACAGCCTACACAGAAGATCAGGTCTGGAACAGCACTCTGGAACTTTGAACTTCAGCTTGAAGTAACTTTCCCTGCAGGAATGCTTAGCCAAACGCACAAGTACTGGAGGTACTTCATCCCACGTGATGCACAAATCCAATAAACTACGACAACATCAGCTCCATCTTCTAGTTTGATGAATACGTCCCACTGTTGGAATGAGCAGCTCTTTGCTCCTCTGTGGCTTGTGGTTGGGAAGGGATGCTGTCCCCTGGGATGAAGTTTGGAGATGGGAAAAGGGTGCTGGGAAGAGAGGTTTTACCTCTTGTGGAGTGAAGTGAAGGCCTCGGACTGACACGGCTGGAAGCCCAGAGAGGATTCGTCACACATGCGCTCCTGCACTGGGACCAGCAAGCTATGAGCCTCCTCGCAGAAGGGAAACATCAGCCCTTGGGTGCCAAGTGAGACACCGAGTTTGACTCATTAGGAGTGGGATCCTACAGACAGGCAGCAAAATTTAATAAAAGCTTAAGTACAGGTAACCTGTGTTATGTTTTGCAGTGAATTTCTTCCAACGATTCTTATGCTTTTCCCAGTAACTTGTTGATTGTCTTGAATCCAGCTTTGAGTGATATTCAGTCATCATTTACAGGCTTGAAGTGATAGAAAATCTACCATACATCTGAAAAGGATGTTGTGATGATTAACTATGCTCTTTACAAAAGCTTTTCTACTTATTTTTGCTTTGACCTTTAGTAGTTCCAGCTTACCGGGTCTTGCTATTCTTTTGTCTGCAAGTATAAAGGACCCTCCAACTAGAATTGATTACTGCGAATAAAGGGACCTTCTGCCATCTTTACTACTTCAAAATGAGAACAAGGTGATTTCTCAGCAGTATAATCAAGGGGAGCCAGATGTGACTAGTTGCCATCTTGCAGAAGGAGCACAGCTGGATCCAAACACACACACCTGCTGATGCAGCACAGCTTTCACAAGCCTAAGTACGGGCACAAAAACCATGAATGGAGAGGAAAGAGGAGCTGCCTTTAGCCCTAGCATTTGCTTTTACCGTGTCTGAATTTCATGCAAGTTTGTCAGGTTGCGGGTGATTTATTCCCCCTCCAGCTTGCAAGACAGGAGCAGCATTTCCGAGAGCAGCCCAGAAGTGCAGCGAGTGGAACTGCCCCTCTCCAGGCCTGGGGAGAGATGGCAGGAGTTCAGGAGGAGTGAGGAAATCAGTGCTACAACTCTGAAGTGATCAGAAAGCCACAAATTACAGCTCAAGAAGGGATGTCTGGACCTGAGCACACAAGGGGTTTTGTTTGGGTTTTCTTTTTCTTGTTGTTGTTTTGGACTATTTATGAGCTAGCACAAGTTGTCTCCTTTCTGAAAGCAGGCTTAGCTGTCAAGGGACAGGATGAAAGCTGGAAGTCAAGGCTGACAGTGCCTTTCCCTAGTGTTTTAGGAACAGAAAAAAATATGTAGAGTCTGTACAGGGAACAAGAGAGTTATTCTAGCCCTGCACATCAACTGGACTAGGACCATGCTGCCTTCCCCCTTGCCACCAAGGGAAGATACGGCAAGGTTGGGATGGTGTAGTTGAGACCTTGGTCGGAAGGAACGCATCACTCAAAAGCAGCAGTGGGAAAGACTCTATTTTCAATTCTCAATAAAGCATTCATTTTGAAATAAAAGTTTGTTATTTCCTGAGGGTCAGGTTAAGATCAAATGTATTAAATGTCTGTCAGCCAAATCTGACCTTACTTTGAGAGAACATTCAGGCACACATTCTTCTGAAGTGTTTAGACGAATACGTGAGACATCAGATTTCCCAAATGTCTGCCTTATCTAAACTAAAGCCCGTTTATTTCAGTGGAACCAAAGAACCTTTCTGTAAATCCCGCAAGGCGTCTTGTGATTGTTTAGGCACATCAATACCTTTAAAATTGTGTGCCCACAGCTAGGATCCATCTTGCCACATGCAAGCCAGGCTTTTGGTCTTTGCCAGTCACATAGGCAACTCCTATAATCAGTGGAGAGTGGATATCGCTGCGGGGCATCTCCTCCAACCTCCCTTGGACATCAATCTAGGGACTGAAGTGCTCTCCCTTCAGGGCACTATGTCTGTCTATCCATTGCAGAGGCAGTTGAGATGTCTAATTTCATCTGCTTAAAAGTCAGGTTCTGTTTAAGTTAAATGAAACAGATCCGACCCTCCACAACTACAATGTAGAGATGAGTAAGTCGTGCTGGAAACGTACTGGAAGTCTTTTTCTGAATTTGCGAATAGGAAAGTGGGATAGCACACAAGGTGCTTTGGGTTGGCACGTTGCAGGAATGCTCGGAGTTTACCAGCAGGCAGGTTCTCCAGTAATGAAGCTTGAAGTTGAACCCCTTGATGTACCCAAAAGCAATTTTCAGATCAAGTATTTTAAGTATTTTGTTAGTCACCTAAGTCACTCAGGAGGAGAAGGAAAAGATACCATATGACAGAGCTAATTTGCTAACACTGATGGAATGATGAAGATTAACTCTTTCAGAATAACCAGAGAGAAGAAGAAGTTTGGAATAATAAACAGAGGTGATATTCTCTGTAACTGACAATCTGGATCTATGTTGCCTCTGCTGAGTCATTCTGGTAAGCTCTCTGCTTCAAGGAAAAAGTTCAGCTTCTTTTCTTTAGACATCAGCTACAGCCTCAGAGCAACCAGCTCGACTGGGAAGTGAAAGCAGTGGGGAATTGTGGCTCACTCTGAAGCCATGAAGCAGCAGAGGATCACCTCAAGGAACATGCCAGCAAGTTAGCAACGCTCCCCAGAAAAGGCCACTCTAACAACACAATATCATCCATCACGCCCTCCCGAGGACAGCTTTATGGCTGTTAGGAACCAGACTGGTAATTACAACACAGAAATATAGCACACGGAGTATTCGGAGACCAAATGGTACGGGGAGCCAGCAGCCTGCGGGCAGGCATTTGCATTTCCATTTTCAATGTGAGCAGGGGCTGGTTCTGCTCCCGCGCTGGCCTAGCTCTGGAGTTTTTAAGCTAAAGTCATCGCAGCTACACTTACTATAAGGGGCAAAAGGTGCAGGTTCAGAAAGCCCGAATGCTAAACTCAAAGGCACATCCCTGTGACTTGCTGTGCCACATAGAAACAGCTCCCTGAAACTTGGCTGGGAGCAAAGCCTCACACCTTGCCGGAGGCGGTGTGGTGGGATGGGGACTGGGGGGACCTCTCCCTCACCCCACAACATTAACCATGCACCGGGCCTGGAAAAACAAACGGAAATGCTCTCCTTTTAGCTCTACTGCTGGTCACACTTGTTTGCATAGAATGCATTGCTCTGAGCAGTAGCTTTAGATCCAGCCCTGGCCCCAGGAGGCTGTTCCAGGATCTCCCTCCATGCACAGGGACCTGCAGAGTCTGGGGAAGCCAATGCCGGTGACTGTACTTCCATCTTGATTCATAAGATCCCCATTAATTATGGCTTTGTAGGGAGGTTGCCAATGGAAAACAATTTCACTGATGCGAGAGCTCTATCTTTCTCCATCCCTTCCTCTTATGCTTCAAAGATAGGCCAAATGAACTGGTAGCAAATGAAGCTATCAGCTTCTAATTATTCCCCAAACCCTTGGCTCTTTCTGCATAAAGGGCGTTAAATTCTCCCTGGGAAGGTAACAGAGCATGGATCCCAACAGGAAAACAGCCAAGAACGCAAGAATTTTGCAATATGTGAGAAGGGCCTGAGACCCTGCACATCAATATTTGGAAGTCTGTCCAAAATCTTGAATTTTAAACTTAGCTCCAAACATAGCACATACAGATCGGAATCTGTTTTGTCTCTTGCAAAATACATGTTCTGCAAATTTTATTATTTATTTATCTCATTTGTTTCCTTTGGTCATCCTAGACACGGCATGGGAATTCTTTTCAGAGAAGATTCTGGGTAGCTGTAATTAGATGTGGAAGCTTCCCAAGGCACCACTGGCATTCACCACAGTGGCAGCCAACGTAAGCAGCAGCTCCCCAGTGCAAAGGGATGAAACCACAGCACCTGCCCGACGCAGCCTCTGCAGTGACTTCTGCGGCAAGACAGGCTTTGCAGTGCCCACCAGCTCCGAGACCAGGTCCTTCACACCAGCGTACAACGCAGCTGCAGACAGATGGATGCTGGACAGTCCACACAGGATGTAGTCTATTCCTCTAACGTGTATTTCTTGAGTAACTGTCATGTTATCTTTGGTTTTCATCAGGACTTCTAAGTACATGTAAGGTTAACTGCCTCTTCAGTATTCATGACTTGCCTATTTTGGCAAGATTGTGGCTTATCCTATGGCTTGATCGCTGCAAGAATCTGCCCGACATACTGATGGCTTCCAGGGCAGCTGGAAAGCACAGTAAACCTTGTCAAATACCAGCTAAGGACATCACTTCTGTTCCCGGTCCTTTCTTAATTTTTCCGGTACTAGAATCAAGAACACTTTGACTCCTCGGAGCAAAGTATAACCTCAGAGGTCTGCAAAGCTTCCCGAAGAGAAACAGGGCTGCTTGAAAGGCTTGTTGGAGAAGGGTAAAGGACTAGCGTGAAATGTCGGTGGCAGCTCGCCCAGGTCTGTCGGGAGGAGCCCCAGGCTGGGCAGATGCACGGCTCAGGGGTGTGCTGGAATTACAGCAGCAACTACACCAGGCAGAACAAAACCTAAAGCAGATGAGGAAAAGTAATCTGGTCTTTGGCTGCCCAAGAAAACAAACGGAGATCCCAGGACACAGCTTTAGCTCAGACACTTAAGAAAAGCCCGCGTGGTCTGGGAGCCTAGCACAGCATGAAGAGGCCAAGAGCATTGGCTGCAGCATGGGCTGTGCTGAAGAGCACAAGTAGCATCTCCCTCATCCCAAACCTGGCACCAACACCCACAAACTCAACAGCCGGCCAGCTCTCGCTCCGCTCCCAACAGGAACGGCTGGCAACTCGTCTTTTCCCAGGCCTTTGGTACAACTGAAGCAACTGCTTCGTTTTATTTTGTTGTTCCCATGATATCACTAGTTGATTGTAACCAGCAAAATTTCTCTCGCTGTGGCTCCAAGGGCTGGAGCCAGCCCGGGGGCAGTGAGCATGCTTGTGTCTCATGGCTCCACGTTAGCCAATGTGCCTTGAAAATGTTTGCATTTAAAAACTCCTGCACTCGGGCAAATTGCTTTTTTCTAGCGATGAGATCAGTTGACAGACATCTTGGGTCCAAGGCACAGAGGAGAAGGAAGTCTTGGCATGGTCACAAGGAAAAGCCAGAAAGCTGCATTCAGTGTGCTCAAAACCACCCAAACCCAGGCTGAGGAGGTGCAGATAGAAGTGTCAACATGCATCTGTGGTAGGCAAAAGTCTTGCATGGAACACAAAACTAATGAGATCTACTCAACAGTCACGCATTCGGCATGAAAAAAGGCATCCTTTGAAGACTTGGATTACAGCTCCATCACCCAGGGGACAAAATAAAGGGTGCTGGTTGAAGTGGGTGCCCCATCCCATTGGATTGCAATGAGAG
>Ga0181612_155070_pt1 | contig 10458 bp, 4 predicted proteins | sample HoacroProtozoa21_FD_119630 | JGI IMG/M metagenome (GOLD analysis project Ga0181612, IMG submission 119630) | Hoatzin crop microbial communities from Cojedes, Venezuel. Combined Assembly of Gp0051906, Gp0051904, Gp0051908
CAGGGAGGCTGTGGAGTCTCCTTCTCTGGAGATATTCCAGCCCCCCTGGCCGCGGTGCTGTGCAGCCTGCTGTGGGTGACCCTGCTTGGGCAGGGGGTTGGGCTGGGGGACCCACAGAGGGCCCTGCCAACCCCTACCATGCTGGGATCTGTGATTCTGTGATTCTATCGCCGTTGCTGAAAGATGTTGAGAAAGAACCCGTGCCTTTGCTCTATTGTGTCTACCTGGTGCCCAGAGTCAGGCTTGGTCCGCACAACACTGACTGAACGCAACGCATTCAGAAAACGATGCCGCCAGCGCCTCTGCAGCAGCCGTTCCCTGCGGGCCTTGGCCAGCCGAGCCTGAGCAGACTCCTCTCAGCAGGCCGGCACGCACAGCCCCCGGGCCTCTCCTCCAGTCCACCGGCCAGAAGAGGATGCTGCAGCCAGAAAAGGAGGAGCTGACAGCAGCCGAGGCATTAGGAGGCAGGGAAGGAGTCCTGCTAGTTCCAGTCTTACTGAAGTCTTTTGAAAAGCTCCTCCTTGGACAGTCATTGTCCTTCTTGGCAACGTGGACCTGTCACAACGTTGCAGAAGAGATGGAAAGGAAGAAAAAGAAAAGGGGAGGAGGAGAAAGACTGCAAAGCTACAGAAGCTGGCAGGAGGACCAAGAAGCAGCTGAGGTGCCTGAAATGGAATTTAATTCATTTTTCTAAAGTTACTCGGAGCTGAAGTCAATTCTATCAGCTCGTTTGTGGCAGTTAACTTTTTCAGTGCTAAAATTTCACACTTCTACCTGACCTAGTTGCCAATGCTGCCAATGGCACTGGGATTTCTGAAAAACACCTCTCCCCAGGCAGAATCTCTCCCTTTTGCCCCTCTGTGCAGACCAAGCGTGTGGTGGGGGAAGAGACAGAAGAGCAAGGCAAGGAGCAGTCCTGCCTCCTGTCGGACTGAACAGCCTAAACGGGTGCGTCTAAGCGTGCTTTACAGTTCCTTCTCTGCATTCAGGCACTGCTCGTCTTCGTGGAGCAGGCCTTTGCTGAGTACATTCTCATACAGGGTATAAAAATACACCTCATAAAGGATATATTCATAGCCATCACGTCGTGGCAACTGGAGATGACTTATCACTTCCCGTTGCCATGGTTTCCTACCGAAAACAATGACTCCATTACAAACGCAAAGCTGACAGCCAGATGCCAACAGCTGGAGGAGAACATCTGCTGCGGTACCTACACCTCACGCCAGCGCTGAGCTGCTGTGAAGCAGAGCAGTCACACTGCTCAGGAGCGGGGAGAGGGGGTACTCACGGGAGGCACGAGCAGCTCAGAAAAATGGCAAACGTAACTGCAGGCTGCCACGTACAGCGCTTCATCTGTCAGGTTTTGGATCAATCACTATGCTTGCAGAATCTGCCAACATCGCTTCAGCTGGGCAATTAAGAATAGGGGAGGAGACGAGATGTTCTGCACAGAAGCCGATCATCAAATGTTTTGTCTGAGCTGTTTACGGGTTAGCTCAGCACCACCATCTCCTCACTGCACCCCAAAAGGTACCCTGACCAGAAATCCTACTCCACCTCTCCCAGACAACAGACACCATTGTTTTCACTGTCCTAGTGCCAACTTTTCAGGCATTTTCAAACCTAACTTAGTGTTATATACTAGCTAGCACAGCGTCAGCTCCTCTTCACAGAATATACTGAACAAACCAGGATGAAGGAAGGGCAGAACATCCCAAAGATGTAGCCAACACCTACAACTGCTGACGAGCTCCAGTGGAAAGACAGAGATGCCGTGGGCCAAGCCTACGTCCCTAGCAAAAAAATCCAAATTATCCTTCTCCTAGCTCATCAGGAAATATTCTCTGTGCTCCAGCTGAACCCTCCATACAATTTTTGAAGTTCTGACACACTTTTTTCTGTATTTTTGTTCTCAGCATTTCCTTTTTCAAACTGCCTTTTAAAGTATTTTTGACTACCGAGAATGTTTAAGAGTTGATTTTTCTTCGGTGTTGGTCTGAAGCACCGTTACTGCACCCTGGTCAAATTTCCTGTTTCTGATACTTATTTCAGGGCTAGGGTGTGATTAGTTTTATTCAGAGAACATCCTGCTGTAAAGGAGCCTGGAACTTCAGAAAAGGTGCTGGGATGAACCTTGCCCAAATAGGGCAACTCCAAAACAAAAAATGAGGAGGCACTTCTTGTTGGTGTCTGCACACTTCTGCAGCTGGCTGAGCTGGTCCAGCCGGACACACTTCTGTATCCCATGGTTAAGAAATTTGCCTATCCCCAAAGGACTGTGAATACTTTCACATGCAATCAGTCACTTTCCCAACTTTTCCATGACATGAAAGGAACTGGACAGCTCTCTGAAAAAGGAAAGCAATCCACGTGGTTCCACGCACCCAGCACGCAGCCAGCTCAGGCTGCAAGGCAGCGGCTTGGGAGCTGCGGGGGGATGAGGGCCAGCGGCGAGGCAGCAGCCGGGCGCTGCCCGAAGGGCTGCTCGGTGGGCACAGCTGCTTCCCGGGGCGACATGAAATACCTGAGCCTGCTAATGCCATCTTCAAAGACATTTTGGCACTTTCCATGTGCCCCGGTCACCTTTCATCTAGATTGCTCCTGTAACTTCAGGCTGGTAAGATACTGAGGCAGAATTATTCTATTAAATTCAAGAAACCCTACTACAGACACAGCAGATATGAAGATACATGCACTTCTCACAATACATTAGCTGTGTTCCACCCCACAGCTGGCTACATTTCTGTGCTGATACAAACCCAGTAAATCAGTTTTGAACATGCATCAACCTTCTTGCATTTAAAAAAAAAAAAAGTAAAACACCACTAAAATGTTAGTAACACATAGGGGGAAAAAAGCAGGAAAACGACAGTATTTCTCACCTCCCATCAAACCTGTGCTTCAGGAAGTCAAAGAGAGCTTTCTGCATCATGTCTGTCACCTTTGCGGAGGTGAGGAAGATTGAACAGGGAGGATTGACAGGGAGAAAAAGAAGTCAAAAGTAAGAAAAGAGGTAAGTAGAAGGTTAGGATACTGCCAACAATCAATACCTTTTATAGGTAGCAATCACTCAATTTCCATGCTCTCGGCAGCACGCTTCGTAATAAATACTTGCAAGTTTTCTGACTCATTCTCCAAAGTGCGGAATGGAGGATGTGCGAGCTGTCACTCTTTCCGCTCTTGTCTCGACTTGCACTGAAGCACTAGAGCACACCTCACCACCTTCCACAGCACTGCCATTCCCAACAGGCTTCAGAACACGTCAGAAGCATGTGGGACTACTCGGGCTGAACAGATCATTTGGTTTTTCCCCCACAGTAACAGTATTAGAACTGGCTTAAAACTTCAGAGACGAGATTTACTCTGTTGGATGACTGTTCTAACAGAGGAGAAAAACTATCCTCAGAGGCATACAAGCAGAAAAAGTGGATGCTGCCATTCCTGCACACGGCAAAGCATCGGAGAGATGCTCAGCCCCAACAGCTGTCATCTACTCTACTGAATGAGCTCCTTGTCCTTTTCAGGACAACTCAGGCTGACACCTATTATCTGCCAGTCTAGAGAGGAACTTCACCAAAGCCCCCAGGCCTCTGGCAGTTCATTTCTCCTAGGTTACCTTTCAAAACGGTTCCTTCAGAATTTAGGCAGGAAAAAAAAGTCAAAAGAACTTTGTCACATAGGTTGCAAAGTAAGATCAATGTGGGTTTGTTATGTAGACCGCTATTTGTAATGGAAATTAATATTCTGTGTTACCATTTATACACCTTTATATGTTCAAGACGTCATGTTTAGTATTATTTTCTTAAACGAAGGCCGGACAGTATATTTGTAGAGTATGTAATAACAAACAGCCTCTCTCCCCTCCAAACTTGAGAGTCCCTAGACAAATTAATCTGTGGTGCAGCACCATGGAAGTCAATGGATGAAATTTACTCCCGTCAAGAAATACCACGGTAAAATTAAAAGGCAGAGTAGAACACGAAATACCTTTGATGAACTACACTTTCAATCATTCTTACAAAAAAACCAAGGCACGAACACTGCATTATGCTAATAATGGTACCATGTTGTAAGCTTCCAAAAAGAACCATTCCAATGTGTTTAATAATCTCCTGTAAAGTACTAACAACATTAATTAAGCTAAATGAAGTGTATCTTTGATTTTATGTTCATGTTCATTTAGTTGCTAATTCAGCAAAACACTTAACAGATGGTTAAGTTCACTAAAATGCCCTGCTAAAAGCCTGTGCTCGTTTAGCACGTATTAAATGCTCATTTGAATCTGCAGCAGCCTTGAAAAATGGGCGTTCTGTTTAGCTGTGCATGTTACCATACCTACTTCCACACTGAACAGAGGCAAGTAACTTAGAAGGGTTAAAGGTTTCTTTACATACATATTTCAATGTATTAAGAATCTTAAAAAAAACCCTTCAAGAAAACATGCTGAAACAATAATTGTTAGTTCCCACATTCAGTTTCAGGTGCTGGAGAACAGAACTGAACACGCTGCAATAGTCCAGCGACTTCATTTGCCAACACCGAGTTTCATGGGAAGATGTGAAGTTTTTATAAGTGAAAAAAGGACACCAGCAGGGAAGCTTCTTCAAAATTTTTGCTAATGAACTTCAAAGCACAATGCTAGTTTGACTAGAATTTTATATGCATACAGAAGTCTAGCTCATTAACTTGACTGCTCCAACTCCTTGTAGCGGACACAAACTCTCCTCTTCTTACTTGATTAAATCAAGAGCAACTGTACAGAAAATAATGGCTGTGCACTGCGTTTAAAGCAGTAAAACTGCGGCGAGCACAACAGTGTACTTGTGTCACCCACCCTCCAGCTGGGACATCACCAGTAACAGACATCGTGGCAAGGCGGAAAAAAATTCAGCTGGTACCCAAACGGTGCAAAGAGCGAACTGGGCTCTCAGTTCTTCTTTTACATTTTTGACAATTATTTAAGCTAAGGTCACCTTAAATTATCATAAAATAGTTGCACTGGACCACACGCACTGAATGTACAGAGGAAGATTACAGATAAGAAACTACTAATTGCCAGTACCTGGAATACATACCTCATAGCCTTTCAGTGACGGACCCACCAAGACAACAGGTCTCATTGACGGCACCACGTCATAGGGGGGCACATGTTCTGTCTAGAAGAAGAACACAACCCTTCAGCTCATTAGCCAAAGAAGATCTGTATGAAAATCCTGGGAATTATGTATTAGAATTAAATAAACTAAAATGAAAACGGAAGTACTACTTACCACTTTCTGCTTCTGTTTTGCTAAAAGACCAAATGAGAACTTGGTTAAAACCCACACGCTGTGTATAACAACCATAACACTTGCAAACAAAAATCCCTTTGCCAATGCACTTTCGATGTCTCTCAGCATACCTCCCTTCTGGTCAGCCCTGTTTAACCTGGTCATTCGTTCCACTCCCAGGCAGCTGCCACTTCTCCCAAGATTTTTTCCCGGTCCCTTAGCAACTACTGCATGTCTAGAAATAGCTGTCTTTCTCCACCTCCGCACGCAAGCACTTTTCTGTAACATGTCTTAATAAGTCAGCAAAGGGGGGAAACCTGCATTCTTCATATACGGTTTTTAAAATACAAGTATTAGAAATAGCAAAGAGTTTCCTTAAATAAACTTCTGTCTTACCCGTGGAAGTGGGCGTGGCTCGAAACGTGCCAGAAACCATTTCTCCAAGACTTGAAGAAGAATTTCCACTCGATTTCCTACGGTGTCAGAAAGAGAGAGCCCCACTAACACCAAGCGCCCGGAGACGCAAACGTGTGAGGGAGCAGCTATGAGGAACTGCCCCATGAGAAATTACACGCCAGAGGAGAGTCTTCACCCACATCCCTGCTGCACGAAAGCCTCCCCTGAAGTGAGAGGTGCCGAGTGCCAGGCAGGGACACGGGGAAACCAAAGTGTCTGTAATTAAGCAGACCTTCACATCCGGAAGAGCTGCGTACAGGCTACGAGGGGAGAGCAGGTCCCACCACAGACCAAGGGCAGCTTTGCTGCCATCAGCCCGCAGGCTGGGGAACGCAGCAGCTCTTGCAGTAGACACCTGCTAAACGCAGCGCACAGCCCCGCTCTGCACGAGCTCTCCCTCCCAGCGCTCCTCCGTCGCGCTCGGCCGCTCTACCGGCACGCGTAACTAGCCAGACACATCTCTTGGCAGGTCTGGGATCTTAACTGGTGGTTTAAATCGCTTTTGTTGTGTCGCCACGGTGGTTTAAGTAGCTCCTTTTTCCATTCGCGGTACCTCCCGGCTCCCAGCCAGGCAGCTCTGCCCTCCCCTCCCGGTGAGATGCACCCAGCAGAACTGCTTGTGCAGCAAACCTGCAGCAGACTGGGACAGCAAACTGGTTTGGGGAGGAGGAAGACGCGCAGGTGAATCAGCTCTCTAACTCAGCTGGTACAACAAGCAGCGGAGGAGGAGATGGGAGGAGGGAAGGAGAGCTCAGGGCAAAAGGGAGAGGACTGTTCAAGCAACTGACTCCTGCAGGTCACACAGTCCCATGGCACAACCTGCATCTCTGGCACAGTATTTGGTGTTCTCTGTTACGTACAGACTGCCCAGCAAGAGGATGCTAGTCCTGACCAGTATTTTGTCCTTGCCTTCTTGCCACACGCTCTCCAGAGTGGGGACTGTTAACTCCCGGACTTGGCAAACCCTTTGCGAACACGTACTGGACTTGAGAAACCCTCTTTAATAGGTGACTTTCTGCTGCCTTCCTCAGGCAAAACTAGAATTCTTCCTCATCACATAGAGCCTTAGTATCACAGCTAGGCACAGCTTTTAAAGAAATCTTAAGGTACAGGTACTGTATGACTGTATCTAACAAAGATGCTCAAAAATACACTATTTTATGATTATACATTACTTTCAATTTTATCACACAAATCTAGGACTGTTAGTGCAGACTACTTAAAAGCTTAACAGATATCCTTTACTGTACTTGCCCATCTCTTTCGTACTTGATTTTATTCCTAATATTCGCCATAGGTGCAAGTAGCCAAAATCTGTGCAAGAGTTGGTGATTCAGTGGAGTCACGCCCATTCACACAAGTAGAGAATTTATCTGCTGTATCTGAAACAGTATCTCAAACACTCTGCTAGTGTCCATCTCTCCGAATTAGATAATCTTTCTGTACATTGAGATACACCAGCTTCCTTGGAAGCTATTGCAAAAATTATAAAAGCAATTTGAAAAAAGCGTTCAATCACTCTAAAAACATTTTCCCATATGGTTTATACTTCAAATGACTCCTGACCTTGATTAAGCATATTAGCATGCCAATTCCCTGACAGTACTATACAGGCTAAATTATGCTCCTCTTACTGCTATCTATTAGGACCAGACTCTATTGGCTCACGTCTCTCTACTCTGCAGTACTAAGGGTTTTGTCCTCCTTGTTGTCTGTGTGAACATTTACATTTCTTTTTCAATTAGTGGGAATTAAAAAAAGAGAAATGTATTTCGCGTATTCAGCCAATAGAAGAGTGACTTCAGTGTCTGAACTGAGATTACGAGAAATCAGTTTTACTTCCTAGACCTGTCACCAAGTTTGTATTTTCCAGGGACTTGCAACCTTCAGCTGCAGCAGCATGGAGACACAGAATGGTCAGGCTGGGAGATGAAGAATAAAGGAAGTCGAACAACAAAGCTCATCTTAGAAAGTCTGAAAAGCTTGGTTTGGGCCAAAACGGAGATGAAGGAAAAAAGAAAGAAAAAGCCCACAGCCTTAAGTATGTAACAGTTTGGAAAAAAATCTGGCAGTCTTTGAGCACCAAGCTGACTTAAACCCTTGGAGACGTAAAACTCTCTGGCCTTTCAGAAACTTCTGTCATTACCACCCATACTGCATTACTGATCTTTCCTAAAGTCAATACACATTTTTTTCTTGTTTCTTATCATCAGTATCTAACATGTCTATTCTCTGCAAATATGTATTTTCATTTGGAATCCCAAATCAAACATGCCTCCAAACGCGCTGCAATAAAACAAGAATCAAGTGACCTTTGAAAATATTGTCCGGTGTCAGAAATTATTTGAAATGATTTTAAAAGGTTACAGCATTCTTACCCTCCATGGAAACGTCCTCTCTTCTGCTCCTGTTGAATGCGGATATTCTCCAGTCTAAGCGGGCTTGGAATAAAGCCAATCTCGCAGCCCTCCTTAACCAGCCTTCCTATCCACCAGTCGTTATTGTATTTCTGGAACACAGAAAGGTTACCGGCTTCAGTTCAAAACGCTCCGCGTCCGAAACTCCCTTACTTTGTTATCCGCCATCCTTAACTCCGCACTGGTCAATGAAACCAGACCCACGCTGACGTCCGGACGCTGGACGGTCCGTGTGAATTTCAGTGAAGCTAAGAGGTGCTCGGCAGTATTGCGAAGGTCGCTGTCTTCTTTGCAGCCGGACAGCGGAAAGCGGTGTTATCTGTGGCAGCATTGGCTTCTTTCCCAACTGCCCCAGCACACCCTGCTCTGACTCTTCCTCCAATGTCACCAATCAAGGTGCCGAGTGTGACAGTGATTTAACGAGACGAACCAATTTCTGGTGAACCAAGGCCACCAAACTACCTAACAGTGGCCATATAAAGCAGTCAAGCACAAAAATAACACCATCAGATCACCATCAAAACCACCAGTATCGGTTCCTTATGAATTTTAACAGTCTACACCAAAGATCACCACCGCTGCCATTTTCCCTTCCTCCTTTCCAGGTGCTTGCACAGATGTTGTTAACAAGTTACCCCTTCGCAAAAACCTTGTGTGGTGGAAAAGCTCTACAAACACCATTCTAGAAACCAAAATAAAGACCAACCAATGCAAGACAATATAGAAAACTTATCAGCTCCAGCAGTGAACCAAACCCGTGTCTGGTTAATGCTACAGTGTGACACCTCTCTACAAATGATGCTTTTATAGTGCTGCTGCCTAGAAGTAGCTAAACTCTTTGGAGGCATACACTTTTAAATTTATGACAGTTGAAGAAAAATTCACCTTTAGGAAGAAACTTTAATATATATCTGAAAGTATAAAATTTAATTTTATCATTACCCTTTAGTAACACATGTTTTTCTGCATTACTGGAAGTCTGGCCTAACTTTAATGACGGAAAGATGAAAAGCGGTATCATAGTGGCTATCAGAGTGGAAAAGGATTTGTTGTAGCTGGCTGCCAGCAGAGCTTTTGAAGAAAAATATCTGAAAACCTCATACTCTGCTATGCTTCATTAGGCACCTCCGTGTTCAAAAGAAACACTACTTCTCACAACTGACTTTCAAGTCATTAAGACCAGCACGAGTGTACCGATTTTGTTTGCGTGCCTTGAGCAAAAAGTTATCACAGAAATCTCGTCTTAAAAATGATCAGTTCTCTTGGCTCCATATTCTCAAGCACTTCACTTTCTGCAGAAACACATAAATACCATGTCCTGGCTGCCAAAGTCGTGCCTAACTGGTCTCTGAAACATACGGAGCCTCAACACCTTTGAAAAATAAATTAGCCTTTTTATTAACCCATACATACACACAAATATTAGCATACACAGCTAAGGGAAATGCAGTCCTTGTACCCTCACCTTGAGAACCTGTCCTCCCTATACAGCTGTTCTTCACGCAAGAGGTTCCATTCTGTAGGGATGTACGTTAGGGACTGCTTCGAGTGTCCAGAGCTCGACGAGTGCGACGACAAGGTTGAAAGCCCATGGGTAAAGATGAGGGGGAAAGCCAACAAGGTAGACGTCCTGCTGGGGGTCTGTGACAGACCACCCAACCAGGATGAAGAGGCAGATGAAGTTTTCTACAAGCAGAAGTCTCACAATTGCTAGCCCTTGTTCTTGTGGGGGACTTTAACTTACCAGGCATCTGCTGGAAATACAACACAGCAGAGAGGAAACAATCTAGGAGGTTCCTGGAGTATGTGGAAGATAACTTCCTGACGCAGTTGGTAAGTGAGCCTGCCAGAGGAGGTGGCCTTGCTAGACCTGCTGTTTACTAACAGGGAAGGACAGGTGGGAGATGTGGTGGTCGGGGGCCGTCTTGGGCTTAGCGACCATGAAATGATAAAGAGTTCTCAGTCTGTGGTGAAGTAAAGAGGGGGGCCAAGCAAAACCACCACCATAGACTTTCAGAGGGCAGTCTTCGGCCTGTTCAGGACGCTGGGTCCCCTGGGAGAGAGTACTGAAGGGCAAAGAGGTCCAGGCAGGCTGGACATTCTTCAAGGAGGGAGTCTTAAAGGCACAGGAGCAGACTGTCCCCATGTGCCACAAGACGAACCAGCGGGGAAGACGACTGGCCTGGCTGAACAGGGAGCTGTTTCTGGGACTCATGAAAAAGAGGGAGGATCTGCCACCTATGGAAGAAAGGGCAGGTGACTCCAGAGGAGTACAGGGGTCTCGTTAGGTTGTGCAGAGAGGAAATTAGAAA
>Ga0181612_164929_pt1 | contig 10458 bp, 8 predicted proteins | sample HoacroProtozoa21_FD_119630 | JGI IMG/M metagenome (GOLD analysis project Ga0181612, IMG submission 119630) | Hoatzin crop microbial communities from Cojedes, Venezuel. Combined Assembly of Gp0051906, Gp0051904, Gp0051908
AAGCCGCGAGTGCCTTCCCGCCGCACCGCCCCCCCCCACCGGAACCCAGCGTGACGTCCCATGGTATGGAATACCCGGCTCTGTTTGGCCAGGTGGGGTCAGCCCCCACCCCCCGGCTGTGCCCCTTCCTGGAGTCTGGTTAAAATTAACCCTGTCCTGGCCAAACCCAGGACAAGTATGCACTGGGCTTAGAAACATACATTCCTTTACACACTGTGTAGGCTTTTGTTCTCTGTAGGGGCCATCATCTTTTCATTCTGCCTGGTTGAAGTTCACTCCCTAAGCTATGACAGCACGCATATACTGCACTTCCATCAGCATCCCCCGTTTCTGGTTTGGCTAATGGAAGGCAAACCTAGCAGCAACAGTGAAATTTGCTTCAGTAATTTTATTTTAATCCCATGCTGTAGGCCCTCAGCCTTTTCAGAAACTCTCACTCACTAGGTCTTCTTGCAGCATAACAGGAAACAACCAGAGGGAAAATTCAGGTGAAACTAGGGAGCCGCTTTCAGTAACAGGGAGAGGTTCACAAATGACCTTGTTCCATCCAACGTGGACAAAACTGTGGACAAAAACCTATGTTGGTATGACCATTTTTCTTTTTGAAGAGAGATGTCTCTATTGTATATCTATAGCTGAGACAGGATCATGACACCATTACTGAGTTTCCTTCATACCTTCTTTTGTGGTTAAGATAGGCTGTGATGCCCAAAAGTATACAGTGTAATGACTTGGAGAAAAATATTTAAACTGATGGCAAACAGCTTTTCCTCTATGCCGAGCAGGGAATGATATCTAAACTCAAACTAGAATCAGTTTTTATAAGGACAATCCAAGTCATTTCTCCTTAGTGAAAGCCACAGTTTGTCGGAAAATGGGGATAGTTGATTTTGCGTCATTCTGCCCAAAGAGCTCCATGGAATTTGTCTTTAAAAATATAATCCATCTGAAAACGCTCTCAAAGCAAGCGCAGTAGGAGAGTATGAGGTATACAGCGTTGATACCAGAAATCAAAGAGAGTGAATTTGGTCAATGCCATGCCTCCTGTAGCTGCAGTCACTGCTTCTGTGATAATATTTCAGGGCTCTGACAGGTGTGTGGACATGAATAAAACCTGAGTGACTAAACGTGGGTTTGGTCCCTACCATTTGCCTCACCCTCTTGAGAGAGGTCGCTGTCCGGGGAGGCATCAGATCTTGCTGTGGGTCAGATCCTGCAGGTTTCAGCCCTCTCTTCTAAGGTAACGTGAGTCTTCAGCATCCTGGGCTGAAAGCCATGGCGGTTCAGGAGAGGATTCATGAGAGGACTGCGTGTCCTTACTCGGAGGTGGCAGCACCCATCAGCCAGGATGGCTGGGGACAGCAGCATCTTGGCTGTGTGGCTGTGTAACGTGCCACCACCCGTCAGTCAGCACTGTTAGTGCAGGAGAGCAGTGGGTGATGTGATTTGCCTCACTACCGAGCACAGCCAGGCTCCTCTTCTCTGCACAGCCGGTGAAGAGGAATAGCCGCAGTGGCTACATTAGGCACTTTGTTCCTGTGGATCACATCAGAGAGCCTGACAGTGCTCTTACACCAGTTTTACAGTGATGTGTTTCTGAATTTTGGTGGTGGTGATCTTGATTTACATGGTTGTGAAGAGAAGAAAGTCAGACACAGTATCTATTTATGCCATCCTTTACTATTTATCAAATACTGCTGTGCATCATGCCAGGCAGTTTTAGATACCGTACAGTACCAGCAATCATCCTAGAAGAGGAGAAAAAATGGTGGAGAAGTCCCAGCTGAACTATGATCTGGTGTCTGGTGCTCCCTCAGCCACTGTAATTTGGAGTGTACACAGCATGGACAGGGCTGCTAGACAGGAGAGCTGCCTTCTTCCCCACTCCTCCTGAGTAAATCTGGGAGGGGGGCAAGCTTGATGGCCTAGCAAGCCATAAAATTGTCTACTGGCCTGCAGATGATAGGTATTTTGGAAGACTATTAGTATGGAACAGGATGAATTTGCCCATGGAAGTCTGATCTTTCCCTACACAGCTTCTCGCTCCCTTGGAAGCTGCTAGTCTTAAAAGAGGCCCAATGATGATGTGGATAGGAAGCATCAGGAAAATAATACATTCGTGCTATTTCACCCTCACTTTCCTAGGGTGAACAAACTCTCCGTTTGGCCACTGGAAGCTGGAAGTGCCTTTGCAGTGATGAAAGATGACGAAAGATGTCACTTACAGGGTGCCTTTTCTACAGGTAGTTTTCCACAGTGTAATTGGACCTCAAATCTTTACATTAAATTAAATTCAGGGAGCTTTTGCCATAAAGTTATTAAAATGTAATGCTGATGAAATAAGCATATGTAGAAAACAGTGACAAACTGCAAGATGCTAAACATGTTTTAAAAAAAAAAATAGTTGTATTTGTGGAATCCTAAAAGGCTTAATTAATGTTGGGATTTCAAAACAGTACGAAATTCAGCCATTGAATGCAACCTCTCTTTCTGGATAGTTTCTTTCAGTCACTTTCTCTTCTTTTGCACAGTTTTTTAATGGAATTGTTATTTAGTATTTGAACACAGCCAGACAGGTGAGCACTAAATATAGGCTGCTATTAAGCGTAACACCCTTGCTCTTAGGTTTTCGGTGGTTTTATCATTTTACTGTGTATTTCTTTTCTGCCAAAATAATCTTACTAGCAGCAAATATGCATAGCCCTTGAATGACACGAAGCAATCATATTATTTCCCTAGGTGATGACCTTTGCTGATGCTGTTCCACATGCTGCCAAATTCTGCCCTGATTCATAGAGTTGCAAGTACAGAAAATGAGTGGGTTTATCTGACTTGACTGTTTATGCCCACTTTCTTTCCTTTTGAGATGACGCTCTTCTATTTCTCACTCGTGTTTTGAATATCTGATCTTGATTCCATATCATACTCATGGATGGCTTTGCTGCTATCTTTAATGTCAAAACACCATCTCTTCTTTCTTTGCTCATTATAGTCAAAGTTGATATTACTTAGTGTTCTCTCTACTTAGACTGAATATATCTAATAGGTCTACTAAAATATTTTTTACTTATGTGAATCTGTCAGTCTTTTGAGTTTTCCGCTGGAGCTCTTTTATTAGCACATCCAGGAACATGCCACATGCACCAGTTTGCTCTGCTAACACGTCTGCCTGAGCTCATTCTTCAGGGCAAACCTGGGACTGCTGTGGTGCAGCCCTGTACAACAGCTGGTACTGGATTATGCTCGATATTTCTAAGAGAAGAAGAACAGAATTGAACGTGCAGACTGGTTTACGATTTATGAACTTTTTTTTTCTATTTTTGTTTTAGTTGTCTATTTGTTCTCCCAGACCTCCCTTTGCATCCATTGGGCTGATTATTCCAGCTGCCTTTGGAGAAGGTGCAGAACATGTCCAAAGAATGGATTTTTGAAGCACAGGCAGCTGCTGAGGTAGGAGCTCACTGCCAAACTGAAAACCAATAACAAAACATTAAAATAAAATTAATAGCCATTCCACTGCTTTAAAAAGGTATTAATGAGAATGAAGCAATAAATATTCAACTATGGTTTCTTTTTATGGAAATATTGCCTCCTCAGGAACTGAGGTTGAAGTGGACTGAATGATAAGGAAAACATTGCAGTTAGGGGTTTAAGCTGATATCTTTGGATGAAAGACAATAAATGAATTCTTTTTGGTACTTTATATTAAATGAAGTAAATATTTTCCCTGCTCAGAGGAACATGATTGACTATCACCCTTCTGCTTTATAAACAAAAGTGTGTTAGCTGGACTCGAGTAATTTTCAGTGATTAAGGTGATACTCAAACATACAATAATAAGGCACTCTTATAAATAGGATAATCATAGAATATTTTGTGTTATAATCCTCTTCAGGAACTGTGGTAATTACCATCACAATAGTGGGTATCTAGAGACCATTGTCAGGGACAGCATATTGCCAGAGATGGACCTGCCCGTTCATTGACCTTGAGAGGTTGTTTGCATTCATGTGAGAGGAGAAAAAAGGAATAGCATGCACAGGGAAAAAATATAAACCAAGGAAACTTTTATCAAAAGCAGTGAGAAAGAAAACAAAAGATTAAAACCAGAAAGCTTCTGGTTTGGAATGGAACGGAACGGAACGGAACGGAATAGAATAGAATAGAATAGAATAGAATAGAATAGAATAGAATAGAATAGAATAGAATAGAATAGAATAGAATAGCTGAGTTGGAAGGGACCTACAAAGATCATCTAGTCCAATTGCTTGACTGCTTCAGGGCTTTTCATGGGAGATGTTTTATTTCTCCATGGTTTTTTTTGTAGAAAACAATTAATTGGCTGTTTCAACTATTTAAATTGTGCTGTGCAGGTATTTTAGATTTAATATCTCATTGGAATTAAGGACAGACAATTTAAGCCAGCACCACTTATGATAAGATTGTGAAACTGTGACAGAAAATGCTGAATGAATTACCACCTTATTTAGGTTTTTTCTGAATTTATGCTGAATTAATAATCGTTACACACAGGCAAGTACTCTTTGCATAGGTGCTGGTATAAACTAGGCTGTGCTTGAAAGACAGACAGTGGTAGCACCAACAGTTATCTGCCCTTGACTAAGCAAGGATATGTAGGAAGCAGCAATCTCTTTTACTGACTCATTGATACAGTTGGGGAAAAATGGGCAAGTTTTTAGGGTTGTATTTTCTTTATGAGATTCATTGGACTGCCAGAATACTGAAGCTACTAAATGAAGAAATAATCCTATCAATTAGGTTTTTAAATAGTAATTAAAAAGTAAGTAAAACACATCAAACATTCAAGAGGCTTGCATGAAAATGGCCAATCTCAACCGCAAACTCAAACATGCATTGTGAATTTTCATTACAAAATGTTCGACATCAGCTGCATGATGAAATTTTAATTCTTCTAAAAAAGAAAGCTGAGGTTCGGAAAGTTGTATGTTTAGATGGCGTGCGTGGGAATCACTAAAGACACTGAAATGTATAGGAGGTGTATAGCCAGTATAATAAAGCCTAGGAGCTGCAGAAAATGAACAAGTGGCACCATTTTTAGAATAAAAGCAGGAGAACTGAGCTGTCACATTAAAGCTGACAGCCCTGCTAGGCAGCTCTAATCACTCTGCAAAGATCTGGGTTAGAAGAAGTTGGAAATCTATAGATGCACTGTTCCAAGTCTGCCTCTCTGAGCTTGCAGATGAAAATCAACAACCATGCCGGATCAGAAACATCACAAAATGTGAGCAACGTAGATAATTCTAGAAACAGGCAGATGATTTAACCATCTTTTGCGATTCCTTTCTGTAAAAAAAAAAAAAGTCTCTAGATGCTAAGACACTTCCAATGCAATGACTGTGTTATCTCCCTTCATATGCTGAGGTAACACAGCCAAAATAGCATCAATGATTCCTACAGCTTGATGAGACAGATTTCCCTTGAAGCTGCAAAGTTTAAGACTCTTTCAGCCCCTGTTCTCGTAAGTGCCACCACTTCAGAGATTTCACAGTGCTCGAACAGCACATCTTGGTGGTAACGGGAAGTGGCAGCGCTTGGGAACTTGCAGGATCAGGACCTTGGTCACCTTGGGCTTCATTTACTGCTGACGCTTTTAACAGTCCTAAAAAAAAATGGAAAAAGTCTCACTTGCACTTTAATACAGTGGAACTAAAAGGTCTGACACACAGAATGGTATTTAATAGATGAGTTTATAGCTGAGCTTTAAAACTGGTACAGATGGTCACTTGTTACATGGCAACAAAAAGCAAGCAGTTTATTACACTATAGTCTACTACTGCTAATTTATAAGCTACTTCTCTTAGGTTTCAGCATTTGCTAGAAGCACATATGTGCCTCCAGCATGTCTTGGAAACAAATGACAAAACATGTCCATAGGGAATGCTGCACCATAAAATTAAATTATAATAGAGAAGGAGGGGGCTGACAGCAAAAAGAATTTATTTCTTCTGCGAAGTCGCAGGTCGGCATATTGCAACTGAGAGTATTCTGGCTGTTGCGTAGCTGTGAGCTCCCCTGTGTAACACTAACCCAGTCCCCGCCGGTCTCAGAGGGAGAGGGGGTAATTCTGTGAAGGTGAAATGAAACGTGATACAGACCTAGTAGCCATATGCTTATTTTCTCATGAATGTCTTCATTTCTCCTGACAGCCCGTCTCTGGCTTTCTCAGTTTTTAACCCAGGAATCCTTCCTAGCACCGTGCCCCACAGGTCCCACAGCTCCAGGTGAAGGAGCAGAGCTGCTGCTGCTGCCTGGGCAGGCGGCGGGCTGGGGAAGCGGGGCAGCCGGGGGCACTGGGCAGCCCAGACCCGGCATCGGGCACCTCCCTGGGGATGGGACAGGCACGGCACGGCTGTGCGCGGCTCAAGACCTGCCCCGCTGCGGCATCGCTGTGGCAGGGGGTGATGGCCCCGGTGGGCTGACATGGGGTGGGCAGGGTTGGGGGAGCTACGGAGAGGTGGGCAGGGACAGTCAGGGCTGGTGGTGCCCTCGAGGCTCTGACTTACTTTATAGATCTCTTAAATCCTGCCTTCTCACTTCATGGTTCCTTTTCCCACACAATTGTATGGCAAATATTGTCCTATGGTTTCTGCCCAAGGTAGTCTCCTGAAGCAGATCGAAAAATAGATACACACAATTTAAGTTATAATCTTCACCTTCTGCAGACAGTTATCAGCCATCAGAAGGCTGGGTTCTTCCTCTCACACAATACTGAAAAAAAAAAAAAAGAACCGAACTCAATAAAACTGCGTGAAGGCTTCTCCGTCCGTTCCTGCGGCAAGAAGGTGCGGGCAGTGCTCTGCGGGATGGAGCAGAGCGTGGGGAGCCCCAGCGCGGGCTGACCTGAGCTCGAACATCCCTCTGGTGCAGCACGGAGCCGCCGGCCCCGTTGATTGAGCGGCAGAAGGAGTAACCGAGCGGCACTTCTGCGGATGCAAGCTGGAAAACACCCTAAGGCTCCCAGCTCTGGGATTAGCAGAGCCGGTTCATGCAAAACCAGCTCAGGGATGCGACCATGCAGAGCCAACTGCACAGATGGTCGGAGATGCGCAGCATAACCAAGCTCCAAGGGCTTTTACAAGATTGGTTTTACAAGAGAGAGGCAACAAATCAAAACAGGTCTTCAACATAAAGGAAAAAATGAAGAGAGCTCACACACTTAAATGCTGAGTCGCCACACAGAAGCACAACTCATATCAAGCTACGTTGTATAAGCACTGTGCTGTTTGATTGGAAACTCACTCAGTGCTCATAGTTTTCCCTTTGCAAATGTTCGGTTCTTATCCTAAACCCTGGGTAGATCCGGACAGGAGGCAGAGCAGACATGGAAAATACAGCGAATGGAGCTAGGTACAACTGTGTTATTCTTTAAAAGAAGCAATACTGGAAGACGCACAACACACCTGTAGTCATCTAAAGCTGAAGGCTAGCTCTTGTTATGCTTGAGCACTTCAAACATATGGCTGTGAGCTTCCTTCTCACCAAGACATGGGTTGCTACACACAGGCAGCTGCCAGAATTAGGAAGTAGGCAGTTGCCAACCTTGCAAGAAATTGGGTGGAAAAAAACCCCAGTGAATTTGAAACTTGAAATATTTCACTATTGACCATGAATATTTATCTCCTTCTCAAATTTGCTACCTGGCAAGAGTGAAGCCTCTCAGTGTTTTACTGGGGAGATTGGTGGTTAATGGAGGAGCTGGCCCAACTTCTCTCATGTGCCCTCAGTAGACAAAAGCCAGTTTCTCTGGCTGGTGGGAAGGACCCTGTGTCCTGCCTGTGAAGAGTGTTGCACCATGCAGACATCAGCTCAACAGGCATGGCGAGTGTGTGGGTGACCCTGAGTGAGGCTGCTGCCCATGGCGCTCCCCTGGGGAGGGATAGCACTGCACCCTCTCATTCCTCTGGGTGCTGTTTTTAAATATTGCCTTGGCTCCACGATAACATAGGTTCTTCTGAAGATAATGCATTTATGCAAAAGGATGCTGGCTTGAATTCATGGGCATTTGCTTTGTAGTGGTATTTCAGGTGGTTGTCAAACGCCCAGGGAAGAAGACATTCAGAATGACAGTATCAGTAAATTAAATAAACTTGGTGGCAATAGCCTTAAATTGTGGGACTTTTGCAGATATAAACCCAACATTTTTTCACCAAAATCAGAAGAATCATTGTAGTGATTAGCCTTTTAGTGAAAAACCTAACACTACTCTCTTGCATGCTTGAGTAAGGACCCACTGGAACTACGTTAAGTAATTCTGTTGTGATAGTCTTGTGGTTTAATTTCTCAAACTGTTGTTGTCTTCCAGGTTCTTCATCTTCTCCTTTGATCCCAAAGTATGTCAGCAGTCTGCAGTCTTGGCGAGTTGGCTAATTCACAGAAGCCAGCTGGTAGGACATCTCCCAAATACTGAAACTGAGAAGTCTAGGCTGATTCTTTCACGTGCTATTTAATTCATTAATACATGCATTTCTTAAAATAACTATTGAAAATGCCCACTATATGAATGAAATATGTTATGTGCAGTGCTCCTGATCACATATCTGTGACACTGCTACAGCGATGACTGGAGGAAAGAAAATCTTTTCCTGCCATATTTTCAGGATCCCCATTTTCAAATACAGTCTCAAGAAGAACAAAAAGTCTGGAATGGAAGGTTAAACTTAATATTAATTAGAAAGCTAATTAATGGCACCTTTATCTGAAAGCTGAGAATACGTTCTTGTGGGGTTTTGCTGTGGAAAATGCAGAGCATAACAGACAGGTCTGAAGTATCTTGTTCTGGGGACAGCATTGACGTGCTCTTTCATTTGTGATCTTTTGGGGGGTTAAGACCACCTAAGGTGGGTGACGTTTTTGAGTATATGAAGAGGAAAAGGTAATAGGCATGGGCAGAAAGAACAGCCAAAAAATGAAAGCTTGCAAAACTATCTGCTGTCCTGTAGTCTGTTACTCTGCAGAGAAGCGGCTGTGTGAGAGATGAGCCTGGCCTCTCTGACGCATCATAACAGAGGAAAAAAGAGATACGTGTTCTGTCTATCTGCCATGAATCAACAAGAAGGAGGTCAGCAGGAACATGAATTTTTATGAGAATGTTGGACATCAAAAACTGCTCTCTCTCTCGCCTGGATTATCACTCCAGCTCTTCTTTCTGTATTTATGTTTTTGACTTCTAGCAGGAACAATTAAGAAGAAACAATGAGCCTCTGCTGTCCTGACATAAAATCTGCAATAAAATCTAGCCTCTGGAAGAAAAGCTTAGAATCCAACAGGGAGAAAATACACCCTCCTGATAATTGTTTAGCAACGGCAGAGCACCGAGGACATTCTGAGGATATGAGGCAGGAGATTATAGATCTAATAAAAAAGTCTGTAAAATAGCAAGTAATTGAGATGTTTTAGAATACATTCAGCAACCATGAACTGACACAATAGGACAAAAACCTATCAGTCTGCATGAAAGAACAGAAGCAGCAGCCTTGCAGTGTTCCCTTCAAGGACAATAGCCAGTTTCATTTTTTCTGTACTGTACCTTGGAGGAGTTTCCAGTTTTTAAAGCACAATAGTGCAGGAGCAGGTTCTGTCAGACGTGAATAATTGAATTTGAACAGAAATGCAGAGACTCCCAAAACACAACTGAAGGCTTTGGATAGCATTCAGAGAAAATATATGGGCTAGGTTTGCTACTCCTGGTCTCATTTATATCCCTAAACTTGGCTTTTCTCCACTGAGATCAGAGAAGTTCTGCTGGTGCAAAACTTCAGCAAAAATAGCTGTGAATCAGGTCCAGTATTTGCAGGGGTCACCTCCTGAGAGAAAGGGGCAGTGGGTATCTTTGCAAGCACTGATGTAGACAGTGTGATTCCATGAGTATCAATGGAATTACTTAAAACTTCCCTCAGTCAATGCTCTGAGATCAGAACCCGCTCTTCCCTTTTGCTGCAGTGACACGTTATCACTCTGTGTTTGTGCTTATTGCATTAGACACTAATGAACCTCAACACTGTCTCCAGGGGCGTAGTGCAGATTACTGAAGCCTACTGACTTCCCAAATTGTTCGTTCCTTGAAGAGCTCATCTATGGAGTGAAGCCAGGTCCTGCCCTCTGCCAGTAGCCTTGTCTTAAGTTGGCAGGAGTCTCAATAAATAGGTTGAGAAATAAAAAGAGGACCAGACTAAGACAAGGTGCAAAATGAAGGGGTAGATTATGAGGGGCGGGGAGCATATGACAAACCAGTAAAAGACCCTTGAGTAGAAAGGAAAGATTATGAGTCAGTAAAGATTTGGAGAAAAGAGAGAATGAGTGTAAAAAATGTGATAAAGAAAAATAAGTTGTTTATGGAAGATGAGTTGTATATGATAAATATAACGGAAAGAATTTTTTAAGTGAGTGAGATGCGCCGCTAATATCTCGTACTGATCA
>Ga0181612_179743_pt1 | contig 10458 bp, 10 predicted proteins | sample HoacroProtozoa21_FD_119630 | JGI IMG/M metagenome (GOLD analysis project Ga0181612, IMG submission 119630) | Hoatzin crop microbial communities from Cojedes, Venezuel. Combined Assembly of Gp0051906, Gp0051904, Gp0051908
AAGGGACCTTAAAGATTATCCAGTTTCCACCCCCCTGCCATGAGCAGGGACACCTTCCACCAGACCAGGTTGCTCAAAGCCCTGTCCAGCCTGGCCTTGAACCCTGCCAGGGAGGGAGCAGCCACAGCTTCTCTGGACACCCTGGGCCGGGGCCTTACCACCCTCAGAGTAAAGAATTTCTGAATTCACACTAAATACTGTATTTTTTCTGCCTCTGTAGAGCTTTGATTTTTCTTTTCAGTAAACATATATGAAAAACAGCCCTTGGAAAAATAACAACTACAATAAGTTTTACTGATTATTTTTTCCCTCGGTTAATTTTATCTAGAGTTACAAAGTGAACAGGGGGTAACAAGGAGAGACAGTGCAGACCTAACAAGTTCTTAACAAGTTATACAGAGTTGTTACCTCAGACTTCTGCAACTCATCATATCTTTTTACTGAAATACGCATGATTATTGCTCCCTGAAGCACACTTGAAAAGCGTCGTGATATACTGGTTTGCATTAGAGTTCCTGCACAGGGGATACCTGTTTCAGCCAAGACACTTAAACCATTCTTTTTTTCCTGTCATTTAGGAAAGATTTTTATGCCCGGTCCTATGAGGTCATTAGGCCCAGATCAACAAAAGCACTACAAGACAATCAGGTACATAAGTTGAAAGCAGCAGCCTTCAAATATCCTGCCTAGTCCGTGAGCCTCTATAAGATTCAGATTTTCATAAGAAAATATCCTTAAATACCAAACCTCCAACCCTACACATGCCTTGGTTGTCCAACAATGTCAAAACAACAACAGTCTCCTTTCTTAACTCCCCACAGATCTTTAAACTATCCACAAAACCCAGCCCTCCCACTACCTTACAAGCACTTACGCATTTATTTCAATTAAAAAAAAAAAAAGAGGGGGGGAGAAGCAGAGAAAAGAGGTGGTATGGTGATACCCCATCCGTTGTCCCTCCAGCAATAGCTCCCTGGCTAGAGGAATCGCTGGACACTACATCAGGGTCCCTCAAGCAAGGATGGGTACCAAGGTCTCTCCTTCTCCCATATGTAAGCACTCTGGGGCTCAGTCAAACGCTTGCCTACTCCTGATTACAAAAGTCTTATTCTCAACATTTCAACTGTTTTTACTTTCAGCTACAAAGTTTGAAGAATGCAAAAAGCTCCAATCTTTACTTGTAACATAACACAGAGAACTACCCATGTATTTCAATCTACCCAACTGCTGCCTGCATGCTATAAACACACAAGATCATAGAATCATAGGTTGGAAAAGTCCTCCAACATCATCAAGTCCAACCGTCAACCCAGCGCCACCATGCCTACAAAACATATCCTGAAGTGCCACATCTACACATTTTTTAAACACCTCCAGGTATGGTGACTCAACCAGTCTGTCCAGATCCATCTGCAGAGCCTTCCTACCCTCAAGCAGATCGACACTCCCACCCAACTTGGTGTCATCTGCAGATTTGCTGAGGGAGCACTCAATCCCCTCATCCAGCTCATTGATAAAGATGTTAAACAAGACCCTCCACTCCACTCCGGGGACCTACTGGCACTCACTGGAGTGACTGGAAAACCTTTCAGGGAATCCGTGTCTCACCCCATGGAAAATCCCAGTAGATCTTTTGCCTGCTTTCTGCTTTTTAGCCAGCGTTTCCTGACAGTAAGGGAAGAAACAGCCTGATGGAGATATAAATATCTTGACTGAGATAAAAGGTGCCTAAATCCCAGTGACTTTCCTATAAAGACCCTAAGTCACCGAGGCGGTTTTGAAGAAGTTGTCCTGTGGTACCAACACAGATGTGAGGTTTGGACTCTGTGGGAGGAAGCAAGCCTGAGCGCATTACTCCACTTAGGGCCATTGCAGCTCCTTGTTGGCATGCATTATTTATAGCAGGACTAGCAGTAAATTAGTATCTGATGAGCTCTCAGATTGAGCCTTTGTGTTGGCTCAGCCCCACTAATGCAGCCTACAGAAAATCCTGCTGCACAGAAGTGACGTCGCAGGCTCTATCAGCAGCACTCACCAAACCTTCCCTGCACCATTAAGAACATGATTCTCTGGTACTGCTTGCATGAACTGGAGCAAAAGGTGTCATTGTCAATGCCAAGCTAGTCTTTATTAGTGCACATCAGATTTCATTAGAAAAAGCTATTCTTGCATGGCAAATAATTAGATCTGAGAGATCACAGAAAAAAACCAATCCATGTCTAGAAATCATGAGGAGTAACAAAGACGCATCTGCTGAATGAACTCACTTTCTTCTCTGCAGTTGGGCTGGATCTCATTAGTAAAGGAGTTATCTTACTCTGAGGAAAGTCGGCAGTTTGAACAAAAACTAGAACTCTTTACTTGACCAAACGCATTTTAAAAAAACATCTCTCTCCTCCTCCCCTCTTATGAGAGCTGACTTGTCATTTCAAAGATGAAGATTTATGTTGTTATTCTAACAGCATCTTGCTTTATGCCATGGGTTGGATTCAGCATTTGGTAACTCCATAAATGAGATCTGTAGCACATACACCAGCAGGAACAAACAGGAGGGAATCCTTCCTCCACAGCCCTGGTTTACACCAATATTGGGCCCCCCCACAGAATGGTTCACCAGTAAGGATCCCCCATATGCAAAATCAGTAGTTGAAGAATCTCTGGGCACCAGAGACTGCCAGTGTCCCTGTTTCCCTACTTATATTACGCTCCCTGCATTTCAGCAGTCCCCTTCTGGGGACCATCACTACCCTGATGGCCTCCCCTTCTCCCTGAGGTGCCTGCTCCCACCCATCGCAGTCCAACGCTCACTGGTGTTCACTCTTCCCTTTATTTCCCTTCCCGCATCTGCACTCCTAGGCTCTGGGCGAGAAGAGGTGTCCCTGCTTGGCATGCTGTATAAATTTTGGGGACAGGAGAGGATGAGCAAGTCCTGCAGCTCCCAAGTGAGCATGGGGTTGGTTTGGACATGAGCTGCTGCATTAGCTCAGGCAAAAGCCAGAGCTGGGTCCAGGTTTAGTGTCTCATGGGAGTGCCCCTAAACACAGAGGAATGTTGCTTTGTTCTCTTTAACAAGCAGGTCTTGGTTTTGTCTCAGTATAAAGTGGGAAAGTCTTTAGCATCTCAACATTTATCAACGGGGTGGGAAATGCTTCCCTCTGGACTCTGACAACTAGGGGAGCTTGTTGTGTGTCCCTAGTCATAAGATTTCAGTGAGATAATGAACCTCATTAAACAAACAAAAAAGAAAACACATGTAAGAGGCAATGTTCCAGCTCCATCATGTCCCCTTTGACAGAGGATGAGGATGGCTGATGCAGGATGCCCTGTTTTGCTGCAAAACATCTCAGCATGGATCAAGACTCTCCAGGGTCTCTCCTCTAACACTGGCCTACCTTAAAACTGCTTTTACTTTGTTTGGTTGGTTTTGGTCATTTGAAAACCATACAGAGACACTGGACTTGAAGACACATGAAAAATCATCAAGTAGAAGAAATGCAGATGCGAAACCTCAGCTTTCTACAGAGGAGTCCTTTTTTTAATCAGATCTGAATTGCAATTTCAGTAACATGAGCTCTTCTAAACATTACCCAAACCGCAGGAACCATGTGTTCAGGGGAAATGTTGCTAATTTCTTAGAAAAGTTTCTTGTTTCCTTTTTTGTTGTATTGTTGGCATAAGACTTTGCTGTAAGGTTATTGTTACAAAATAAGAACAGAAGAAGAGAATCTGGCTACTTGTTTTTCAGCTACCCGGTGGTGTCAAAGGTAGCAATGTTCAGAGTAGGTAGCAATGTTCAGAATATTCGCAGAGGGAGAGGGGTCAGGGTGACCTGCAGACACCACAAACAGTGCTTTCTGGAGCTTGGATTCCCACCTCCTGTCCTGGCCATGTATGGTCCTCAGGTGGGACCATGAGCTGACCATGAATCTGGACTGTCCCATCAACCTTACAGCAGATGTTCCTGATGCTGACCAAGCTGCAAGCTCCATGATGTGAAGACCCCAACTCCTCAGCTGGAGCTACAGCTCCTCAGTCTGCACCCGCACTCTGGGAGGTGGGGAGGTCTGCAGTGAATGCTGTTTCACAGGTCGCTTTGGTAAACCAGAGAGGACGTTATACAAGAGCTGAATGTAGAGAAGAGCTGGGATGGGGTGATCGCAGATCGGTTCAGCTTTACCAGAAAGATGAACTAAACCCGATTGTTAGTTGGGAAGGGCAGACTTTGAGAAACAGAGCCAACAAATGCAGCCAGCTCTACTCGAGCTCTCTACAGGAGAGCACTGGGGCCTGAGTACAGAGGGGACCTTGGGAAGTCAGAAGTGCAAAACTGATCTGGAAGGCACATTCCAGGCAAAGAGAGTAAGGATACAGCTGGTCTCCTGGAAGAGAGATGGCAAGAAAGCAGAGAGCTTGAAAGGGACGGAAGAAGAGATTGATCAACAAACTCCCTCAGAGTGCAGAAACTGTAAGACTAAAATGAGACTTGCCAAGACTCAAGCTGAATTATAACTTGCAAATACTTATTTTTTTTAAAGCAAAAAAATCTTACGCAACACAGGCGAAAAGGAAAGCAAGACGGATGAAATAAAAAATAGATGTAGTTACAGCAAAACCCCTAAATGAGTGCTTTGCTTCAGTTTTCGGTAAAGATGATGCTTCAGGACAGAAGGGCACAGGGATGACAGCTAATGGGCAGAAGATTTACAAAAATGGACACTTCAGCATCTAAGGTGAAAGCAAAACTGAAAGAGCTTTAGTGCACTGAAGCCAGGGGGGAACAAATAATCCAGCCCAGACTCCTAAAAGAACTGGCACATCAAATCACAAGTCCACCCTTAAGGATTTTCAATACGTGAATCGAGCAGGAGGAAATGGCAAGCCCGGTTCTCCTGTTTAAAGCAAGAAACAGAGGATCCAGGCAACTAGAGACATCGACAGTATGCAAGGCTTAGAACAAATTTGCAAGGAAAGAATAATTAAAGACCTGAAGGTAAATGGAAAATCGGATCAAATATAACAAATAAAACACTTGGATGATCCTGATGAGGGAAGTAATAGAAACAGAATGAAATGTTACAGTACAAAGTGCAGAGCTGTGCACGCTGGGACTAATAACATGAATTTCTGCTTGAAGCTTGGGCCTCATCACTTGGAAATGACAGAACAGAAGAGAAAATTCTTTCCACTCATCTGTCGCAGGGGGATGGTGAGCCGCCAGCGCGGTGCAGCTCTGAAAGAGGCAGACGTGCTTAGCCCGGGCAACTTTTTCCCTGTAGGAATGGGTGAATGCGAGTACGGCGTCCCTGCCCAGGTGCGACCTCATCCAGGACCTCGGCACATCTCTTGCCAACCCCATTGAAGGGCAGTGAATGGGAAGGTGCAGAGAAAGGTTGCAGAAGGGGCCATACGGGCTGAAAGCTCATCTGCCCGGGGAGAGGCGTGGCTTAGCTGTGTAACAGTAAAAAGCAATGACTGTGATGGGGGAAGCGGGAATAAGCAGAGAGGAGGAAGAAAGCTACTTAAGATAAAGGACTGTCTTGAAACAAGAACAAATGCAGCATCCTGGCCATGAAAGCATTTATGAAGTTACAAGCAGATTTTTAATAGAAGAGTTGTAATGATCTGGAACAGTCTCCCGAAGATTAGGGGAAGGAGGGAACTAAACTTAGGCTTGAAGAAGAGATGGAGACACTCCTGGCGGGCTATGTGATGTGGATGCTGGAGGTCTTTTCTCATCCTCCGGTCTTACAGCTAGGGAGGGGTCTGTAAAACAAGTAGCTGGGCAGGGGGTGAAAGGTGTGGGTCACAGCTCCTGCAGCACAGCCAGGCTTGTCTGGAGGTGCAACAGTGACAGTCAGCACCCAAATGCCTCCGGTGCCTCTGCACCTTCAACCTGTCACATAAAAAGCCCCATGATTCTGTTATAAAGATCTCCTGATTTGGGGGGAACATTTTAATTCCGTTGCCACTGGAGTAATGTTTTGAGCATGAGTATTAATGCTTTTGCAGACAAAACCAAGCTGAAAGTAAGAAAGTGGGAAAAAGTAAAGCTGCCAGTAGATCTTCACCTGGGAGAGACGAGGTTTGAGGGAAAGGAAACCAGACCTGGACGATACTCACCTGGAAGGGACAGGACTCTGCAAGGGCTTTCTAACTTCCACAAGCACTTCTTTTATCCAAGGTACTGGTGCGTGAGTCTCATGTGCTTCTAGAATGCAGCTGAAGCTGGGGCAGAAGGAGCTTCCCATCATATCTCAGAAAAAACGTTAATTCTTTGCAGAAGGGCTGGTCTTTGAGACTGGACATAAAAACATCAGCTTTCTCTTGTGTGCCAATATTATCTCAGCTTTCTCACCCTTCCATTGCTCAGAGTCAGCTCCCCTGCCAAAGAGCTGAAACCCACACAGTGCCGAGCTGCAGCAAGCATTGCAGGCCCAGCACCACATCTCGGCAGGGACCTCGGCAGATCGTGCTGTTGAGTGGGTTACTAGTGCAGGACCAATTTGAGAGACAGATTCAGCTTTCACTTGCACTAATTTTACCCTTGCTGGCTTTCACAGTGGTCTTTCTGATTCAAAATGCACAACCAAGACATGAGCAGGATTAGCTGATCCTGTTGCTGAAGCAGGAGGCAGAGCAGAGACTTGATTTTTTAGTGGCGGTTGTGTCATTGATCAGCTGAGGTGGGGACACCATGGCTGGACACACAGGGTGAGGCCCAGTGCATTCCCATAGACTGAAGGCACATCAACATTTCATCTGTTGGGAGCAGATCTGTGAAATGAGAAAGTGCCGTTCTCCACCATCACTGGAGCCACTATTTAAATTCACTTGGATCACAGAGTAATTTTTCCACTCCGTTAAAGGTTTCTTTCGTAAGTGCCATTCCATGTCTCTTGATTTGATTTCCTTGTACCTTTTTTCATCCATTTTTAATAGGCTTCCAGATTTTTAATAGCTTTAGAGATTTCTTTTCTCCTTCATGTCTATGTTGTTGATTGTAAGACTGGCTTTTGGATGTCTCCTTTCTTTGATACCCCGCTTGCCTGGGTCGTCTTTGCACTTATCCTTTAAACATATTCTCAATGTACTTGGTTTACTTCATTGAGCATTTTTGAAAGCATTGCCTTTGCTTTTCCTCTCAACTCCGTTATCTGAATACATCTTAGGTAATTAATCAGCTCCCATTGATCTGAACATAAATTTCCAGATTTTTCAGACATTCATTACATGTGCTGAATAGAAGTGAGAGTGGCTGGATGAGAGAATTCATACCTGACAAACAGCCCATCCAGATCTGAGCTGTTCCTGCTCCTCACGCTCTTCTCCTCTTTGAGTAGCTGGGTGGGGAGTGACGTTTTTCAGACAGCTGTGAGTGAGAAGTAAAACTCAGAATATAAATTCACTCTCTTAAGAGCTCTTCTTCCCAGTTCCCCTAGATCAGCAGCCATTTCTGAATTTAAAAAGACCAGCATTAGCTGGTCCTACTAATTGCTGATCATTACTTAACCCACCTTCAGCTGTAATACGCCTGGATCCCAATGCACCACAGCATGGCCAAGGGAAGCTGGACTGGGTGATCTCAAGCTCCTATCGCCCTGCACAGACACGTGTCTTGCTGTGAGCACCAGTTACCGTCTTTTACCCTGAAACCCACCCTGTAGCTCTCAGGACAGGTAATAAAAGACAATGCTAGATCAAAATTAGAGGACTTACATGGAGATGCAGGAAATCATACCGTCCCTTTGTCTCTACATGTCCACTGTCATGGGGGACCAGGCTGCAAATGAAGAAGAAACCTGAGATGATTTACTGCATCATGGGAGAAACAGTGTGCAGCCACACACTAAAGCCTGTATCACAGACCATTAACATAAGGAGCTGAATGACCATCTGTGTAACCTCCAGGTTCCCTAATGTATGTTTTTCATTGAGTTATTACTTATAACGAGCTGCATAAAATAACCCTCCTTTCCACCATCTTCAGTACTCCTGGAGGTTCAGGATTTCCTGGCAACTGGATCAAAAAGCAGCCCCAGCTTTTGCCCACCTTGGCCAGCTGCAGACACCTTTGCCCTGAGCACGACCACCCATCCCAATTGCAGCGAGTCCGGTGAAGTTGCTCCTGTGTCACTGGCACTTCACAGAGCAGCTCCAAAGCAGTGAAAGCTATTCGTTAGGGGAACATTTCCTGCATATTTAAAGAGGTTTAAGTCCTATATGCATGTACCTCATCGTGCTTCATTGCCAAAAACGCAATTAATGGGTTTTCTACTGCAGCACAGAGCAGAAATAGCACTGCCTCACTTTTTATGCTTTATGTATTCTCACGCTGCAAATAACAAGGAAGGTATTGTCAAAGTGGAATGAAAAAAATGCAGGAATTTCACATCTTACTCAGTGGACATGAATGAAAAAGGCCATAGGTAGAGTATGGATCAGATAAATTGTGTGTATCTCATCCTCATCTCCCTGGCAAATCAAAGTGGAGAGTGTTTGTAAGGCAAAGAGCTGAATTTAATCAACTCTCTCCCTCGCTCTGTGCATATATGTATATGTATGCTGGTTAGTTTATCCCTCCACTTTGGTTTCAGCAGGGATATTTTCAGAGTAAGCTACCAACCGGCAAGGATTAGGGATCTTGAAACTGGCTTTGAATTAAAAAAAAAGAAAAACAAACAGCAAACTTCTGTTAGGAAAATGCAGTTTAGTAACAAATTCAACAATGCCACAGCAGATCAGTCGAGGATGGCCAGCACCATGTTTGAAAAAGACCATGTTTTTCACTGCTTGGTTATTACGAACTGCATCTCTTATTCATTCTGTCTCTTGATTCTTTTTCCCTAAGCATTGAATTTGCTCATGCAGTACAACTGTCTATCAGAAATCACTGTTGCAAACTGATTTCCAGTTGCCCGGTCCAAAGATATTTTTATTTCAGTCAAATATTCTGTTTCACTAATTCAGTCAGCTCACCCACAAAGTTTAACAACTACTCCAAAGAATGTGCATGTGAATATGATTTGCCAGTATTTCTGCAGTCTATGTATTGCTTTTTGAAATGGTCTATGTCTGGTGTCTGCATGAGAATGATTTCAGATTTAAAGAGAGTGAAGAGGATTTAAAGAATCCTTATAGCTGAGGAAGTTTGTGAAAAATCTCTTTTCTGGTTTAAAATGGATCAGAAATATGAATTCTTTTTATTGCTCTGGCCCCAGTTTTCCTGGTGGTCAGTCTTGGAGACAGCTTAGGAAAAAGTCTCGTTTCATTATGCAGCATGGATCTGATCCTGCAAAATCCTAAATAACCAGGAAAAAAAAAGCCATTGAAAACAGTGGGATAGTTCACAAGCATGGCAATAAGCGTGGATCTACACGCATTGGGGTGCAGACACCAAAATGGGGTGCAGACACCAAAATGGGGTTCAACATACAAAATCAAACCATAGGAACAAGCTGGGGGAAAATGCTTTTCAGGACTTGAAGGCGGGTTGTGGGTGGTTCTTGCTTCATGCCCATCTCCAGCTGAGCCTCACCTGAAGGAGCCCTTCCTGCCTTCTGCAGATTGGGGTGCTGGGGGTGGAAGGAGTGGAGCATCCTGCTCCGCCACACTGGCGTCTCCTTGCCCATCCCTTGGTAAGTCACTTCTGGCTCAGCGGATGCACAAAGTCTTATTCCCCAGTCTCCATGTCCTCTAATCATCTTAGCAAAAGCCGTCCACTGCACATGGTCAGATTGCAATTTTTGAATACTTGTAGCATGGGCAAATCAAACCAAATTTCCTGCAATACAAATCCCTGCACTGCTCCCCAATGAGGTCTATTATCCTGCCAAATTGCATCTTTCAAACCACAGCCAATTCAGCTATAGAGCTGCCAAGAAAAAAAGGTCAGAAAGATTAAAAAAAAAAAAAAGATATATTCTCTTCTTTACCAAATTCAAAAGCAGCTCTCTCAATGCTGTTCAAACTTTCAAAACAAGGGAGAAATCGCTGTGGGATAGGTGTTGATTATGGGCAATTTCAGCCCAAAGGACAACATTCTGCAAGCCTATTAAAAGTACCTGAAAATAATAATTTCTAATAAAAAATAATAATTTCTAATGTGGCCAGTACTGGAAAAACCTTCTATCTACCCCGATCTGTATGAGGAGTTGCTCCAGTGAAGCCGGTGGAATTATGCAGAATTGGGACCTTCCTTACTGCAGTAATCACTGCTACCTGTACAATATTTCACATGCATCAGTTTTATTTGAAAGATTCTACCGCGAGTACCTGCTTAGCTGTATGACATAAGTATTCAATAAATGGGAAGATGGGAAAAGCATCTCTCCTTTTCTGTATGGGAGAAAAAGTCTGGACTGGAAGGTGATTTGAATGAACAATAAAATATGTAGAAAGAGCAGAGTAATGGAAGATTTTAAGTACCCGAGCAGAGAGTAGAGGACATTAGGGAGAGAA
>Ga0181612_117310_pt1 | contig 10457 bp, 5 predicted proteins | sample HoacroProtozoa21_FD_119630 | JGI IMG/M metagenome (GOLD analysis project Ga0181612, IMG submission 119630) | Hoatzin crop microbial communities from Cojedes, Venezuel. Combined Assembly of Gp0051906, Gp0051904, Gp0051908
CCCGTGACTTGATTTACTTTATCTCTATCAGTCCTAACTTGCCTCAAACCTTTCCTAATGTCTAATTTATCTAAAGCATTCATTGCTCTAGTTACAGTGGGGAAAAACAAAACAACCACCCCAAAAACCCCAGCCACTGATTTTGAGGGAGAAATATTTAAAAATTCCAGATGCTATACTCAGAAATTTAGTAACGCCATAATTAACTAGTAGAAAAAATTGTCTCTCTGGGTGTGCTAAACAGCTGAATATCCTCTTTCCCCAGTGATTTCAGGCTACTGATGATGTTTCTGTAGCATCAGAACTGTATTATCCAAGTATTCTAATCATCTCTCACAGCACCTCCACTTCAGTGGGGCAGTGTTGCCACCCCCATTTTACAGGTGGGGAACTCAGGCAGAGAACATATTTAAGACACACCAGGTGAGTCACTGCTTGAATATACCTGTTCCTCCCTGCTACATATAAAGGTAGCTCATTGATGTCTTATAGAATTACATCCATAATCCTGTATGGCTGCAATCAGCTGAGATGAATACCGCTCTTTGAGACTCAGCAAGGTCACCCAGGCAGCGTAGAGCAAAGTGGTGAAATGAGCCTTTGTATTTTACAAATGACTTGGCGAATAATACGTGCTTTCTCTTATGAGGTGTTAGTTTCTGAAATGTTCGGTCGGCATTGCTGGGAAAGGCAGGGGGATGCTGAGTAGCTCCTGGGGTTGGTCTTGGATTGTGTTTCAGCTTTGGTGTCTTCCTGGCTGCCTTGGGGACACCAAGGCAATTCTGCAGTGGCAACTGGCTTTAGCTACCGCAGTCTTTCAGTTCTTCAGGTTGCGTCTAGAAAGGGAAATAGCACCGAAAAACCTGCCTGTGCTCAGCTGCACATTTCTCTTCACCTTAGACAGTCAAAATGCCAGTGCTGAGTACGCATTTCTAGGAGTTGTGGCTCAAATCCTCCCTCTCCTAGGAGAATACGTCAGGACACTGACTTGAAAAACCTGCAATTTATCTTGCTCCTATTTATCTTTTGCTGGTCGCATCTGCAGCAGTCTCAAACTTCCCCTCACTGCAAGCTTTTTGAAATAAATTCTGGGAATCTCAGTTAACCCAATTCCTGGTACCGAGGCCTAAGGAAAAACTTTTGCACATAGAGGGATGTAAAATCAGATGGTGACTATGGGGCTAGACATAATGCTTTCTTACGAGGACTGCAGGAAAGCATCCTAAAGGTCAGGGCCGTAAAATGTTTGCACAGCTCTTTCTTGATGCTCAGAGTATTTCAGCACAAAACAAAATGCTCTGGCTGTTAACAATGCACCCTAATTAAACACCACTGAGAATCAGGTCAGACCTTGCATTCAAAGCAGAAATGAAATTGACCACTTGCTGCTCCCTGAGTCTGGATACCTGGGCAGAGGCTGCGATTGAAATGACCTTGTATACAATCAGTTGCAGGAGTCAAACTCCTCAGCGAGGATTGGTCTAGGGTGGTGGAAAGTCCTGCGCTTCCTCTCAGAAATCAGAGTGACGAAGACATGCCAACTGGTTGAGGAAATCACAATTTATTCAGCTTATCAGCATGTGAAAGATAACAGAAGTGAGCTGCAGAACCAAGTAGCAGTCTGATCTGTGATGGCAGTTGCAGAGAGGGAGAAGTAATACTGCAGCAAGACAGGTACTACCTACCACCGGCAGATGCTGTGTCACCACAGTTCTATGTGACCTTGCAAGGTTCCTCAGGGCTGTGTGCAGGGTCTGCCTCAGGTGGCACAAGAGTCCTCATCCCTAACTCACAGAAAGCAAAGAGCAATTCAGATGTTGCACCATCCGCTGCTGTCAAAAATCCTGGAGAAAAGAGCAGCCACAATACCTGGATTAGGCAAATCACCACGTGTTCATGTCTCACATTGAGTGCTGCGATGGCCTTGCTCTGCTGGGGTCATACGGATCAGGAGTCAGGCAGATGGGAAGAGCAACCACTCTCAAATGCCCATAATTTTCTTGGACTGGGAAGCCATAGAATTCTGGACGCTTGAGCGAGGTACCTGTAGCAGGAATCTTAGTGTAGCTTAAAGCACTCTGCTTTTCATTTCCTTATATATAAAATGGAGTTAACAGCAGCGTCTGGTCCCAGAGGAGGGATGTGAAGGTCGGCAGCAGAAGCTGCGGCACGCTCAGACCCCCTGGCCATGGAGACTGCGCATGCTCCTGTCTGACTCTGCCACCAACAGTGTAAAGGGCAGGTTGTGTCCTCAAGGCTCCCATGAACGGAGACTGGAGACTTTCTCTGTTGGTGCTTTTTATGCTCAAGGTGCTGATGTGCATGAATGTAGGCAAAAAGAGGGCAAAGCTGATCCGGCCATGAAGCCGCACGGCAATTCTGGCTGCAATGATGCCTTTGCTGTCCAGGGGGCATTCCCCCTTGTCCCCCTGAGTGAGTAAGGAGAGACCACACACCTGAAGCAGTAAATCCAAAATTTAGGCTCAAGATTAGCGTGGTCAGAGGCAAAATATTTACTAGCTTGGTAGTAAACTTTGTACTGGCAAGTAATACTAATAAAAAGTGTGTGCAGTACTTATTGGTATATGCATTTAAACATGTGGTGGAATCTGGGGGCATAATAAAACGGCTGCTTTAGTTAAACCCAGAAGAGGAGTATCTGGTGGTTATGCTGGGGGAGAGGATGGGAGCAGAGTGGGGGTACCTGCTTTAACTGCTTCACCGCTGAATACTCATGTGGCACTTCCACAAAAAAGGGCATTTTGACATGAAGTCGCAAGGCTCTTGGACTAATTGTGTTTCCCAGTAATGCAATTTTACTCCACTGCCCTGCAGACAAGACACACTCCACCCACAGAACAACACTTTTGCTGATATTTTATCACCAGGCATAATTTGATTTAACAAGCCGGTCCCAGATATTTCAAGGGCTTACAGATTAGGAAGTCCTTGTGATTACATGGACAGTGTTCATAAAATTCAATGTATTGTGGAAACTGTAAACAGGAAAAGATCAGCACAATTTTATTTACCACTACTGCAGGTTTGATTCCAGTTTAGCTCCCTGAGAAACTCAAGATGGAGGCTGTATCCTCTCTGCAGTTTATGCAGGACATTGTTAATGTTCATGTTCCTTCTGTTCTACTTTCAACACCTTTTAAAAATGTTTTGTTCCTCCTTGATGCTTTGATACTTGAAACACACATTTGTATCCCCTCTGAAAGGCACATTCAATATTTTCGTTTTTCTCCATACAAAAAATTTTCCTGATTTTCTGTATATTTGAAGGGTGAAAAACTCTTGATGTATAGCTTAAGAGAAAAGGGTTAAAGGTTTCCTTATTTGTGTGTTTAGAAGGCTTTGGAGCATTTAGGGTTCATAACCAGGAAGTTCAGTGTTGTCCCAGAGAAAGGCATTGGCAGGGGGAAGACATCAAAACTTTCTTGCTGTCTACATGGGCGAGGCCATCATTAAAATAAGAAATGACAACTGTTCTTCTCCATTAAATTCACTTTTGCAGGAATGAAATGTACTCGTTTTGCCCTATGCAAAGTTTTTCGAAGAGCTGAGAGATCCTGGGGCCTGATCAGTGCACATGCAGTACTGCGTTCAGTGTATAACCCCACAAATAGTGCCTTCATTCTTTTAGGACCTCTTTCAGCTGTCTGATAAACATCGTCACTCCAGATTAGGTTAAATACAGAACTCTGCCTTCCCTTAGCAGGAGTCATCATTAACAGTCGTGTGTTAGATGAAATAGCCTGGGGGTTTCTTTATATTTAACATCAAAACAGGGCAAAACAAATGCAATTACAGTCCAATAATGAAATTGGTATCTGTTTTAAATGTCCTTAACTACACAGCAGAAAATCCAGATACAGATGAGCTAAAAACAGCTCCAAAATGAGTGGTGAGGGAAAGTTGCAATTTCTTTTTAGTTTATGGGGAAAGAGATAGCAGACAGTATATAAACCTCACAAAATATTTACTTTTGTTTAAGCTGCAGAGTAAAAATAACTTTCCATTCATCATGTGAGTGACTGTACAGTATGAGGCCAACTGGGAAACTGCTCTCAGCCTGGAGCAATCTGATTTTTTTTGAGTTCAGAGGCAGCGAAAGGGGATCTTCAGTGCTGTGCCTTGGACTAATGGCCAGTAAACACTCCCTGTAAAGACCTAATGCACGACCACCCTTCGTTTTGCAACGGTAATTCTTATCCAAACTAAGAAGAGCAGTGAGGAGTGGGGAAGTGACTTTACTCCTCCTTAGAAACCAGCACTTGTTAATTAACATTTCCTGTCTCACCTTTGGAAAAAAATTCTCAGCCTTTTTATAGAGAGTCAGAGCAAGAGCCCAAGAATCTGTGAGCAGGCTATCTTGTTTTCTAACTGTTAATGTACAGTGGGCAAGTAGAAAATTAACAATAAATCCAGTCAGGACTGCAAATAGACTAGTTCTCTGTAATTTTGGATGAATCTCCTTTTGTCTGGGTCAGGACCTGTGGTGTTTTCCTAAGGGACTTTATGCACCATCCACAATATTTGTCTCTTAACTACACTTCTTTTAATACAACAAATGCTTCCTCTCTCTGCTGTGCAGTGGCAATTGCTTTAATTTAATGACCAGGCTTCAGTTCCTTCTCTTTTATTGACTAATGTTGCAGTTTCAGGAGGGCTTCTTGCAGCAGAAGATGTGAATATAAATGAAGACATTACTGTGAATAGCCAGACCAGAACGTGTCCCTGAGACTGCTGGACTGAAAAAACATCTTTTGCTAGCTAAAAAATGTAAAAGACTCTTGAGGAAAACTCATCCGAGGTGCAGTCCCATTAATTTCCACCACATCTTGCAGTGGAGAAAGTGAGACTCTGAAGTTTTTCCTAGGTGAGATGCAATGTACAGGAACACTGCTGAGCTCCCCAGTGAGAAAATGCCAAGAGTCCTTGCTCTAGCTGGTCCTGTGGCTCTGCAGATCACCTGAACCACAAGATCAGGGCATAGTAAGATAGCTAGTACTGTCTTCATTAAAACTGGCTGAATATATTTTAAATAATGCGCTCCACAAATGAGAAAGCATTTTTCCACTGGGTTGGGTTGCATCATCTCAGCTCTCTCAGGATTAAGGTTCACTGCTTGTTAATGCCACTTGCCAAGGACACATTTTATTGCCTTTGTGTTACTGTATGTCAGTCAAGAATAAATCTCTGTAGAGCTTCTATCTCTCTCTTCAGCCACACGTAACCTCATTTATATTCAACAAACTTTCCTTGCCTTCTCTCTCCCTTGCCTCCCGCCCCCTCTTCCTTTGGAGCAGGCGTTTCAATGAATCAGTGAGGGCACAATTTAGGACAGAAATGGAGATCTCTATTCAGAGGCTGAACACATTCTCACCAGCTTCCTTAGATGTAGGGCTAAGCTCCTCGGTTCCCTTGGCCCCTTTGTCTGCAATTTTTTCGAGGCCAGACTGCCAAGTTCAAGCGAGGCTCCGATCTCTCCTCTTTCACAGGCCTCCTGATTAGTGGCTTTCTTTTTCCAAGACTATAGATACAATTATTAGAAATTCCTTTTTTTGTGAACAGATTGAAAGAAGGTATGAATGGAGATGCTAAGACGAAGAAAGTGAGAAGCTTAATATAACTTCGGCTTCTGTAGTTAATTAGATTTGGATGGCTTCAGAGGAGCAGCTGTATTTTTTTTTTAATTGAAGTTACATAAAGGGCTATTCAAGGTATTTTGGGTGGGGAGGGGAGACTGTATAAAATAAAGAAGCTGCGAGATGGGTTTTGGAAATACACTCTCTCCCTCTCTTCTTTTTGGGAAACAGTTGTGGGGAGAGTAAAAAGAGAAAAAGAAAAAAATGTCCCATCACCAAAGTGGATAACAGAATCACTGGCGCTACTGCTAATATGCTGTGTCTGAGGCACAGTAAGCAGAATGCATATTCAAACAGAAAGATTTCTTTTTTGTTCTGAGATAATCTGTAAAGCAGAAGTCTGAAATGCATTCCTTTGCACATCCAGAATACTGGATCTCAAAATTTAGAAGGACATTGCCAAGATAAAGATCACGTTCAGCATTTAAAGCATTCCAAGAAAATACATCCCTTCCTATCTGTCTGAAATCTTCAGGATGCTAAAAGGAGGCACAGATTTTGAAGCCCGAATTATGTTGCAGCCGTTGTGCTCTGTGTTTATTCTTCATCCTGCTCAGTGAAGGAAATGAGACTGGTCAGCTCTGTCTGCTGTTTCATGTCATGCCAGTTTTCTCTTGCACCACACACACTGCAGCTGCCTCTGCAATACCAGACCTTCCCAGAACCTCAGTCTTAATTGAATTTTTCAATACATAAAGAGATGGACAGTAGCATTATGTTTTGCCACTCTTTTTTTCTTTCACCCTAATCTACAAGTTAATCCCAAGGCACTTTAGCAAAGTGGCTCTCTTTCACCAAGATTATTTGAGGAGCTAAATCCTCAGCTCATGCAGACATATGTCCATTGACTGTGATTTTGCTGATTTGTCCCCAGCTAAGCACGCAAGCCTCGGCTATGAGAGAGAGTGTCCGTCACTTCAGTCACACTGACACACTGCACTGATTTCAAGGTGGTGACTACATGAGCACATTGATTTTATTGCTAAATCAATCAATGTATTTTAGTCTTCTTGCCTAGGTTACCAGCAGGGTGAATTCTGCTCTTGGTATCCCACTGTATTATTTATAAAGGTGAAATGATGAGAAAACAAACAGAGAAGGAATTTAGCTATTTGTCACTATCAAAATTTTTGCAGTTCAGCAAGGCATGCCACTTACAAAATCTGTGTTTCATAAATTTGAACTCTCTGATGTCAAAGAGTACACATATGCTCACAATGATTTTTTGCTCTGAAGGAGAGACAGTAGTTTGGGCTTTCGACCTCTGACCAAGCGCAAGTTTTCCTAGTAAACATAGGAGAGCATCTCTGAGTTATACACTTCTTTATCAATATTGTTTTTAAATTGACTGACATGTTGGGAAGGAGATGATTTGTCAGCATAGCCTATCAGTCTCATTTCTTTCTCATGCTCTTCTATTTGGAGCTGAAATAGAAGTTTTTATGCACTGAAGATTATTAAAACCCCAAAAAATCATCTCATTTTCCCAAGATGTCTGCAATGATTTGTTTAGGAAAAAAATAATTAGCATGGTATGGGGCTTTGAATTGTTATTTTTTGCACTGAAAAAATGTTATGGAAATGTTGAAATGAAAAATTAATTTAAAGTGAAATAAGAAAACATTTAATAAAACATTTCAGACTTTTGAGTGATTTTTGTCAAATTTGTCAACACATTCTTAAAACGTTGTGAAAACAAGAAAAAAAAAGTGTGAAAATTTTTCCAGCTACTTCATATTGGATTCAGCTACATCAACCTTTTGTCAGTTCAGAACTGTATAAATACCATCTTTCCTCATGACACTTCAGAACGAAAAAGAAAAAAAAAAAAGAAGGAAAAGCTTGATCTGCCCTGTAGAGTGAACAGCTGGAGAAAAGGTGTAGGTGCCTAGACTAACAATGAACAATGTTGGTGGGTTTGCAAGAATTCTGGCTGAGTGGATGGTCTAAGGGGAAGAAAAGGCTGCCAGAAAATATTTGTAGTATCAGTCTCAGGAGACAGGGTAACAGTACCAGGGAATGAAGTTTGTGGCATTTGGTTTCTGGTTTAGAGACCAGCTTCCAGTTGCTAAAGCAAGCAAGCCACCTCCAGCATAGTCATGATGCAGAGAGGCTTTCTTTTATTGTAAACACCCTAGCTTGGTTACTAGAGGCTCTAAGCTCTATAAAGTCTGAAAAACAAAACAAATTATCATGCCTGGAGTTCATCACTGCCACAAGTAAGCCACTTCCACTACCCCAGCTAAATCTTAACTAGCTTAGTTAGCGCTCAACTGTTGTACAGTTTTGCCCTAAAAATATTTCTCATTTTGCTGTTAACCTTTACCTTTCTATTAACTGTTCTCTCAGAATAAAGATATGTGTTCATGATAAGCGAGTGTCTGCTGCTGGGAAGAGGATGAAGGACAGACAAGCGATGAGGTTATGATTATTAGGATCCAACTGGATTGCCCGTATGCAAGGGTCTTGGCTAAAGAAACTGGTGGAACTTAAAGTATTGGTAAGTGACATAAACCGCATCATTTGAAGGAAATAGAAACATGGCAGAAAAGTTGTGCTTGGAGTGTTCAACAAGAAACTGAAAAATAAGCAAAAGTCAACACTGACCAAGAGAAGGAAATAGAAAGTGGGAACAGAAATGTTTGTTAATATTGTGTTGAAAAAATCACCAGCAACTTTTTCCCGTGCCTTCAACAGATAAGCTCAGAAGCAATTCTTGTCCAAATATCTGTGCCTTGAATTTAAATTCACTCTTTAAATATTTGTATAGTGACTTAAAAATTCCCTTTCTGTAAATATTCCCAACAGGATAAGGTGGATATTGAAATATTTGCACACAAAAGGTGTAGTCACTGTGAAAGCAAATCCATTAAAAAAGTTTTGAGCAAATATTCAGAGGAAATGAGGATAAAACAAGTGAAAAAGATTTTAAGGGGGTTTGGAAAAGAGGCAGGTGAGGTCATTGTGATAGTGCCATGTCAGATTAGTGCTTTGAAAGGGCTGTAGGGTTCAAAGTAGTTAAGACATTACTTATCCTTGCAATAAAGCAAGTATTATTTTTCCTCACATTAATCAGAAGACTTCTAAACCCATTAAAGAACATAGTCCCTGTATAATAGGAAGGAGAAAAATCAATGTAGAATGGTAAACTAGTAACAACGAAAGAAACTAAACGAGTTTTCTGTGATTTCTTACCTTTTCAAATTGCATTACTTATTAGAATAACCCCTTCAGGGAGCTTGCTGTAGACCTGACTGAAATACTGTAGAACAAATTGGTAACTAAATGGGGCATCAAAATAAGAGAGTAACTCAATAACATAATCCTTTATCCAGAGGTCCTAACTACTAATCTTACTCTGTTGCTGGGCTGTCCGATTTGATATGTTTTTTCTAAGTGTATTCAGATTGAATTACCTTGATTGGAGAACTACAAGACACTCCTCTAGAACTAGCTCTACTGCAGTCAGAGAATCACAGACTTAGGAAGCGTCTGTCTTGCTCTCAGACGTCATGTTGCCAAGAGCCTGTGGTCAGAAGATGGTTAAGAAGGAAAATGGTGGGCTTCAAAAATGTCTAGGAAGTGTTAAAAAATGTCTAGGAAGTGTTCAAGCTAATTACATCCATGACGTCCAAGAAACGGTCTCCAGACCAGGGCACTGTTTAAAATGACGGGAAGGACTTGAGGAAGTCAACTGATTCTGTGATTCTGTGTTTCTGTGAAGCCTTCATGAAACAGCTGTTGTTGGTAGGGTCTACCATAGCTGCTGCATTGTCCGGATGCAGGAAAAGCTGACTTTTGTTGATGTTCACACTATGGAAATAGAGGGAAGCGGACACCAGGAGGAAGGCACCATTATCTTGGTAAATGTAAGGTCCTGATTAGCCTCTCTGCTGTGAAGCACTGGAGGCCAAACCCTGAACTCTTTTATGGTTTCCTTATGTTCAGTGGAAAGGTGCAGTTGTGTCCAGACAGGATCTTAGGTCACCTCACGTAAGTGCCTACAGTTAGGTAGCGAACAATTTAGAAATAGGAGACAGTAAAGACCTCATTAGCATTGTAGAACACAGTGCAGCTAACAAATCTAAGTAAACTATGTTTTTACATTTGCAAACCTGTATGTTACAACAACTCACGAATTAATAACCCCCTTACCACACATAAGCACTGCTGTTTTAAAGACTGAAGAACCTGTTTTGCAGCATCAGAAACAGGTGAGGAATAAATATACATCTCATCTATGTCACATTGTTGTCTTAGATTTTAAATAGTTCTGTGTCCTGTTGTTTCTATTCCATCAGAACATTTTGCACTGCAATCGTCTTAAGAATATCTCTTTTACCATCAAAATGTACTTTGAATATGTTAAGCAATAATGAAATTCAGTTATTGTGATTGCAAACTTTCATCTTCAGTTAAATGGATGCCTCCCTTCAAGCCTGTGTTTGTTGACTGTTCGTAGCACAGGGCTGGCCGTTGGTCTCAGTTTATCCCTAATACTTTTGAGATGACTTTCTCTGTCTTATATTCCAAAAAGCAGTCAGATGGGAATAAATCCTGCTCTTGGCAATGTAATCATGATCCATAACTCTGCAACTGAGTCACCGGGTCACGACAACATAACCATGACTTGGTATGAAGAACAGGTTTGAGAAAGTGGATCTTATATTCACAGATTGCTTATCACTTTTTACTGTTTGGGGAAAAAATCAGAATCACAGAATCACAGAATAGTAGGGGTTGGAAGGGACCTCTGTGGGTCATCCAGTCCAACCCCCCTGCCGAAGCAGGGTCACCTACATC
>Ga0181612_133805_pt1 | contig 10457 bp, 3 predicted proteins | sample HoacroProtozoa21_FD_119630 | JGI IMG/M metagenome (GOLD analysis project Ga0181612, IMG submission 119630) | Hoatzin crop microbial communities from Cojedes, Venezuel. Combined Assembly of Gp0051906, Gp0051904, Gp0051908
AAGCCTTGCTGACATCAAGGTAGACAACATCCACTACTCTCCCCTCATCTACCCAGCCAGTCATGCCACCATAGAATGCTATCAGATTGGTCAAGCATGATTTCCCCTTGGTGAATCCATGTTGAGCACTCCTGATAATATTCTTTTTCTCCCCTTGCTTAGAGATGACATCCAGAATGAGCTCTTCCATCACCTTTCCAGGGACAGAGGTGAGGCTGACCGGCCTGTAGTTCCCTGGATCCTTCTTCTTGCCCTTTTTGAAGACTGGAGTGACATTGGCTTTTCTCCATTCCTCACACACCTTTCCTGTTCTCTAGAACATTTCAAAGATGATGGAGAGTGGCTTAGCTCTTTCTGTGTTGTGGAAACATGTTACCTCTTCTATAATTATAACAGTGTGTGGCTTAGGTCTACATAAAATACTGATCCAGTGCATGCCATCTTTAAAATTCCCTTGCTAGGATTTCTCTACAGCAGAGTAAGATCAAGATACTGATTATCACAGTCATTGCCCACAGGGAGCAAAGCCACTAGAACCACAAGAAAAAGTCTGAAGGCTCAGAAAATCATTTGCAGTTGACATTCAAGTTGTCAGAGTGGCAGTTTGTGCTACAATAAAAAGTCCTCAACAAATGTGCTGAGGTACACCAGCTCTACCTGAATCCTGATCAGATAATTTCAGAAGGTAAGTAGGATTCTTGAATCAATACATAATCCACGTTTAAAATGTATACGTGTGACTTGTGGGTACATGCATGTAAGGGTATTTTAAGCAGAGAAAGAAAATCCGAGTCTGGATTCACCCTTTGAATATTCTGTTCTTTTTTCCCCATAGGTCACATCAATGAGCACCATACACGTATGAATCCCACACAGGATATCTGCAAGATACTTAAGTCACCCAGAGTCTTGAATAGACTTCTGTGTTTGCTCTGTCTCTAAAGTGGGAAAAACATATATATGGGAACAGGTAAGAAGGTTTGAAAAAGGGTTACTGAAAGTGTTGTGCAGCTTCATAATCTCATGGGATCAAAGCTGATTATTCCCCAAGTCCAAGGAGTTTCTGTCTACTGTAATGGAGATTATGAACCAAGTTCTGCTCAAGGCTCACAAACCTTTCTAATATTAATCAGCCAAGAAACCAAGAAAAGAGCTGTTCTGTTGTTTTGTCATTTAAATAAGCAGACCTTTCCTGGATTATTGGCTCAGAAACACTTTTATATCTGAAGAATCATATACATTCCTTATCTTCATGGAAGTAAAACATGAAAATAACCACCACTCTTTCTCTCTTCCCTAAACAAAATTCAAAAAGCTGGAGAATTTTCTCAACAAAAACCCCCAACCCAAGTAAATTCTGAGTTCCAGTTCCGACCTCCAGTACTGTAACAGAAAGGAAGTTGAGACTTTCACCCAAAAAGACAGATTCTTAATTAGTACTAACCTCAAAGTTCCAAGCTGATCTAACATGAATCACTGCTTCCAACTGTTTAAGTAAATTTAGTATGCGTCAGCAGCATGGCATCCCTTCCTACAAATGAAGGGAGAACAAAGGGAAACTGGATTTTGAATAAGGTTCTGTGCTATCATTTTTTGCTCATAGTTAGTCTTCAAAAGTAGAAACATTATGATTGACTGATATAATCAACATCTAGTCAGGTTTTTCTACTGCAAGGCTGTTTTGATATATGTTTCCCACACAAAGCTGCATATCTCCTTTTGGCTTGGTGGAGAAATTGGAATTGGCTAACATTTAGGCTCTTAAATGACAATTAACCTTAGCAACGTTAAGAATGCCTTCATTCAGTTATTCATATTATTGAGATTGAAGGTTTTTTTGTGGCATAATTGTTGCTGTTCCAGATACATTAGAACTAAAAAAATAAATGTTTTCTATTCTCTCTTTCTCCTTCTTCAAGCACTCACTGAAGCAAAATTTCAGTGAAAGATTAATGCAGCTCTGGAGGAGATGAGTTTATAACAAACAGGAAAATTTGAGTGTTAATTATCAGCATGAATTGAAATAAAGTTCCTCCTTAGGAGGTTTCTAGTCTGAGTTTCCAGTATAAAAGGGAAGAACTTGCCTTTGCTTCTTATCCTACATATTATGCTAACTAATTTACTTTAAACAAAGTGGGAGACGGTATTTCCCTAGCCTTTCCTCTCCTTGTTGTATGTTTCCTTGCACAGATTTTAATTCAGAGCTATGTGCTTTGGGAAACATTTGAAGGGAAGGTGTGATTTGGCTGAGTGGTAGAGACTTAGATTGTTTTGTTGTGATTTGGGACTGATTTGGTAGTACACTTCTATTATGTTTCTTTGAGTATTTATCAAAAAAGTAGAAAATGCTCGAAAGTGGTACGGAAAAAGCTCTCCAAAGCAACAGACAAGGAGAAATACATACATCACATTTACAAAAAGAAAAGTCATTTTATGTTTCATAGTTCTTCACCCCACAAAGGCAGAATAGTCTTCTAGCTGCACTTTCTGGAGCTTTAACTGTGGCAACTGTTGGGTTTTTTTTTTAACACAACTAAAAGAACGCTACACTAGAAATAAATAGAAAAGCATGGATGACTTTAACATGCAATTTTTTCTGTGATCTGAATACCACAATTATTTGGTGTACCCGCCTTCTTTTCCCCACCCTTCAGTAACTTCTATATGTAACTGTATTCCATGGCTACAACTTTTTTGCTTCACTTTAGGAGCTCATTTTCTCATCTAGGTTTTCTTCCTTCCTCTTCTATGTGCTTAATTTTCAATTTACCTTCATATATATAGATATACATCTCCATTCTGTGTTCTTTCTCTCTCCGAAGAATATGTGCTGGTTGAAACATCCAGCAGAGGCTGCACGTGCCTGAGCCTCACCTATAGAGCTGAACCTTATGAAAAGAACATTATAATGTAAAAATCGCATGCTTACCACAGCCTGATATATGTTACTGGTTCCAGTGTATGCAAAGCAATATATTTTAAAGGCAATTTACAAAGAACAAGATAAGAACAGAAACCTAGTGTAAAATAAAAAAAAAGAACCCCAAAACAGCCTTAATCATTTTAGACTTCCTTACATTAAAATGGAATGAAGAAAAAGAATTCTTACTGAAGACTGCACTAAAAATAATTATCTTGATACTGATCTTCACTGCCTTATAACATTTTTATGCCAAGGTTTCCCAAAGAAACAGTCCTCACATGCTCTCTCTCACTCTAGGAGTTTCTGAATCAGTAGGCTAACTTCCTCAAAGATCGTGATTTTCTTCAAATGTTATGATGTTAGGTGGTTAAGCTGAGGAGGGAGAGTATCAACACCTCAACAGAGAGAAAGGCTGTAACTTGTGTTCCAGCCTTACTAGACACCAGAAAATGCACACATAGTAGAGGTATTGAAATCGTCCTATCCGCAAAAAAGCTTCAGCTGAACCTCACGTCTTCCTAGACACCAAAAACTCCAGCTACTCAGGCAAATCTGTAAGAAACGAGTGTTTTGTTCGGCTGCTGGTGGAGTAACTTGATTGAGCACTGCTTTCACAGTTTTTATAAAGGCAGTTCAATTAACTTACATACCTGATTAGCTGGTCTAATCATCTGATTTAGTTAACCTCAATTCCTTTTATTCCTTACCTTTTCCTACTGCAGCATTTATCTGTGCTTTGAAGACTTAGGCAGCATTCATTACATCTGCAAGACAACTGGGACAGGAACAATTCCTCCTAAGGAAAACTTATGAAAGATTCCTCAAAACCATCCATGCATCATAACATAAAAGTTTATGGAAAAAAAAATTACCATGTATTTTAAGCACATGGCAATTACGATAGAGTGCATAAGGTGACACAGATGTCTTCCTTTAGGTTATCTTCTGCCAGATGTCTTAGCTAGCAGATTTGAGTGATAAAAGGTATGAAAAACTCTTATAAGTACATTCAGTAGTCACAGTCATTTTTTTCCTTGGTCTGCTATTTCGTTACTAACGTTGGTAGAAATAAGCAAACATGAAATGTTTTTTGAATGGAAAGAATAACTTACAATAGCTGAAGTATCTGCTTGTCAACCTCACTGTTCTAGTTTTGGCATCAACAGAAGAAGTTGTGTAAGGAATTATTTATTGTCTTTTCTGAGAACTAAGTTTAACAGTAGATCTGGACAAAAAAATCCCACAAGTTGGTGCATGAAAGACAGTGTGATTCGATACGCCTTACCCAGCACTGAGAATTTTGACAGTGTGCGGAGTGTGGAACCGGAGTTATTCTTTGGAAGTTATTCTTTGGGTAAATAATACATGCTACATACTGACTTAAGGGAATTGCATGCAGCTTATTTTCCGCCACAATTGAGAGTATAGTTTACCAAATGAATTAAAGCTTTCAATCCTGATGTGCAGTTGTGCAAGACAACAATTCACAATTAGGTGAGCAGGGGTTTTTTTCACCTTTCCCCCCCACCATCTACAAGTAAGAGTAAACCATTTGTTGAGCTTCGTTTGATTTTAGAACAACTTTGATGATTCAAGTAATATTTAGCTAAAATTAGTGTCACAGACTGTCTTACCTAGCTTTGTTGAACTAAAAATTCAATATAGTATTAGCAAACAGCAATAGGCTAAAATAGTCAGTCTGCTAAATGTCACCTTTTGTGTCAAACACCTAAAAGGTTTTCCAATGATTTACTACTTAAATACATCTACAATCATGCTGCAGAAGAAGCCTGCTCTTGGTGGTTTTTCCTTATATTTATTTATGTGTATTTTTGAGAAATTTTATCTTAAAATTAGGTTATGATTTAAAGCTGCCCTACCAGATCTGACAAGGAGGAAGCATTGGTCTATTTTATACCTGATGTGTACAATATCTGCAGGCAAAGTTCAGAAGTACAATTTGTCAAAATTTGTGAACAGAGCACAAACACTGATTACATTTTAAGGTCAGCTGGCCACTTTTTAACTTTCAAGCACTTAAAATTTGCAACCCTGTCTGTGCTAGCACACATATTAAACAATATGAAAGTTTGTGTGGGGATTTTGGGCAACACCATTGTCCCAATAAGCAACCCGAATGCCATGTTTTGTGGATTTCTCATGTCTTACTTTTTTTAAAAGAACATTATTAAAAGTGTTTGTCCTCCAATCAAGGATGTGTAACTGCAACTTCAAGTTCGCTTTAGGAAGTCATTTGGGGCAGGAGAATTAACAATGTATGGAATGTATAGAGACATTCTCTCTTGAATTAATTGTTCTAATTTTCATGCTTACTAGAACGATATTAATTGACAAATTCCAGTACGAAATTTTGTATTTCCAAAGGGAAAACTGAAAAGACAGACAAGACTCTACACTGGCTAAGGACACGTGGGCATTGAATGGCTCTCATAGTTTCAACTGATGGAAGATTGCATTTACCTTCTAAATTGAATAAATTTTTTCTTCTCTTTTTCTGCTTACTACTATTGCATTTCTATCGTGCCAGGCTAAGCAATTGCAGGCAGCAATCACTTCAGAATTAACCTGACTGTATGTAATGAGAAGGAAAATGCAATAAACATTAATTGAATTGCAGGAAACACCTACTATCTAGAAGTCACTCTAAAGTGCTTGAAAAATATATGGAAGGAAGAGGTGTAAGTGCACCCACCACAAGCCCTGATTCCATTCCTGCCTCAAATCCTATTAAGATGAAGATACACCTACAGCAGGTACCACCTTACTCCTGTGTAATTGTCCTAATTGTAATGTGTGTATATTATGACACACAGGATTATGACATAAAGGATCTCTCTCATCGTTCCTTCATTTTTGTCCCATTCCCCCCCAAAAAAACCCTGACCCTCACAAGTGTACTAGGGTTTATACTCCATTCCTCAGATCTACCAGGGGTCACCCTCAGAACAGGCATAGATCTGACCCATAATTTATCCTACGTAATGGTTATATGTGCTCTTCTTTCTTGGAATCCTTTGTGTTCTTCCTCTTTAATTTTGACGTTTAAAGGCAGATAAACAAATAAACAATGTATGTTCCTCTTCCATATCTATCTGAAATTCCCATGGCAGCTCATGGTATGGGCATTAAAATAACAGATTTGAGTATTTGACACTGCAGACATTTCATGAACCCTGAGTTTCCAAGGATTAATTCTGCATCTTTTTCCTTACTTTACAGCAACCAACCACAATGCACATGTTTTGTTTAAACACACACACAAAAAAATTACAGGAGCTACTTGTTTTGAATTCTTCAGCTATCTCATAGAGAGGAGTCTGCACCAGAGTGGAGCCAAAACACCAGCCCAGATTATCATGATGCCATGATCTCACAGTGCGCTGAACTGCATTCTATCACAGAACAGAATGTCCTATTCTGAAATACAATTGAAATATCTATTTTTCTCTACTGATACCAAGCTCCCCCATGGTAGGTGGGGATCTACATGCCTTCTGAAGCTACTTTTGTCCTTATCATTGCCTTCAGCCCAGGCATTCTTCTGCAGTTCAAGAAGTGGAAAAAAACCTACAAATATTTATGCACCATGGACACTTCCAAGTGGCACCATTGTGACTGCCTAGTGCTTCAAATTTTGTTCTGTGTCTTTCACATTCTCTCTGCCCTTCCTCTGGCTTGTAGGATTCTAATTTTAGAATGAGATAATTTAAGATTACTGCACCTAATAACAAATGGTTTGGGATGTTTTCCACCTCTCATTAAGGAAAACAAGAAATTTCTATTACACACATTTCCAGTTTTGTGCACTATATGCTAATGTTAGCTGAACTATGGTGCAGGATTGCAATCTGCTACAACAGTGTATTTTTTAGTTATATACTAGTAAGCTTTTCATTAAAAATGTCTAATTACCATATAGTTTCCTACATGCTGGGTTTTAACTTTAATTTTAAGGAAAGAAGGATTTTGTGATATTCCTGCGGAAGTGCACATAGATATATAGTAGGAGTCTAAATAACTTCTCTAGCCATTGGGCAGTTTTGGTCAAACTGAACTTGTCCATTATGAGAGGGAAGCCGTAGGGGAGAGGCACATTATGAATAATACCTTTCCAAGAGAAGATTCAGACAGAGTTCACGCCTTGTCAGATGGCAGAGGACCTAACCACTGAATCCTAACGCCATCAGTAAGTCTTCCTGCTGCTCATAGAATTAATTCTGTGTGTGAGCACTGCAGTGAGAAGGAAAAAACCAGGTTGAAGATTCCTTGGAGCAAATTTTCTTTTCTCCTGGTTGTATTCACTTCCGGATAGCTTCTGAAGGTAAGGAAGACCAGGTGAACGCAGGGAAGGAAGGCTATTAAAATCAAATGCTGAAAGTTACGGTAGGTGAGATACTTCTTAGAGTGCAATCCTACTCCAAAGAATCTCCTCTGAAAGATGGTTCACAGCACAAAGTTCTGCAGGAGTCTTTCTCTCCACCAGCCTGGTGTGACCATCATGATTTACACCTGCAGAAATAACTTTTATCTGGGTTCAATCTCTGAATATAAACATGGGTACAGTCAACTGCTTCAGTGTATAGTAAGCCATCTATGTCAACAAAAAAATCAGGTCCAGAAGTGAAAACATACTTAATTGCCCAATTTTATGCTCAAACCTCATGGATGTAAAGCCAAAGAACAAGATTAGGAAAACAAAAAGAAAAAAAAGAAAAAAAGAAAAAAAAAAAAAAAAAAAAAAAAGAAAAAAAAAAAAAAAAAAAAAAAAAAAAAAAAAAAAAAAAAAAAAAAAAAAAAAAAAAAAAAAAAAAAAAAAAAGGAAAAAGAAAGAAAAAAAAAGAAAAAAGAAAAAAACAGAAAAAAGAAAAAAGAAAAAAGAAAAAAATAATAAAAAAGAAGAAAGAAACAAAGAAAAAATGTTGACCTTTCTAAGGAACCCAGAACCCTCACAGCAACTATGTCTGCTGTTTTCTTGAACAACAAAACATCAGCTGTAAGGGCGACTCCAGAACAAAAAGGCTACAGCTTTTCCTGCAACTACTCTGCAGTTAGACTTCAGGGCAGCACAGCTTGCTGCTGGTAGAACTAAACAAAAACTAGGCAAAATACATACCCAGTGTGTTGAAGCAACAGCTGAAGTTTGATGTTAGCTTGTTTGAAGCTCTGCCAACATCTTAGCATTTGGATACATATTGGAGACTTACTTAGACATCAAATCAAACTTGTATACCACACAGATTTTCACGCATAACCTTCTTTTCAGCACTGATATTTTGTCTGAATAGCCTTAGATTTTAGTAATTACTCTCTTACAGCTTAAAAAAGCAGGAAAGCTGTAAGAAAGAGAGGCAAAACCACTTTACTATTCAACTGAATTCAAATAGCATCCAAATTATTTACACACTTTCAGAGATTCAAAAAGTAAATCTATACTGTCCCAAAGTGATTAATTCATATTACATTATTTACTGCATATGACCTGCTCTTCTGTATGAGTGGCCACACTGAGCCAGACTTTCTACGAAAACAGCCAGTGGCATATATGTGGAGAAAGAGCACAGGAGCAGGACAAGCATGAAGTGACACTACACCAGTATATTCCTCTGTTATTCTGAGCCACCGAGGACGTCTTTGCATTCAGAAGACCCTCATGGACTCATTTATCTTATCATTTCTGAACGCAAGCATACCTAAAGGCATGGTTACCACCATATGGCAACGAGTTCCCCAGAACTATGTTCTTTCTTGTACGTTTCCCGCCTGCCACCTGATCAGTATCGTCTGAGGCTCCTCCAATCCTTGCTTTATGAGAAAGTGCGGTCACTTCTTCCTTAGCCACTTTTTCCATGTCACCCAGGATTTCACAGTCGTCTCATGTCCTCTTCACAATCATGTTTTTCCCAGCCTCAAGGAGGCCAGGTTAATCAGCAGAAGTCATTCCACGTGTCTGAGTGTCCTTGCCACTTTTCACTGTATCTGTTGTAATGTGAAAGGAGGAAGTGAAAATCAGAAGTGCACGAAGTTTCGGATGGACGGCACAGGGTTGTTTGAAATGGGTATGAGCCTATTAGCTCAGTTTCTCGGTCAAGGCTAGAAAGTTGGCAATCTCAGCCTGGAACTGGCTAATCCTAAACAAACTAGCCCAAAGACAGGAAGCAAATCAGCATATTAGAGCAGCCTTTTGCAAGTGCTAATTAACCTAGTTTAAAATTTTTAAGAAGCAGACTGAGCTAACTAAAACAAACGTGTTTCATGCACATTGTTCTGGCCATCTTTTCTCCTAGTTTCCAAATCTCCCAGAAAGCTGTCATAAAAGACTCCCTCCCTGGAGTCGTGCCCTGTTTTAGGTCCACTCGTCTTTCCTCCCCCAGACTGCAACACACAGAGAAACAACTACTGCAATTCCTCTGCTCTAGCTCTCACGTGCCTGGCTTCTGCTCAGAAATTTTATAGCAAGGAAAATCCCCCCTTTACTCTTTTCTGAGCCTCCAACTTCAATTTCTTCCTCTTGGAATTTCTTTCCCTCAGTCCTAAAGTTGTCTTTGAATCTCAAAATGAGGAATAACATGGGAGAAAGAAAATGGAATTGAAAGCAGAGGGGGGAGGAGGAAGGTATTTCTATAGTTAAAGGTACCAGGCAACAATTTTTATGACCACATAAATCAAAAATAACAGAACAAAAATCAAGGTTTATATCATATGGAGACATTGTGAAGAACATAAATCACTCCTAAGTAGTGTGGAAAAATGGGAATCGTACTTGAAGTACGCTAATGAGGTCAATACTATCACTTCCTAGGTTCAGAATTCAGGACTAGAAAAATTATCCTTATCTGTTGGGAGTCAAGAACTTCTTAATCAAGTACTAGAGGCCATAAAACTGCTTCTCAGATTCTACTACTAACATACAACTTGCTTTATATTAAAGGAAGCCTAAATTACACAGTTAAATTTTCCAGACAATATTTAATGGCACAAAGTGGAAAGACTACAGTGTAAAGTTCACAGATTTTCATCTGACGTATTCTGAAGGTAAGGATTCTACCAGAACAGTAGTTGTAAAATACTAGTAAAAGTATATCATTATTTTATAGCTTTGCAACTTTAAAAGAGACTTATGAAAAGGCTTCTGAAATGATAATCTTATTTCATTAGTAAGGAAATTATTTAATTGCCTCTCTTCTCCTCCACAGTTTTTAAATTCACCCTGCACTGCTCAACATGAAGACACATGCATACACAGGTGAAACAGAAAAGCTGAGCATGTTTCCGAGCTCTGCTATAGCAACTAACTTTACAAAACCAAAACCCAATTCTGTTCATATATTGCAATTCTCTGACAAAATTCTCTAAATTTAATCTGTAAGTCTCTAAAAATGTGCGATAAGCTATGCATCTTTGGGTCATACACAGAAGGAAAAGAACACGTGATAAATTTACAAAGCTAAAGAGGATCTTGCTAAGTCAGAAACATTCAAGTCCTTTCAGACGTGGAGGAATTTGACCTATACAA
>Ga0181612_141257_pt1 | contig 10457 bp, 6 predicted proteins | sample HoacroProtozoa21_FD_119630 | JGI IMG/M metagenome (GOLD analysis project Ga0181612, IMG submission 119630) | Hoatzin crop microbial communities from Cojedes, Venezuel. Combined Assembly of Gp0051906, Gp0051904, Gp0051908
GTTTATTAAGTGTCTTCCAAAAACCTTCAGTTTCATCTGGACTAGCATGAGGGTTTGGGTACAAAAAGACTTCTCCAGCACACTATAATTAAATATACAGGCATTATAATTTGAGATTCTTTTTAATAAAAAGAATCAGGTTGATTTTTATTGCCCAGTTGCGCTAGCAGATCAGATTAACAGCTTTATTCTCTACATGGAAACCAGAGTCTAGAACGAAGCAGTGAAAAAGTCAACGTCTTCCTGTAAATATGGGTTATGTGCCAGAGTATAGGGAGCCATCAGTTGATTTGGACATGATTGCTAGCAGAAAACATGTCTGGGCTTCTTGACAGTTATTATGCACATCATAATCAGCCTTACGGGTTTCTCTGTTATAATGAGGTTCTGAATTTGTCAGCCTTGAGTTGTTCCCGCATCACTAACCTCAGGAGTCTATTAGCAGGGCTACGGTGGTGCTTTTAATCAGCCTGAAATAAGCCGGGCCAAAGTAAAGGAAGAAGTGGAACTGAAGGCAAGCGGGTAAGGAAGAACTGGTAGAGACAGTTGCTTACTTGAAGACAGGGACGCTTGTCAGCCGTATAACAGCACCATCCTGCTGCTCTGAGAAGCACCGGAGATAGTGGACTACTTCACCGTTGCTGCTGAGTTAACCGGTAGCTGCCTGACAGCATGGACTCCAAGCCTCAGGAAGTCAGAGGGTGGTTTACTTCAGTTCCCCCCTGCTAACACCGGTTCTGCCTTTGCGCCTGATTGTACTTCATATTCCTCACTGTTTCTCTTACAAGGACAAATGAAAGGTTTGCTGAAATAAATGACTGTGGGGAGAAGGACATTTCAACGTAGTCTTAGAGAGGCTGACCTTATTTCAGATCTGCCCTGTCACTGGGGATTGCTCTTGGCAGTGACCACCTGTAGCCTCACCCAGAAAGAGCTTTCCATTCCTCAGCCTCGTCACCAGCTCTCTTCTGGGGAATGACAGGAAGGATTTGGGGAAGGAAACAGCTCTCAATCTTTTTCTCTTTTTTTTTTTTTAATCCTCTAGTCTGTCGACACTCAAGAAAAGTGTTACGGCAGTAGCAATACCTCCTTAATAGACACTTAGTTCATGCTGACAGTGGTTTGTTTTTGACTTGCCACCCAAAGAAAATAAACGATTCTAGTAAAAGCCCTCTTACGCTGGCATAGCAATGAGCTGAAAATGCATACTGTCAGCAGACTAACGTGACAGGGGCTGTCCTGATAAAGTCACTGGTGCTGCCTGCGTCACGCTGGGCAGCTGCAACTGCAGTAGAGGCAGCAGCACTTCTTCCTTCGCTCAGCCTGGGCCAAGAGACATTTCTCCACTGCTGCTTAAATGCAAATGGTTGTAGCAAACGTGTCACTGAAAAGAACTGTTCATATTGCTGTTACTCTGGAAAAAGAAAATGAAAGCCGCTCTTTTTAGTGAAGAGCGTGGGGCTGGCAGCTGTCTCAGAAGCTGCCATCTGTTGTTATGCGTGTGTCACTGTAAATGGTGAGACTCAGTCAGTTCAGCCAGTTACTCCAACTGTGTTCATTTCTGTCAGGTACGGCTGCCTCTCTTGCCCATTTGTTTCCTTATGGGTGTTGTGGCAAAGGAAGAGATTGTCAAGCAGAATCTAAAATGTAGGGATTTGCTGGATGAAGCAAGAAACTACCACCTTCACCTGAGCAGCAGGGCAGTGCCAGACTTTGAGTACTCCATTCGCACAACACCAAGGAAGCAGACTGCTGGTAATTAAATGTGTGTCTGATTATCCAGTAGGGAGTGGTGTGGAGAAAAGGCAGCACATCTGTCCAGGGTTAGATAGCTTGGTATAAATGGTTGTTAATGACTTAATGCAAAATTGGGAAAGCCATTGTGTACCTCTGTGGTAATTAGGTAATGTGCTGTGTTTTCCTAGCAGAACTTTAGCAGTCATTTTCTTTCTTTAAAGCATTATTTATTTATCCTGATCGGCTCTATCAGTATTAAAGCTAGAACTGTTAAATATGTTATGACCAGACAGTATGCTCAAAGCTATACGAAAAACAGTGGACACTTACCTTTCGGTGTGAGAACGTTGAGCTAACTTTTAAACTCTTTGGCTAACCTATACCAAAAGTAAGTGATGAATATTAAACTGCAAATCCTGATTTTTACATTGCTATATTTAACAAACAATCTGTTTATCTCCCTAAGCAAAATCACAGAAAACATATGTTAAATATGCATTGTTTTTGCAAGAGCATAGATAGTTAATTGCCATTAGCAGCATGCCAGGCAAAGGCTAAAATCCAGCATCCAGTTATGCAGGGCAGTCACCATGCCCCTTGAAGTGAAATACGACTTCTGCATAATTTTCAGTTCACTCTGCTATACAACTTTATCGCGCATCTTCCTACTAGTTTTCTGGAAACCTGTTTTGTCTTCTTCAGGTGTGCTGTTCTGTGTTGGTGGTAGAGGTGGATCGGGTGACCCATTTCGCAGCATTGAATGTTACTCCATCAGTAAGAACAACTGGTTCTTCGGCCCTGAAATGAACAGCAGGAGAAGGCACGTGGGTGTGATCTCTGTGGGAGGTCAGTAACCCTGTTCAAGCCACTTTATTCAAAAGGCACTCATTCACTCCTTTTGCTGGAATCGGTACTTGTACTACACAAATCTGTCTTGCAATGGCTTAACTGTTGGACGTTCTTCAATTTAGTAAAGCTTCTTCGCTATGAAGGGGTTTTTGCTTCTGAAACAATCTGAGTGCATGCTTACTGAAAAGACATTACTGTGAACAGAGAGAGTTGGGGTTGTTCAGCCTGGAGAAGAGAAGGCTCCGGGGAGACCTTATTGCAGCCTTTCAATACTTAAAGGAGGCTTATAAGAAGGATGGGGACAGACTTTTTAGTAGGGCCTGTTGCAGTAGGACAAGGGGTAATGGTTTTAAACTAAAAGAGGGTAGGTTTAGACTAGATATGAGGAAGACAATATTTTATGATGAGGGTGGTGAAACACTGGAACTGGTTACCCAGAGAGGTGGTAGATGCCCCATCCCTGGAAACGCTCAAGATCAGGTTGTACAGGTCTCCAAGCAACCTGATCTAGTGGAAGATGCCCCTACTTACTTCAGGGAGGTTGGACTGGATGATCTTTAAAGGTCCCCTGCAACCCCAAGTATTTTGTGATTCTATGAACTGTATATAGCCTCTTGCCTTAATAGGTGATTTTCTTTTTTAATCCATTTATAAAGACACAGCAGAGTCACCCAGAATTTGCTAGTAATTATAATCGCTCCCTTCATACTTAAGTCCATACAGGCAAGTCACTAAGACCATAACTCTTCCAAGAGCAGACCTACCTTTATTTTTGGGTCTCCATCTTTTGAAACCAGGTCCGTGCAGTCCAGAGCAGCTTAGCACCCATGATGCAACTTTTCCTTGTACAGGGTGGCCCCTGTGTTGCTGCAGCAGAACAGAGATCTTCTTTTTCCCCCATAGAACATCTGGAGAGACTGATGTAAATGTCCAAAACTGATCTGACCTGCAGTACTCAAGTTACGGGATGATATTTTGTCTACGTGTCTCAAGCTTTGTATAAAAGTCCACATTACAACAGGTCTCTGGTTGAGTACAGCATATACAAATATAAAGTCTGTACTTATTAAAATCCTGATACTGAAAACATTTGAAAACTTTAACCTTTATTTGAGCTTTTTGTCTCCACGTAGGCAGGGATAGTACATAAATAAAAACTGAAATGTTGCCAGACAATCTCTGTATCAAAAGATGTGTATGGGTTTCAGGTAAAGTCTATGCAGTAGGTGGACATGATGGAAATGAACACTTAGGAAGCATGGAAGTATTTGATCCTCTCACAAACAAGTGGATGATGAAGGCATCAATGAACACAAAAAGGTACGTGTCCCATGATCCAAAATGTAAGTCCTAGTCTGTGATATATCGTTTCTTGCTGATGCTGAAAAACATCATGCCTGTCCTGCCTTTATTTGGGTTTCCAAACTGTGCTATTTTTAGGAAATTATTTTTCCTATTTTGGGGCTTTATGCTATCAAACACCTTTATTTACTAGTTACAAAGCAAACACAAATGTGCGTGAAATACTTGCATACATCATATTTGCACAAAAACAAAGTTGTGCATAAAATACTGTAAGTATTTCAGTGCAAAACTGCATAGTCCCTCTCACTAGGGAGGGGCTCTGGCTGGTAACATTGGTTATGTTTACACTTTGGCTTTCTTTTGCCTGTTACCCTTTTCTCTTTTTTGGGGGCTGGCTTCTGGAGCAGAGAGCTCTTCTGCTCCAGTTGTACTTACATTCTGATTATCTAAGGCCCTTCTGCTACGCCCAGTAAAGAACTCAAAACTGATTAACTGGTTCTGTGGGTTTTTTGCTCTTTTTAAGAATGAGCAAGATAACTGCCAGCAGAACACGCACAGTGAAATACTTCATGCCCAGGAAATGAATGGCTGCCTATGTTTTTGCCACAAAAGGCCGGAAGTGCTAAAACACTGGGGGTCAGATTGAGGATTTTTCTTGCCTTTTGACATTTAAGATTCTTTTAAGGAGCTACTGGACTCACAGATCTGTAATTTTTTTTTGTTTCTGTTGTAATTTAGATCAACATCTTTAATTCTACATACCATGTTGTTATTTGTTGTTTCTAAAAGCATCATGTACAAGTAGGAGTAAATTACTGAGCATGGCTAAGTCCTAAAGCTGTTTGTAGCTGTGACCTAATCAAAGTAAAAGACCCAGACTCCTTGAAGTGGCTTCTTGCTCCTCTTCCTCCCGCCTGCCACAACCCCAGGGCATATTCTGGGCAAACATCAGGCCTAGATTTCTGTGGCATTTTCTACTCAGGACCTTGGTAAATGAGAAGGCTGCTGTGCCTTGACTGCACGCTCCACTGCTCACGTTCACGGAGGTAGTGTTGGAATACTTAGCTGAGAAAAAACTGCCACCACTGATGGTGTCTACATTATCTGCTGAGGCAATTTAAGATAAGCCCAGGATATTGCCACAATGTTTGTTCTGTAGAAAGACTGTGACTTCCTGGCTCCTGCCTAGGTATCTTTGAACTTTCCCTCTGTGTAATGAGACAAGAATGTTCTAAGTGAAATCGTGAATCATCTGTCTTGGTAGTTAAAGCAGAAACTTAATGCTTACATTCTAGACCATACTTTTCATTTTGTAGTACTGATTGTGCTCTCATATTGGTAGATCCGGTAGAAAAAAAATCTGACAACTGTTTTAACACAAGCTTAATAGAAAACAACAGAATGGAAGAAATTGCAATTAAATCTAGCTAGAGTTCAGTTATCTAACATGCAGCACAGGTTTGCCTTTTAATATGTACTAAGATCACCCCCCAAAAAAATAATTCCCAAATTGTAGCAGCAGCTATACCAACAAAGTTAAAACCAGCAGATTTCGGTTCTCCATCAGATTTAATAAGATAAGAGGTGTAAAATTCAGTACTGAGATAGAGAAATCCAGCAACTATGACAATATCATATATCCAAGCATGTAAGGACTTGGGCCTTAGGTGACATTCAGTCAAAACAGTATTCCATGCCCCCCTCCCTTTTTTTTTATTATTATTTTTTAAACGAGACCTTTGTCTTTTTGCCATCTAAAAATATTCTAGCTGCAACAGTCCTGTCCATGGATCACACAATAAGATACAGGTGCCTGGGGAAGCTGAGGTGAAGTTGAGCTTTAGTCCTTAGCTTCTCTAATGGGAGGCTACAAACATACTAAAGACCTTCAGGATAAAACTGCAAGACTGACAGAGGTGTGCAGAGGGCCAGCCACAGTCAGTGGTCATTATTTATTATAAACCTCACTTTTAAAATTCTTATTACTTCTTTCCTGTAGCTTGAAACGGGTGCCAGTCAGGTAACATTGCAGTGGATGTGTCTTTTCCATTCCCTTTCCTTAAGGATTTGCACTGAGCTATTGATCCTGTGGTTTTCTTAGGAGAGGAATTGCTCTTGCCTCCCTCGGTGGCCCCATTTATGCAATAGGAGGTTTAGACGACAACACTTGCTTCAGCGATGTGGAAAGATACGACATCGATTCTGATCGGTGGAGTGCAGTCGCCCCAATGAACACTCCCAGGGGAGGAGTTGGCTCTGTAGCCCTTGTGGTAAGTAACTGTTCCCTCCCATGCCGGGGCCAGCCGAGGAGCTGACCTGCTTTTCAAATCTGCTTTTACAAGGCAGAACACCAGATTTAAAACAAAATGTAGCTGGTGGGTCTGAGCACCTCCAGTCATAAAAATCCTATGGAACTGTGCAAAAGGTGAATATGTTAGGATAATACTCATATCAAATTGAACTGCGCTCCCTGTTTCAGCAGCACTGAGGTACTGGAGCAAGTACCAGGACCCTTCTAACAACATCAGGCTAAAGCTTCATGTTTCATTCAGAAGACTTGGGTTTGTCATGGTTCCTATGTTTAAAGGTACCAAATGCATCTGCACTTTAATCCCCCTGTCGTCATGTATACTCTATCTGCAACACTACATAACTATTTCTTTAATTGGAAGATAGCATTTACAAGTTGTTAGATAATGAAGTCTGTTGTTGGAATTTTTAAATAGAAGTAAATAATTAAGACTATATGGACATACCATGTTTTCCTATAATTTTAACATCGCTTATGAAAAGCTGAGTAAATACATATTACGAATAATCTTTCTCTATATGACTGTTTTTCAGAACCATGTTTATGCTGTGGGTGGCAATGATGGTGTAGCATCTCTTTCCAGCGTGGAGAAATACGATCCTCATTTGGATAAGTGGATAGAAGTGAAAGAGATGGGTCAACGAAGAGCTGGCAATGGTGTCAGCGAGCTACATGGCTGCTTGTACGTTGTCGGTGAGTAGGGATGTGGCATTTTGTAGTGCTGTTTCTGCCAAGTATTGGCATTTGGAAGAGGCTGTTGTTGCTAGAGGAACTGGGTAACAGACAGACCTGACCTTCGTATTCCTGGGCAGGAGAGAAAGCGAGCACAACCAGGACACACTTAAATGAAGGTATGTTAGTGAGGAAATAAAAAGCAGTTCCTAACTCATATTTCAGGAGGGGTGTACTGTTCAGGACAATACGCCTCTATAGGAAATCCTCTCGAGACTCGCTAATCATGAGTTTCCTTTTAGGAAAATCATTAAGTTCACACACTTTTAAAGAACTCTAGTTCTGTTCTGAGTGTAGACAACAGCAGCTTTCTCGCACAGTGATTATACTTATTGAATAGCCCGTTGTCCTCGGACTGTCTTGTTCTGCTCTCCCTTGCATTTACCTGCTTTCCCGAGGAAGATGCCAGGTACGTATGCCATAGTGATAGCTGCAGAGCTCTGCCTTGTGCATTATCATAAGTGATTAAAGTTTTGAGTAAAATGCTTATCTGACTGGTGACCCAGCCAGAGGAATGCATCACTGAAGTCTTCAGGATTTTTTTTTCCAACTCAGATATTCAGCAATGCTGTAATTTGAAAACACCACAAGAGTGTGTTTTGCTTAAGCCAAAATAAGATCAGGACCATCCTTTTACTGGTCTTAGGTTTCTTCTATTCCAAATTAGAAGCTGTGTCATTGTAATTATGTGTAAGAAGTTGTCAAGGAGAAAAAATAATAGAAATACCTCTCCTTGCAACTTGAGTAGAAGAAAACTGCCACTCTTGGCGATGCTTGTACGGTGACAGGAGGGAGAGCTGTTAGATTACTGTGCAGGGGCTTGTAAAATTCATGTAAAGAAACGGAGCTGGGCACTAGCCCACTGAATGCTGAGAATAGCCTGATAATGCCAGTCCTGGATATAAGCAGCAGTAAAAGTGGCTAAAAACTAATAATGTGATGATTCTGTGCAGGTGGCTTTGATGACAACTCTCCACTGAGCTCGGTGGAGAGGTTTGACCCACGCAGCAACAAATGGGAATATGTGGCAGAGCTTACAACTCCGAGGGGTGGCGTTGGCATAGCCACACTGATGGGTAAAATTTTTGCAGTTGGAGGTCATAATGGCAACGCGTACCTGAATACAGTGGAAGCATTTGATCCCATAGTGAATAGGTAATTTAATATTTTTTATTTGGCTTCATAAGACCACAAAATCTGCCTATATGAAAACACAACATAATAGAAATAGTGTTTAGCAGGAGTCTGTCTTGTTTCCTGATAATAACTGAGTAATATCCATGACTAGTGATGCAGGAGTGCTGCTTATACCACTAGGTTCTTGTAAGCATCTCCTGCCTCCTCCATACCTTGTCCTCTTCCCATCACTCAATAAGAACCTACCTTCTTCTGTTTGTTTCAGTCTGATTTTGCACTAAATTTACTTGAGAAATCATGAGCGAAGTAGCGGGGTGTGTTTTGTGTGCAGAATAAACAGCTAGGCTGTGTAATAGAATTTCAGACACAGAAAAGGAAATACTTTCAAGTTGCTCAGAAGGGGCAGGAACTTACTGTTCTCTTTCTCCTCTGCTGTCTGCTTCAGGTGGGAACTCGTGGGCTCGGTGTCACACTGCAGGGCAGGGGCAGGGGTGGCTGTGTGCTCCTGTCTCAGCAGCCAGGTCCGGGACGTGGGCCAGGGATCCAGCAATGTTGTTGACTGCATGTGAGCTCTGCTGCCTACTCCAAATTCCAGAGGAAGGCACTGCAGAGCTTTTAAACACTGTGTTTTGTATGGTAGGTTAAGAAATAAAACCAATACATTTTCTTTGTGAAAATGTTACCTTCTGCAGCTGTAAAGCTTTTGGTGGCTTTCTATCAATAGTGATACAGAAAAGCCTGTGAAAACACAGAATAAAAGTGTGACTCACAGGAGAAAACCTGCCAAGAGCTGCACTCATCCTGTTTTTGAGAAGTTGTAATTTCAGAATCATTTGAGGCAGCTGTTGCAGGGACTCACTGAACCATAAAACCAGGCATGGGGTGAGAAGAGCGAGCAGCAGTTAGTACTGCTGAGCCTTACCCAACAGACCTGCTACCTGTGTTCTGGAGGACTCGAGTGCCATGTAATATAACTTATTTTCAGGAATGTAGTCATAAACATTTCCTAATTGTACCAGAGCTTTGTAACGCGAAGCATCTCAAGTTCTAGAAGGGTAACGACATCCCTGTTGCACATTAAGGTAACTGGAGCAGAGTAGTTCACTGCCCACCTCCCAAGTGACTGCTGGCAGCAGCAGAAATTGCAGGTACTCGGTCTGCAACTTGTCTTTCAAAGACTTTCTCAAGAAAGACTTGTTAGAAAGCTGGAAAGATTCTTGACCTGACTTTAGCTACCGGAATACTGGAATTCTCAAGTCTTCAATAAAATTTGTAGTAACTACCTCCCCCTCCGACCCCCGCCAAAAGGCAAGTTTCTGTTGAGAGGTCATTCCTGAAGTAACCAGTGTGATTTGTCCTACTTTGAGATGATAGTGTGTGAAAATGTAGGCTTCAGCGGTGTTGGAATCACGATTTTTATGCAAAATGGAAAAACATAATAAAAGTTGCAGTGGTCTGTAAAGGCCTTTAAATGCAACTCTAGGAGATCACATGTCCAACTTCAGTACCCAGTAGCAATTCTGTGGTAATTCTAGAGGTGTTGACTCTTCTAAGAGAGCTAAGCCAGGAAGATCTACCCTCAAAACAGGTAGATGACTGAAAGCTTACATAAACCAAAGAGAATCAACAACAAAAATAATTGGAAATAAACCAGTACTTATATCAAAAACTGAAATAGGAACTTGACAGTGCTGTCTGCGTACCAAGGCATCTTGTTACGCAGTCAGAATCCCTGAATTCCAAGTAAGTCCAGCTGGAGAGACTGCAGGTGCCTGTTCCTGCATCACCTTGAGCAGACCCAACAACTGACAATCCTCTGTGACCAAAGCTTCATGTTACCAGGTTGTTACAAGTAGCCAGGAAGAGCAGCAAACTTCTCTGCCTGCAGCACCAGGGAAGGGGCAGGACAGTACGAGTGTAAGGCACAGTCGTGTTTTGCTGTTGAGGTACCATCATTGAGCTTTTCTGTTTCAAATGGCTTGCACTTTGGTAGCACCCAGGGACAAAGTAAACGGTACTGTAAATAATGAAACATTGCAATAAACTATTTGTACTTCAAAGCACCTTGTTTATAGTATGACTGGAGCGTGCTGTTCTGGGGAAACATTACAACACTGAGTATTTTTTGGTTCCTGCAGAGCATAATTCTCAGCAGGAAGCCTTTGTCAGCGGGGAAAATCCTGCGTTACAGTCACAAGCCATACCACCCTGCTGCTGTCCTTGCCGCCATGCAAGGATGCGGTCACCCTTGTGGCTCTTCACCTGGCGAGGAGGGCTGGAAAGAAGTGCAGGTTACCTCACTGGAACCAGACAGGTTCTTCTGTGGATGTCCTGGCTACCAAGAAAACATGAGGGAAAGAAGGAAAAAAAAAAAAAAAAAAAAAAA
>Ga0181612_159382_pt1 | contig 10457 bp, 5 predicted proteins | sample HoacroProtozoa21_FD_119630 | JGI IMG/M metagenome (GOLD analysis project Ga0181612, IMG submission 119630) | Hoatzin crop microbial communities from Cojedes, Venezuel. Combined Assembly of Gp0051906, Gp0051904, Gp0051908
GAAACACTGGAACGGGTTGCCCAGAGAGGTGGTGGAGGCCCCATCCCTGGAAACATCCAAGGCCAGGTTGGACAGGGCTCTGACCAACCTGATCTAGTTAGTGGTGTCCCTGTTCGCTGCAGGGGGGTTGGACTAGATGACCTGTAGGGGTCCCTTCCAACCCAAAACTTTCTATGATTCTATGATTCTATGATTTGTCTGACCCCACAGGGAGCTGGTTCAGGGACGTTGATTGAGAGAGCAACCCTCTGTTTTTGGTACAGTGAATTCTGTTCCAGGTCAGAGAAGCAGAGGGAGTACTTGGTTTTGCAATACTGTTTACTTAGAGTATGTATGCTTGTTAATAAATTTCTTTTGAAGCTCTCTTATTTGGACTGTGGTAGAGGTAAGTAATAATTTAGCTACTTGCTTTTCCTAGAAAATATGGCTTAAGCTGGAAACACAGTGCTGATTTTAATTACCACTTTTTGGGTTGTACCTGAGTAACTCCTTGAATATCTGGATAGGAACTTCTCAAGGGCTTTATTTGGGTGAGAGTGCTCAGATTCTATAGAGTAATCTGTAAACATTTCAGTGGTTGTCTTAGTCACTAATTCAGGAGAAGACATGGATGTTCTAATTGCATAAATAGACAGTTATCTCTAAGCCTGGATTTAAACTTCATTCACAAAGTAAAGCAAGATTGTAAATATTTTCTTGAGCCAGATCTCAATGATTGTTTGTTAATATGAGATTTTCTTGAGAAACAGCTTTTGAAGATTACTTACACCTCTAGAAGTGATTTTGCACTCTGGAGTTAAATCTTGAAATTGGTCTTTGGAGCAATTAGTCTCCTCGATTTCATATTTAATTATGTAATTCCATCCAGCTACCACCTGGAACAGATATTTAGAAGATACATTATGTAAACCAATACAAAATTGGAAGTTAAACTATTAAATGTGATTAGCAAAGAAAGCAAAACTGCCTTTCATCCATCTAATCACTTTGCAGTCATTGAGCCATAGAGTATTCATGGAAAGCAAAAAAAAAATCCTGGCCTTGTGATACAAAAAGTGAACAAAGTCATGCATATACTAGAAGTGTACTTTGTATTTGGATTCTGCTCCTCCTGGCAAGCCTGCAACCTCATCATACTTGGTTTCTTGCACTTTCCTCCAAAGTATCTGTTACTTATTACTCCCGGTGACAGGAAGCTGGTCTAGATAGATGACTACACTAATCCAGTTTGGCAAGTCCTGTGTTCCTGAGCGTGGGACATAGTAAAACGGTATCTGAATAATGTAACTTTATACTGCTGGCATCGTTTTTTATTGAGTGTCTTGCGTTTATCATATACCTATAGTTGTGTCTGCCTTGGGCTTTACCTTCCCCTGCCTGCTATTTTGTCCAGATTTGTGACCCTTCTTTTTCATTTTCTCTCCAGGAAGTAGTTCAGTTTTCCTCATAGAGGCTACTGCTTCTCACCCATGAAATCTCTTAATGTCACAGTGTTTGGTCAGGTAGCATTGGATTAAAAAGGGGAAATAAGAATCAAATATAGGAACTTTCCATCCCAGATCAATTAAAGCTGAGGGTTCTGACTGGTCTCTGTTGGCCAGAAGTGATGTGATGGTTCTCTTTCCAGCTGCTGGATTGCAGTCTGTGTATGACATTTTGTCATGTGGCTTAAACGTTGTGCTAGCTTCTCTTTCAGCTAAGAGGATCGTTGCCATCAGTAAAGAAAAAAGAGGACAGTCTGAGTTAAATCCTACGTCAGTTTGACCCATAAGATGCTTTTTGGTTAAGCAAATACACACACATTCAAAGGAAGGTGTCTATATTTAGTGTCAGGTTATATACTCGTTAAAAAACAAATAACAAACTTTGCTTTCTAGCAACATCACACCAGTACATAGGAGAGCCCTTCACAGGGAAATAGTTGTTGCATGGAATACCAGATGACACGGAATTTCTGTGACCTGAGCAGTCATTTCTTGCAAAGCACATATTCCTGTGTGCAGAAATCTTTCAGCGACATGCTGGATTTTTGTTTTTCTTCACCATTTTTCACGTATTGGGTTTCCCCGTCCTATAGCATATAGCAGCTGCTGACATATGGGTCCTATTGTATTGCAAAAACATAGATGACTGCTGCTATTGGAGAGGCTGCAGAGTATATGAGACATCTGTGCAGGCTGGCAGTTTTGGCACAGAACCTAGGAGAGATCTGCTGCTGCTGGAGGCCAAGTGGAATACCCGAGAGCATCCAAGAGCACACAAGATGTCTATGTCAGCATTGAATGCAAATAAACTGGTGCTAAACAGTGGTTAGATGCAGCTGCAGACAAAGAAAAAAATATGTTTACCATCAGTTTTTAAAGTTGACAGCTCTGAAAAATCCAGTAGGTAGCCATTTACGATTCCTTGTAAATGAAGATAATTATTTACAGGGTCTACACTCTATATGAATTTTTTATTCTTTTATAATGAAATATAAGCCACCTGAAAATCAGGAATAGGTACATAATACAACCAAGGTACCTGGGTTTGGGGTTTTTTTGGTAAAATTTAGAGAAAAATCATACACAAACCTGTCTTTTAGCTTCTTTTATTTCCACAAGCTTAAAAAGGACAGGTTCATCACTGTGCCTGTTAAAATTTTGAATAGCTTGTTTCAGAATTTTTGATACTTCTGAACTGTCACTTGATATAGGATGGAAGCACCCGAGACAGGCAGCCTCAGTAAGCGTTATCTTTGGCGTAGCTGGAAAAGAAACAAACAAAAAAATATAGGGCTTCATGTAAAACAACCTCAGGTTTTGATTTTTCCTGTTTGGGAATCAGAGAAGAGGTTCAATGAGCAAGAACATTTACTGCTTTTAACTGGAGTGATCAGCAAAATCCACATTTCAGTTTCAGGGCCTGCAGAGACATTCACTGTATTTAGAAACATGCTTTGGTTTGTGGCGGTAGGGGCCATCCATGGCATTTGGATCTAGGCATGGTTTCAGCAGCAAACTTAATTCAGATGAGTGAGTTCAGGAGTCACTGAATTTCTGAAAAACCTTGCATGTAATTTTGACACCACTAAGGAAGGGTCATCCTTCATCCAGTCAGGGAAGAACCAGCAGAGGCTACAACTAAGGAGATGTTCTTCAGATTTTTCAAAGCTCACCCACTGTGTGCAGCTGCTTATTGTCCTCACCATGTTTCAGGATGGGGATTTTGGCAGGAGTATTTTGGCTCACCCATGTGAATTGCTCTGGCTCTGAGCTCCTTAGGGACTGTAGCTGAACTATTCTACTGCTGTGCTGTTTGAACTCCCCCTGCTAGTCCCTGCGGCTGCCGGTTACCACTTGGTGTTACCTTCAGGCTTAACCAGCTGGATTGGCTGTGGATGGATGAGCTTGATGGGGATGCTCAAACTTCTGTTTCCTACTACTAATCCTATTAACTCTCTTTCCTTTCTAGTAATCATGGATTGGATTTTCATAAATTAATTTTATAGTTCAGTACATAAATTAATTTCATGATTCAGTGGGCTTGAGAATGAAAGTAGGACAATATGTGGTCTCTGTGGAATTGAAGTAAAATTTGTGTGCCTGATCCTCAGCTGTCATAAACTGGCTTTAATGGAGTTACGGCAGCTTGCACCAGCCAGGAAACCAGTCTAGGGTCAACAGGATCAAACAGTTCCACCAAGAAGGCTGAACAGTATAGTACCTAACATGGTGGGGAAATCCCTCACAAGTTAGGGTTTATTGTTTCACTCTTTCTGTTTGAATCCTTTGGAATTGATTTGGCTCCTCTGTACATTTGGAATATCTCAGTGTAGGCAATACTATTTACTCGTAGCTCTGCAGAGGATACTTGAACAAAGTCTGGCCCTTCGTATTTCTAGCATCACTTATTTTGACTCAGTAAAGACAAATACATACATGTTCCAGAAAAATGTGACGTTTTCAGGGAGTAATCACAAATGAGATAATAAAACAACAGTACACCCAATTCTAAACCAACTACAGTCTCAGCATTTTTGTATGTGCTGAACAAACGTGTGTTCTTTCTTCAGAGTTGCTATAACTTGGTAACGAGATGAGCTTCTTAGGCTGAATACGATTCATTTATGTACGGATTTTTTGCTTTCTAAGCAAAGATTCAAATGCAGATTTCCCATGCATTCTCTGTGGGATTCACACACTTTTTACTGGCAACTAGATGTCACCATTGCCATACAAATGCGTTTGAACCAAGCAGTGTTTATTCAGTAGCAGAGCATGGAGTTTGTGTGCACTGCAGTTCCTAGAAGCACACTGGCTGTAGGTATAGCCATTTAAGCTTTAAACAAGATAACTAGGAACAAAAAACAGAGATAAGCTGTGAAACACCTCAGAAATCACGGTAAATATTTCAGTAGTTAATATGCACTTAGCTCCCTGCTACCAGTTAGATGGATATTTTAAAACTAGCTCAGATATGGCTTACATGAACACTAGGCATAGGCACATAGAGATCTCAGTTGCAACACTTTAAAACAGCGTGATCCCTTTCTAATAACGGAAATTACTGTGAACATAATAGTCGTCTATGAATGTCTCACAGGCAAGAAGTGTAGTACTGTATTTAAGGTCTAAAAGAGATCACAGTCTCTCTTACATAATTACATCACTGCTAGATTTTTATTTTGTAAGTGAAATATTTTTGTTGTTATTTTTTTGGTTGGGGTAGATATTTGTTTTGTTAAACAGAAATAATTTGTTTTGTTTAACAGAAAATATTTAGTCTTTTTTAGTTTGGAGGAAATTAAGGTACAATTTTGTAATACAAATTTTTTTTCTAATAATTTCTGGCACATTTTTATCCTTGAACAAGTAAGGACATAAAATTAAAATGTAACAAGTTGTATATATTCTCCAAGTTACTGATATTCTTTTGGTATTAAGCAAATTCATTTTAACTTGGTATAATTCCAGTGTTTGAAGAAATTTGCTACACACAAATGTGCCAGTTTCCATTACCCTATACAGAAACTGCCATTGCTTCGCTAACTTAGCCTATATGTGTATAACAGTGAAGTGAAATTTTATTTTTAACATGTAGTTGCTTATGAAAGATTATTTGTAAATGTCTGAGTAGAATGATAAGGAGTTCCTACCTCTAAAATTACCTGAAAGTCTCAGTATTATATGTTTCCCATTCTTATTTGTCAACGTACTTGTTGAATGCAGCCCCGAACAGTTGCATACCTGGAAAAATTTTGCACTCTTGTGAAACATTACTTGTTTTTTCAGCGTCATCTATGTGAATTCCAGCTGTGCATTCTCCTGTTGTCTGCAAAAACATATGACAACATTTGTCTTAAACTTGCTGAAGAAAAATAATGCTATACATTCCTCTAGCTATTGAACAAAGTTGACAGTTACAAATTGAGTTTGGGGAACAAGTTCATATGTAGATTTGTAGTAATGTCTAATTTTCTGTTTTGTTACTGGAAAAGGAATGCTTTTGTTGATTGTGAGGAGAGTACGGGGTGAACTGAGCAGATAATTTGAAATATTGCTCTGTATCGTGATTGATGCTTATTAATTAACTAAAGATTTTACAGTCAGAAGAATGGAAATGAACACATCCTCATAAATAAAGCCTGTATAAATTGTGTATTTACCTAATTTCCTCTCTGCTAGTACAAGATATGCAGCAATGACCATGGCATTTCGTGTCAATTCAAATTATATTATCACCATCATGCCTTTCTTTGCATTATGTACTGTTGAAATAACAGTGACTTCCACTGGAAACGTGCGGTGTCCCTGCACGCTATCTGTGCCTCAGTTGTGCCTCCTCTAGATGCTCACTAGTAGCATGAGCCAGGCATGCTTGGCACTGCTAAAAGCCTTTGGTAAATTTTCTGCCATAGTGGCTTCCATGTCAGTGCTTTCGTTGGTGCAGATCTGAAGTCAATTTGGTTGTGCAAGTTTCCATAATACATAATTAATAGAAAGTTTTACAGCTCTCACACTCTCACAGTGCATGTATCTTCTGTTGAATTTGTTGTGAACCGTCATACCGAAGCGCTGAAATGTTCCCTTCTTCACATATTTGGCATTATAATGGTAAACTCATGATTATAATGCTTAACTTCAGAGTTGTAAACATTTCTGTACTGTACTTTAGTCCTATAAGCTCTCAAAAGAAACACGGCTAAAAAAGTTAAATTCTCTACTGCATTTTTCCCCAGGTGGCTGCAGTACGGGTCATTATGCTGATGTTTCTGTACAGAGAGCTTTTAAAGAGGACGGATACTTACAGCTTCTGCAGGTACTTTGTAATCACAGTCTTGCCAGAGTTTGTTTTCCTCGATGGCGCAAGTGGTTTCTTGTATTCGATATTTCACATAGAATTGTGTGTCAGGACCTGCCTGTATAAAAACAATATGCATGTCATCATTTGCATAGTAATAAATCAAGTGAAAAGATAAGAACTTCGAGAGGTAAATACTATCCATTGGTCATCTTATACTTTATAGTATGGTTTCAGATTAGCTGCTGGTTTCCATGGAAGGTCTCCCAAATCTTGGTAGCTCAATAATTATCTGACTGTATTACTGAGCCCTTACCTACAATTACAATGTGTTGATACAACAGATACATTATGCTCTACTACCTTCATTTTAACTTGTAGCACCAACGGTTTTAAAACCAGAAAGAAGTGGTTAGGTTTTATATTCATATTCAAATGTACTCCAAATAAGCAAATTTGGGTTGCTGCTTGGATAGTTAGCATAATTACCAGCTTGGACTGTGCTCCTGTCTGACGCTCTCGCTCTTGGCCTCCTCCCAGATCTGTCTATTTTCCTCCTGCACAACTCTACGAGAAGCCCAGAAACAGCAGCCAGCAGCCCTCAGGCAGCCTGGCAGTGCCCAAACTGCCTTTACTCTCTGGTAACAGGGTACTTCAGCTGCCCTGCCTGCTTGAAGGAATGAAAAGAGGAGGGAATATGCTCTGGAAGCAGCCTTTGGCGGTGCCTGCGGTTTTCCTATAGGCATTAAAGGCTGTGCTGCTCATGAGGGTTGCCTCAGGAATTCCATAAGTTGAAATATGGACAGAGTATTAAGCAAAGTTTGGCCTGGCCAGTGGAACCGTTTCTCATGTTGGTACCTGCAGGTAACATTAACACACTGCAAGGTTTGTGGTTCATCCTTTAGAGGAGATATAAAGCCAGAAGTTACTAATTTTTTACAGCTACTAAAAACGCTCTGCCAATGTGCCTTTTCAAATACAAACAGAAATAGTTGCTGTACTTTAACACTGGTTATCCTCAGATGATACTGCTGGGAGAGTTAAATGATAATTCTTGCCTTACTGGTACCGAGAAAGTGAAGCTGAGCTGTCGTGGGTGGAATATACTGGATTTACACTGGTGTAGACACAGAATATAATTCTGTGTTCTCTCAATTCCTGTTGTGTATTGCTACAACTACGAAGAGGTGTAGAGATACCCAATATAATGGTTGTAGGTCATAAAACAGGATGAAAGGGTCTCTAAAAATGTAATGGACTTAATCCTCAGCAGGTATAAATTGACATTTATGGAGCTGTGTCAGATTATACTATCTGGTATGTGGACTTAAAAAGAGCCAAATTCTGTTCTCTGTTACAGTGTTCTAAATCTGCAATAAATCAGCTTAGTGAGTAAATGAAATACGTGAGAAAAGACATTGTTTCTGTATATTATTTGTTGTTGGTTTATTTCATTATTATTATGAACAGCTATGCCTTTAACTGGGGCAGGTTCAGTCTTTCACCAGTCAGCTTTTATGTTTTATTACCTTATCAATAATGAATGCACATGAATATGTAATAACCAGCTATTTAATTAATGCACTCAACATTGGGAGACTAGTAATGAGTAAAATCTGTACTCTTTTTAGAAAAAGGATGTCAAATATGAGGAAATCTCTGTTGCAGATTCCTCTTCTCTGCTTTTTATTTAACATCACAGTCAGATCAGTGATTCAAAGTAATAATTGATTTCCATCTAAGATCTTTTAAGAAAAGGAAAGATGGATATCTATAGAAGGAAAGATGAATAATAATTGCAATAAATATGTATTCCTAAAAATAGAATAATGTTTAAGATAAAATACTGAAACTAATATCTGTCCTTTGGGAACATCAGCAAAAGGAAGGTGGTGTTACAGCTCCGATATAAAGACATTTGCATTTGGGTATTGTTAAGGATGTGTGCAGTTCAGTGAAGACAGTGTGACTATTCACTTGTTTAATATTAATTGTATAAAGGGTTTGCCAGATTTTAGTCTTAGTCACCACATGCTAAAACCTCTCCAGTCTGGATACAGGAAAAACAGAGGGTAGGTGCCAGGAGATGGGGGTAGTTTACTGTAAGGCATTTAGCAATTCATATCCCCTTTCCACAGTCAATTTCTATCTGGGTAAAAGTGTCTTATGATTTTGGAGTGCAAAATGTTCTCTCTAACACTGGATTTCTTCTGGTGTACATCTGAAAATCCAATCCAGTAGAAAAAAATGCTAATGTTGTTTTCAAGTAAAGTAATGCTTGCCATTATTATGGTAATAACATCTTTGTATGGCTCTCAGAGGTAAATAATCTTTTGTTAGATTAACACTATACAGAAGTACTCCAGGCAAAGGATCATGTTCTTTATTTTTTTCTTCTGTAATTTTAGCTGTCACCCTATTTGATTAAAATAGCACCTAGTGCTTTTAGATAGATCTGTGACTCAGGACTAGTGTCAATCAAATAATATTCACAAACAATTCATTCAGAGTATTGCTGAATTTTATCAGGTCATTCTTTTTTATGTGCGATACCAGTGCTTCCCAAGTCAAGACAATATTCAGTTTTTTTAGTAAGAGTAGTTTTGCCATTGATCTGAAAAACTTACTGATGATGGAAAGGGGTATAATTCTCAACAGAGAAAGGAGAAAACAGAATGGACTAGTAAGACAAATTATATTAGTGATAGAAATTTTCTATTCTTTAGTCCTTGTATTAATAAGCAATTCACCAGCACACATAGTTCCATTGATAAGAAGATAATATACATCCCTGCTTGTCATGGTAACAAGTATCTTACTGTGCAAGTCATTTATTTGATCTTTTAAAATGTTTTTTGAAGACATTTTGCTGTCATGCTTGCTCTCTTATGAGCAAGATGGAGATAATCTGGTTCAGAGTGCATAAACAACTCCAGCTTTTTTTTTTTTTTTTTTTTCTGCAAAGTCTACTTACAGTTCTCTTGGCTTCCATCACCATGTATAGAGCAAATTGATTGCCATTTGCTCTGTCTTCATTGTATTTCTTCAGTGCTGTGTCAACAGCTGTAAAGACATCAGGGTCATCACAGTCCAAAAACTCAAATGGAAGAGGGGTTGCTCCGCTAGAGAAAAAACTACAGCAGAATGCTAGTAGGATGAAAGGTTTCATAATTGGACAAAAAAAGACTCCCAAATTAGAAGGCTCTTTAAAAATCTAATGGAAAAGGAATGCCTGACAGGGTTTTAGTCACCTCTTCTGTTTTTCAGGAGCAATAGCTAAGTAAACAGAATGAGTGGGTTGCTGGGGTTGGTTGATTCTCATCATACCCTGTTTATACTGCAAATAAACTTCTGAGTTTATCTAAATAAGCTTTGTGTAGTCATCAGAATGACACTAAGGTTATCCACCTGCCATCAAGATAACAGGCTAAATGGCTGCAGCTGGGAACAGGTTTAGACTAAGCAGGATGGCCCCTGAGCAAAAGAGAAAGCAGAGTGTTTGCAACTTTCTGGCTTCTTTTCTTAATGTCTAAACTGCTACTGAGAATGAATTTTAGAAGGCTTAAATAAAACACTCATGACAATCACAGTGGCAATGAAGTTCTGGTTCTGGACAATAATCCTGTAAATTTTATAGATCTTTTTATTGTTCAGAATGCAATAGTTCTGAGAAATCAGAACATTTTTTTAAAAATCCTTTGGACAGATACATGTCATTAAATGTCACATAACTCTTCAATAATGCTTGATAAACCTTGTCCTTCACGCTACTATTGGAAGCGTCCATCTTTGCTGCCATGTGGAGACTGCCTTTGGACTGTGGATTAGTCAGTCTTCATAATGTTTTGTTATCATTGCAGATAGGAAAAGTGAGCCCAAGAACAAGGGATTAAGTAATGTTGCCTGTGTGTGGCAGAGCTAGAATTAGAGCTGGCTGGGAACATCTGGTGCTTGTCTCCAGTGTTGAGCACCGAATAGCTTTGCATTGAATCCCTGCATTTGCTTTGAATACCTTTGCCTCCTCCTCTACTCTGCCCTAATGAGGCCCCATCTGGAGTACTCTGTCCAGTTCTGGGCTCCCCAGTTCAAGAAAGATGAAGAGCTACTGGAGAGAGTCCAGTGGAGGGCTACAAGGATGGTGAGGGGACTGGAACATCTCTCCTACGAGGAGAGGC
>Ga0181612_161783_pt1 | contig 10457 bp, 6 predicted proteins | sample HoacroProtozoa21_FD_119630 | JGI IMG/M metagenome (GOLD analysis project Ga0181612, IMG submission 119630) | Hoatzin crop microbial communities from Cojedes, Venezuel. Combined Assembly of Gp0051906, Gp0051904, Gp0051908
GCTGTAGGTGACCCTGCTTCGGCAGGGGGGGTGGGCTAAATGACCTACAGAGGTCCCTTTCCAACCCCTACCATTCTATGATTCTGTAATTCATGTTCCATTTCAAATAGAAATAAACAGCATTATCTGGCCCTCTCCGAATTCCTGTAACATAGTCAAATACTGTATCTGTGGTAAAACAAATACTTATTCCATGTTTTATTTTACTCTTAAATCCAAAAGTTGAATGTCAAAGAAAAGGAAAAATCTCAGACACATTAAGAAAGCCATCTCATATACCACATATATTTGACTGGTACGATTCATGTCCATTTTATACAAGATCATGAAAAAATTAACAACACAACATCTGTTTTCTTCTTCCAGAAGCATCATCAAGCAACATCAAATCACGCTCAAATACAACATCAAAACTTCATTACAGTCAAATGACTATAACTTAAAAATTTATTTTCTTTGTGATTTTTAACAGAATAAAATTTGCTTGCATTTGTATAATAAATAAAATCAGTAGCTTTCCAAAAGTGCCTTCAGTAACTATGAAGTTGCACCAAGAGTCTAGTATACATACCTCGGTGCTTCTTCCACAACTTTTTGGTTCCTCCTTTGAATGGAGCACTCTCTCTCATTCAACCACAAGGCATTACCATGTTTATCTGCCAAAACCTGAAACAATAACACACTGCTATTAACAAACAGATGTATCCATACGACCTTTTGACAACATACTACTATGTAGCATTGAGTCAGTGCAATTTAAAAACAGATTTTTTCCAATCTAGAAATAAAGATTGGAAAAAAATGCTAGCATAGAAAATTAATTGTATGTGAAATATTAATTGAATGCTCCTTCAAATTCTGAACAGGATTATTTTAAAGCCTATATATAGAGTCTACATACAGCAAAAAAACTCACTCTAAAATTCATGAGAAGCTCCGAAAAGTTCAGAAATCAGAAATCAAAAGACTGAAATTAGATTAAAATTATGTTTTCAAGCATTTCAAACTGTATTGCATAATAAAATTACTCAGAAGTATATTGTTAAGCAGTATCTCATGTCAATGAAGCAGAAAAAAAAATCTCAAAGTATGCCAAATTTTGCTCCCGAATTACACCACGTAAGTTTTCAGTAAAAATAACTAAGGAGCTTTTTCAGTAGGCAAACCACAGCACCCTGTCTTTAACAAAGAAGTAGTCGTCTTCAGGTACTTTGCAATCTTCTACTAAGAAGAATAAAATTTGCTGCTTCCTGTGACCGTGTGCTCTTCTGCCCTCCTTCTCTCCTGCTTAAGCCAGGAACACCAGTGGAGGCTGCAATGGCTGCAAGTGGCTTATGCTGGACTTTGGGAGATGGATGGCAACACGGTAGCCAAGGGCTGTCTGGAACAGGGACCCAGACATCTTGCTGGTATGCAAATATAAGTCAAACATCTTACTCTGTAAATAATGGACAGCCGAGGGCCCACTGAGCTGTCCTGAAACAAGAGTGGGCTGCACGCTAGGATCTCCCCTTGAGCAGGGACACCTCTCAAGGTTACTCCTCGAGGCTGAGAGATCCCTTGCCACAACAGATTCTTGGTAAGCGATTAACAGCATGCTAAGCTTTGAAATATTAGCTAAGTGATATACAGGATTGATTGCGTGTACATAGTTCTGCAGACTATATACCCCCCTTGCAGAAAGTAAGGGGGTCCTTTCTGAACTTCAAGACTCAACAGGAGGGTCTCCCTGACAGTTTTGTCTGACCCTGTCCTCCATGTAGTAAATAACCAAGTGTACCTTGCCACTGAATCCTGTTAAACCACTGTCACATTTACCATTGAATTTTGTTAACTCACTGTTTTATATCAATGAAGTATACTGTTGCTTCTCTCTTTTGAGTGTGGTGCATTGCTCCACCCATGACACGTCCTCAATACTTTCAATGGAAATTAAAGCAATAGTTTCAAGGAATTTCTCAAAACACAAGTATCAGTTACAGTTCTTGGCTGCAGCTTCAGTTCATGGAGGAGGTAAACACACAGTCAAACATCTAGATCCAACTACCTAAAATACATGTTAGAAAAAACACAAGGTCGGCATAACAGAACTCCCAATTGATTCTGCAACTTCAAAGTGGAAGGAAAAGTAAGAAAATGAACTCTATCCCTTTATGAAATCAACTGTACGCTGCAGCCATTTCCAATAGCAGGATACTGGATTTGAGGATTCAAGTAGACTTCTTCCAGTCTTACAATGTTATACTCTACACTTACTCTTGGAACAACTTCTTTCATTGCAGACCACACCTGCTCCCTTTCTTCCTTATAAAATTTCCCCTGGAATCCATTTTTTCCATCTTCCTGCTCTGATCTGCGAGAACCTGTGCCAATATTCATGCTTCATTCTTTAATAGTGCAATTCTACACTGAAAACAGACAAGATAAAGATACAATCTTCCTCAAACTGCATGAACTCAACCATATCTACTCACATTTGTGACAACAAATCTGCACTATTTATTATTCCTTTTAGAGGAAGTATGGCACCGAGCAAGATGAACTCCTGCATGTATGACACCAGTGTTTGCTGATACATGAATAATCTGGGTCAACGTGACTGAAGAAGAGGCACTGACCTCGTGAAGACAACTCACATGCACTGTGCAGCATCAGACCCAGAGTGCTCTGCACTCTCTAGTGTCAGACTTATTTTTTCCTCAGAAATTCTGTTGTAATCCCAGAAACGTATGGAGCTTTCTAGAGGAAAAATCCCCTCCAAAGAGCTCTACAAGATCGATGACTTTGGGAGTTCCTAAACTACAGCTTGTCCCAGAACCCTCCTTCCCTGCCCAGGGGGAAGTTTAGCAGCAGCACAGCAGCACGAGGGTGCTCCAGCCAACTGCCACATTCTGCAACAGGCAACTCAGTACAAAGCCAAAAAAAAAAAAAAAAAAAAAAACACCAAAAAAAAAAAACAAAAACAGCATCTAAAGCAACTTCCTACCTGAGTCTTAACTCATCCAGTCCAGAACTAAACGTCACAGAGCTCTACAGAAACCCATTTGGTAGGACAAAAGATTTTTTTTTCAATTTTTTGTTCTTTTTTCAATATTAAAACAGTAACTCTAGGGCACAGCATGGTACTCAATAGAAAAGAAAAAAAAAATCACTGTTCTGTAAGTAGAATGATTCCTTGTGAGCACTTCTGTTTTGTTGCTAGAAAGCCTACAACCTTCCATATAATTCAGCTTCACCAAAACAAACAAACCAAAAAGTCCTAGAATATTTCAATAAAAATGAGTTCCTATGCTTCTCTTCTCTTTCTCTGTATTTTCCTGAAAGGGAAAATAAAATATTTTTCAAGTCAACTAGTAAATATTTTACTTCACTTCAGGACATTGCTTGAAACCTACTTAACTTCTGCAACCTGGATCTTAAAATAAATGTTTTTCCATTATCAGTTAATATTGCTCAAAAAGAGACACGTATGAACATTTATTATGAAAACATAATTATAAATAGAATAAGCCAAACAATATGTAGTGTTAGGCTTTTATCTTCATTTTGGGTCCACTGTTTTCATTATCAGAAACTAAAGAAGATACTTACTTTAAAAAACAACTGTATTTCAGAAGACATTGACAGAATGTTGTAATCATCACCTGAGATGACATGAGATTCCAGTACACGTCACTAAAAATGCATGCCACAGCTACAGCTTTTTTTCTAAATATCCCTAAAAGAAAACCCTCTATTTTGTGGGATCAGATGATTATGACATTAGTATATGCTATGTACATCTATATGCCAAAATAAATAAAGATAATGTATCGCAACATCTCCTACGTGATTCAGCTAAATTCTGTTTCCAGTTGCAGGACTGCTATTCAGCCAAGTAATAGTCACACATTCCATGTACTCGTCTTTTAAACTCACGTCTTTTATATCAGATATTTCAGGAGAACAAGACTTCAAATTAGTTCAAGTATAAAGTGTATTTGGACTCTATTTTCCTGTCAATTGTTTTAGTCTTTTCTCATGTTTTACAAAGTGATTGTTTTATCGCTAGACACAGGAAACCCCTTACTTATTAGTTTTAAGGACCAACGCTTTGGAGCTATATGAAAATGTTACAAAAAAGTTCTATTTAAAAGTTACCACTAAATTAATAAATATTTGGCATCTGGTCTCAATTTGTTTGTATATTTAGCAGTTTGAAAATGAACCAAGGTCAATGTCTAAAGCTGCTTAGAACATGAAGTTAAAATTACATGCTATTATATTGTTAAAAGGTACCATCAAAGTGTTTGTGTCAGGAAAACAGCATTCATTGTACACTTATTATAAATAAAACCATGAATTATTAATGGCAAAGCTATTTTATTTAATCTAGGTGAAATTATTCAATTGTTCTTAAATACCGTACTGCCTAATTTTTTTGAGAAAATCTTTTTTAAACCTAAAAGAATTAAGACAATGTAAAATCTGCCTCAAACTCATGAAAGTATGGAGAAAACAATTTCATCTAACTTTCGTCATTAAAGAGTCACTAGGACCCTGCTGAAGCTCCCAAACCTGCAAGGACTAAAAGGATTAGATCTTTAAGGTGTATCGATTTGCATACAAAAAAAGAAAGAATCAAAGACATAGGTAGCCAAAAATTATTACCCATGGCAAGAGAATACAGGAAGATGCTCTAACAATCTGACCTAAGATCAATCCTGAGACTAAATGCTCACTGTATACCTTTCTTTGACCCTTCAAAAGAGTATAGGTTGGGGTTTAAATTTCATTTTTACAGACTGGTTCCTCATTTCACATATGCAATAAGTTAGCCTGTGCACACAAAATAAATAAAAACATAGGAAGTATCAGGTTATGGATACATATCTGGCAGAGTAAAAAATGTTAAATTTTTTCTCTTACAAATCATTCCACACTATCAAATTTATTGTTGCTGTTGTTTCACTCAGTTATTGAGCTACTGTCAAAATACTTCAGACTCTCACTGCAAAAGAAAACATGCCACAACTTAGGAAGAGTTTATATTTCGGACAAAAATAAATGGCATTTCTATTGAGGAAACGGACATATTCCATATAGATTTCTTGTCAGGAAAGATTATTTCAAGGCTATTGGCAAACCCAATTTAGGTGTCTACATAAGATCAAACACATCACAAATTTTAAGACCACAATTTTGTTAAAGAGTCTGTCCATCACAAACAGTCTTGTTTTGCATTAACACATCTGGCTTAACACTAGATCTAATTAAAGACATAAACGGTCACAACCCAGAAGTTACGGAGAATACACCTGATTTTGAACGACAAACTGCGCAAAATGGGACACAAATTCTCCCGAGTTCCCAGGGAGCATTAGATACTTCAGAACAGAATCCAAAATACTGACAAAACCACCTAGAGACTGTAAGAAAAATATTAAGCACAGCAGTGCTTGAACTCCTACAACTCCTACATCCTTTGCTGCGCTCAAGCACTGCAATCAGGATCCAGAGTTCAAGCTCCAGCCCTCAAGACAGATGCCTACAACCTTTTTCTCTCTCTCTTTTTTTTTTTTTTGTCCCAACGAATTGAGCACAGCTCGTTGTCTTCCTGCTAAAGAAAGGCTAGAGAATAAAAACAGGAAGGCTGTCTTGTACGCGATAACCATGTAGTTTGAGCAATGGCCCAAGACACAGGAAAACACAATACTCTAGGCCTTTTTTAGAGAAGCGTTTGAAAAGTTTTGAACTTTGATTAATTTATGAGTTCAAACCTTATTAAATAAATAAACAAGAATTACTAGTAGTAGTAATAATAGTAATGCAAACCTGGATTTCTATGTGACGAGGGTTATCAATGAACTTTTCTATCAGTAAGCGATCATCACCAAAACTTGAAGCAGCTTCTTGAGATGAAAACCTAAAACCTTCCCTTAAATAACAAAAACAAAAAGAATAATCTGTATTTAAACTGTCAAGTCAAGTTCTAAAGTACACAAGAAGGAACACTTCTTCATTCCAGTCATCTGGCAACACGCACATCCAAAAACCAAGTTTTACTATTTGCATTTGATTCTTTAATGAGTATCCCTTTTTCTTTCTGTTCTCACAAAGACAAAAAAATTGCATTTTCAAAGCACAGAGAATTTCAGTGTGTTTAAAAAGTCTGAGTGCTTACAACAATTATTTATATGAATTTTGTTTGCATTTTCTTCTGCAAAAGTAATAAAGTAATCAAATTTTTCAAACCATTAATTACAAAGTGCTTGTTAAACAGAAGTAAGCCCACCACCATTGAAGGTACGCAGCCCTCTTAATACGAATAGCAGAGGTTAGTTGCACGTTAATTAGATGAAAGAACTGCAGACACAATATTGCAGACCTAGTAAAGCCAATCACTGAACACACAACCTGAAGATGCAATACTTCACTTTACAGAGCATACCAGCTGTACTTCTAGTTTTTCCCTGCATTAAAGTATAATTAAGCATAATACTGCACATTCTGTATACTTCCCTTTGTTTCCTCTTTTACACATGTAACTACTCCAACAAATAAAGACTATAAGATATTATATTTATTGACTTTATTTTTCATGGCAGAAAGATTACTCCTGTGGGACGTAACTGCTGACACGTGCAGCTTTCTCAGGGTGAAATGTACCATAACGCAGGGACCCAAAGGCTCCACAGAAGTTTTCTCAGGCTCTTTCACTGGCATATGAGTCCCACTTACATTTATACATATGGAAAGTCTGGGGTAAATTTCTCTAGCACTGATTACTGAAATGCAACAGCCCTTGTAAGTTTGCATGCTTTCCATCTCTTCGATCCAGTTCAATTTCACAAACAAAACCCGGACAACAGAACCATGAGACAGGTAAATTTACAGTACAGAGATGTGTTCGTTTAAAAATATGACTTCATCCTTTTTCAAGACTGTGGAATAATATATACTACAATTTTGATATATTATACTCAATGTACAATCTTTTCTAAATTAATATTTAACTTCAATATATTTAATAACTTCATAAAAAGGGACATCAACATTTGTTACTCTGCACAGTACCTGATCTATCAAAAAAAAGTGAGGTAAAACACAGCCATACACAGTGTCTGAGCTTACTGAAACAGATTTAGAGCTATTTTAACTCCTATACCAAAGGCTCTGTTTCCTTTCATAAACATTCTATCACACAGTTACACGCAATTGACTATTTTTTCTTCATTGAAGTATGTGCTAATTAGATATCTAAACTGCAATACTTGTTAAAAAAAAAGTTAGGTGCCTAATTATCTAATCCATACATCTGTAAATCTTTTTAAATTATATATAACAGGAATGACTATCTCAGTCAAGTATTCTGACCTTGTTTGTATCTTACAAATCTGTGCAGCTGCATTTGTTCAGTGATAAAAATTACCATAAACACACTTCACCTTCCTTAAAGAGATCATACTACCCAAACGGAGATGGAGCTGAGTCTCTTCACAAATATTTAAAAACTTTAAAAAAGCTGCTTAGGCTGGAAGAGAATCCGCATTTGGAACGTTATCCTTTCACCAAGCAGCAGCCCTACAGAGCCTCCCTGCAAGGAAGACACTCCCCACGCAGCACAACTGCAGTGACATGTGCGACCAAGTCCAAAGCCTTTCCTGCCCACACTAACCCCAGAAGAAAAGTGCAGGGCAACTTGGGACAGGGAAGCCTGAACTTACTGCCCCTGTCTGGGCCCAGGTACAGTTTAGCATATAAGCAACATACCATCTGCAGCCTACTCAAGCCCGGACGCTTGATAAGACGCCATCACTCAGACTGATACACCTCACCTATATGAAGGCCATCACTGATAACTCTACACTCTGGCTCAAAGTAAAGAGGCGCTCTGGTCAGAGGATTCCCGAGCAGGGGGCTCTCCGCAGACCCACGCTCCAAACACTAACTGCCTGCTAACATGGCCATCTTCACAGCCTTCCAGTGCCAGCCACCTGCGCTAGACCGAGGGGCAGGGAGCGGGGAAGATGGACAGTCCATTAGGCACTACAGGGCGCCCCACACTGCGGGGACACCAGCTAAGCCGGTACACAAGGAGCAGAGCAAACTGCAACAGCAGCTAAGAGTGAGGGGCTTTGGCAGGAGATGCTTTTGGTAGTTTCTCATAAGGACAAGTTGGTGGTAGAGATAGTTTTGACAGCTGGGTTGGGGTGGGCATCTTGGTTGCAAGTTATTTATTTATTCAGGCAAAATTTACCGTTAAGGTTTGTCTTAGGTTCTCTGTCTCTCTTTTTTTTCTACATACACAGATTTGCTGCTTTTAGGTGCTTCAATTAGCTTCTGCTAGCTGTTTCCCAACTTGTAGATCGATAGACATGATGAAAGGGGACCGCAGCTGCCCACTGCGAGGATGACTCAGGCCCCACGTCAGCTGCCTGGAGACACACGCTGCCACGGAGCCGGTAAGCTGGAGCACTGCTAACAGCACAGCTGCGCACATGGTGACTCCACAGCCCCAGCTGCAGGAGCACCCATCACACATCAGATGCCTTGACCCAGGCTGGGCTTGGAGCAGGGGGGCTGACAGGCCACCACAGCCCATGACGAAGGTAGGCAGGGAACACTGCGGCCTCTCCCCAGGGCAGGGTGGGTCACACTGGTGGGAGCTGCACACCAGTCAAAGCCTGGAGGCATCAAAGGAAAAATCAGAAGAGGTCCACCTCTAGCAGCTGTACATAAAGGCACATGGCCAAGGAAACAAACAGGAGCTGGAGCCTGCATGTCAGTAGCATTAGAGGGTGGAATCAAGGACGTCTGGAGAAATCAACCCATACAAGTCAGTAAGACCAGATGGGATGCTAAGAGAAGTAGCCTATGTCATTGTGAGACTGCTGTGTCATCTTTGACAGGCTTTGGAGGTCAGAAGAGATTCCTGATGACTGGAGGAAGATGAACATTGCACCCATCTTTGAGAAATGTGTGAAAGAATCAGCACTACAAGCTGGTCAGCCTCACTGTAATTCCAGGGAGGAGTCATGGAGAAAGATCTTCTGAAAGCTGTATCTAGACACATGAGCAAGTGAGTGAGAACAGACTGAATTTACCAATAGTATCATGTGTGACCAATCTACTCATCATTTATGACTACACCTATGAATTACAGGAGAACAGCAGATATCTCTTCAACTTTAGCAAGACCTTAACAGTCTCCCACATCATCACTGTTTCCAAGGTAGAACGTTACCGTCTACAGAGGAGCACAACTAGATGAGTGAAAAATTGGCTAGATCTTTGGGCTCAAAGTTTGCAGCTCATCCTCTACCTGGAATCCAATACAAGGAATTTCCCAAGAAATCTATCATTCTGGAATCAGTTTAACCTCTTCATCACTGACCTGGAATGCACCACCACCAGCCTATGGACAATGCTAAAATAGGGTCAATCAATATACTCTGGGCAAAGCTGCATTTCAGAGAGATCTAGACAGTCTGGAGGAATGAGCTCACAAGCATCTTATGAGTTTCCACAAAAACAAATGCAGAGTCTTCACCTAGCACAGCCTAACCCTCTCAGCAACAGCACAGGCTGTGGAACTGACTGGCTGCTTAAAATGACCTGGAGATCCTGGTGGATTACAGGCTGTGATGCAAGTGAGCAGTGCACCCTGACAGTAATGAAGGCTTACTGAACAGCGGGCTGTATCAACTGCAGCACCACCAGCAGACCAACAGCAGCAATTATTCCCCTCTACTCAGCACCTGTCAGACGACATTTGAAACACTGCATCTAGTTTTGGACACTCCTAGTACTCAAAGACATGGAGATGCTCAAGTAACATGGTCAGAGCGCACCAGAACCAGCACAGTCAACCAGGCTTGTTAAACCTGAAATACAACAAGGCTTTAGCAGACATCTAATAGCAGCCTTCTGGTAAAGAGGAGTTTACTAAGACAATGGAGCCAAGTTCTTTATTGTAGTGCACAGCAGAAAAATAAGACAGTGGTCATAAACTGAAGTGGGGAGTTTCCAGCTGGAAGCAAGGAAAACAACTGGAAAGAACTGAGAAACCCGGGAGGCTGTGGAATCTCAATGCAACACCCAACTGGGAAGAGCTCTAAGCAAACCAGCTTCAAATCCAGGGCTGATCACATTCCAAGGGTAAAGCTGGATGAGATGATGTCCCCAGTTCCCTTCATCTGTAAGGGGAAGAACAGCATGTCTTTAAAGGTTCCCCTCCCTACAGTACATTCATTCACACTGAAGTATAAAGTTGTACAAAAGCATTTATTGATCATGCCACAAGCTTTCTTGTGCTTATCTGAAGCGAGATAGCCCATGCCAACTTTCTGCCTCCAGCTCCAAAATAAGCATTGCTGCTTTAATTAAAACAACCACTTTCTTTGGAGGCAGTCAGACATTAATAAAAGACTACAATCATTATGTAATATTTCAGTTTCCAATATCAGGAAACAGTA
>Ga0181612_118406_pt1 | contig 10456 bp, 15 predicted proteins | sample HoacroProtozoa21_FD_119630 | JGI IMG/M metagenome (GOLD analysis project Ga0181612, IMG submission 119630) | Hoatzin crop microbial communities from Cojedes, Venezuel. Combined Assembly of Gp0051906, Gp0051904, Gp0051908
CAGGCATCCCTCCTCCCTTTCCCATTGTGTTGCTTTGTCTGTCCTGGAGATGGGAGAGGGGGAAAGTCCTGTGGATGCAGCACTGCTGGTTAGCAGCGAGGGTGATGGGGTACAGCATCACATGCAGCCCTTTGCTTTCAGTACCCAAATACCCGGGTCATTAACCTGGGTGTTTGGTACCCTCCAGCACTACCTCCTCCCGCAAGCGAGTGGAAAGATTTAGCGCATTGGGAAAAGCTGGGGAGCTCCAGAAACGCATCACTAAACAAGATGGGGAGGGGGAAGAGAGCTGCTTTTCATCTGAGCTGTGCTACAGGCACAGAAGTGCCTGAAAACAGCTTTTTCTTTGCAGGAGTTTGAGAAAAAAGAGAGGGACAGCGTATGGGAAAACTCCTGCCAAACTAGGCAGCTGGGTCAGGCCAGGCAGGCAGCACCCAGTGCTGGGCAGAATAACGTGCTCTTCTGCTCATGTACAAGAATAATTTCTTCTTCCTCTCCCCCTTCCTCAGGAGCATTTTGCTTTTTGCAGTTTCTCTCCTTTCCCTCTGATCCTTGCCTGCCTCATATCCAGTGCTGGGTCCCGAGCGCTCGTGGGGACATCTTATGTCAGAGCTGATCAACCAGGGATGACCATTCTGGGGAGGTTTGCCAGGCTGGATGCTCTTCAGCAAGCCTGTTGTTAACGCAGCTGGGCTGTGCAACGTGGGGCTTGGGTGGGACAGCAGTGCTGGGAAGGGGCGATGCTACTAACAGGGATACAGGCAGCAGCTTGGCTGGTGGGTACAAAATGCTGTGAGCAACTGGTTCATTGTCATGCTTCAGGAAAGGCACTGACCTCCCACCCTGCGGGAGGAAAGCCCTCATCCTCATGTGTGCTGTCAGCACCAGGAGTGCTACTTCTACCATTCTACCAAGCCTTGACGTTTCCACTGGTAAGACCCCAATTTTGGTGGCTTTTTGCTGAAATTCTGCTGAAACCTCTATAGCTTTGTCTCAGGCAGGAGGCGGTGATGCCTCCTGACAGGTTTCTAGGGGACACAGCCAGCTGGCTCTAAAAGAAAAACCCTATAGCCACCACCAACAGAGCAAAAAACAACCCGAAGGAATTGCCCATGTCTCCCGGCTCGCTCTTAACAGACAACATAAGGTCACCAAGCCAAACAACATGTGGTCAGTAAATGCCAGAATTAAGGTAGCTGTGGTAACCTCAATTCAGGCTGCCTTTGGTGTGAGCAGCAGCCCTGCCTGCTGGTTTTCATGCCCCGGCCCCGGGCAGCGCACAGGAACAACTGGTCCATGGAGCAGGGGGTTCCTTGGGATGGCTGTGGCTGCCAGGGGCTGCTCTGCTCCCAGAGCTGGAGAGGAAGGGGCTGAGCCAGGCAAGGAGAGGGTGCACAGTAAAGAAACACTTTTGGGGTGAAGAGAGGTGAACATATCACTTTGGAGGAGGGGACGAAAGCCTTGGTCCCTGAGCTTGCTTGCAGTATGGGGATTCACCTGAGCTAAGGTCTTCTCAGACACTACCCCATTTATTTTTGCATTTCCCATTTTCTAAGTGTAGACTTGGCTCTAACCCATGGAAGCAGCCACATCTTCCCAGAGCCTCTGAGCTCTGACCAGGCTGATACGGTCCTTGCCCTGAGGTCACCAGCATCACAGCTTTCAATGCTCAAGCCCAGGTGACGCAAAGTATTCCAGAAATAAATCACATCTCCCAAGTGCCTCAAACCTGGCACCCAACTCTAGTGGAAACCTGTCTCCTTATTGCCCCTGTATCTCAGCTCATTGCCTGCAAGGGGAGGAGCACGGATGCTGCGGGAGCCATCTGTCACCTCCAGGACCAGGAAGGGTCCTGGCAAACCAGAGCTGGGAGCTCTCCCATGTCAGCATGCGCCTGCACACAGAAGATACGGCTGGGGCACAGATAACCTGAGTTCAAGGACTGCTTAACCTCAGAGTGCTCAGCCTTGCAGCTCTCACGGTGTTTGCCTAAGGTTGTTTCCTCCTGCGTCATTTGGACAGTGACGGATGCGTGTCCCTTCTGACACAGCATTTCGCTTTCCACTGGGCTCGTCTCTGCTGAGACGTCTCATAGTTTCCAGTTAGTGATTAAAGACGTCGCTGATGTCTCCTCTCCCCTTTTTTGAATGTTTTTCCAGTGACTCTCTGGCTGCTGCCTACACAAACCTGCATGGCTTTGGGATGGTGGCTGCATGAGCAGACACAGAGACCCTGGCAGTCCCTGCAGCCCTGCCTTTCACCTCCTAAACTCTTAATTTTTAAGTTGGTGCAATCCAAATCCATACTGGCCAGGAGACTGCCCTGCCACGGACCAGTCTAACAGCTCTCCATGACTCTTCTACTCCCACATCTCTGTAGGAAAGTCAGCGTAATGAAGCTTTAGCTCCAGCATACAGTCTAGAGCACCAAGGGCCAAGCCAAGGTTGCAGAGGGTTGGCACAGCAATATTTCCCCAGCCCTTGTCTCTGAGCTGGGGAGCTGCTGGTCTCAGGCACAGCCTGAGGGTGCATGGGAGCAAAATAATGGGTGCAGGCTGCTCCGGGGGTGCAAGCTGAGGGGGAACTGGCCCAGAGGGAAAGCAGAGGACAGTCGCTATCAGGTGATCGGTAAGAGTTCTTACTGATGAGGCTTTGGGAAGCTGGTTTGCATCACTGTGTGCAGATCTGGCTGAGAAACCCGTGACATGTCTGAATCTGAAACCAAGTCAGCAAAACACCCAACCTGAGAGGATTTTTGGCACAAGGAGGGTCAGGGCGCTAGACTTGGACCCTGCAAAAAACGAGGCAATGCTAGTGCAATACTGCAGCTCGACGGGGAGTTATCTGGGCAGAGGTTCAGGAAAGAATTATCCATTTTCTTTTGGGAAAGAGGGAATAATCAAAAAACGCCAAATGACAGTCAATTCAGAAAAACCGCATTTCTGAGGAATAGAGAAGAACCAAACCCCAGAAGCTTTGTGGGAGGATTTTGGACTTTCTCTAGTGTACGGTTATATATCGCTCCCAGAAAAGCTTCACGCAATGTGTGTGTGTGTTCCTTACAGGTGTCATCACTGGGGCTGTGGTACCACATGTACGTGGTACTACCTGTGCTAGATTTCTTTGCCAAATAGTTTCGCACTTCAGTTCAGTGCAGTACCTTGCAGGTATAAACCCCACTTCAGTGCTTTGCCTGGTGGCAAAGCACACAGACTCTCCCTGTCGCCTTGTGCCACAGAAAACATGGCTGGGAGGACCTTGGACATCAAGGCAAGACAAAAATCCATCCAGCTGGACAAAGGGTGGCTGTTTGTCCAGCTTCTAGGTGGTAACCACCAGTGTTGCTTCTCTGTGTCATCTTCTGCACTGCAGGGAAGATGAGCACAGAGGTTGCTGGCAAGGGGACCTCTCCTGCCCCGCCTCTCCTTGGGCTTCTGGTTTCAACCACTGAGCTGGTCCCACCCAGTCCCACATCCCCTGAGAAGGCAGACCCAGTATCCATCATCATTGCGCTTGTCTGCATCTTCGTCCTCCTGGCGACCTTCCTCATCTTTGTCACCCTCTGCAAGCTGGGGGCACTGGACGGGTCCTGCTCCAGCCCCCACGAGTGCATGCCCCATCACCCGGCAGATGCCAGCGAGCCCCAGCTGAGGCTCTGGAAGCGGCTGGGCTCCCTGCAATGCTCCATCAACACCTTCAGGAGAAGTCAGCCAGTGTCCCACAGCCAACTTGCCCACCCCAGGAGCCCACCTGCCAGCCAGGACTGGGACATCATGGAGTCTACCAAAATGTGATCCTGCTCTGTGGGAACTAGCTCACTGTGCACCACTATTCTTTCCCAAGCTTTTGGTTCAGGCTTGATTCCCTCCTCAAACAGCCCCTGGGTATCCTGGCCGAGCCCCTTTAAGCAGCTCTTTTCCAGGCAGCGGCTCTGCAAGGCGACAGGAGATTTTGCTATTTCAGGCTCCCGAACGCTTTCCAGGTACACTGTTTCCTGCCAGGAAAGGTGGAGGCATCTGAACTACACCCACACACAGCCATCACTGGGCAATCCAAAAAAATCTTGCTGCTTAATTTCTTTTGGAAAACGTTACGCAAGTTGCGAGGCACCTGAACAAACAGCCTGGGTGAGAGCAGAACAACCTGGCTGCCTTGAAAAGAAGTATCCTGGAGAAAACACGCTCTGCAAAAAGCAATCCTCAGCCAAGACTGCCTCTCCAAGATGTGCTCCTGAGCAGGTGGAGGAAGGCTGGTGCCCCTCGCGTACTGCCCGGTCCCCCGTCCTCCCCATCCCAGTGCAACGAGCCATGGGGTTGCTGCAGTTGATGCTTGGAAGGATGCGCGCTACAGCTGTCTGCTGGAAAACTGCTTCAATAAACGAGCAGCAGGAGCAGGTAAACACGCCTGTAAATACATTAAAGAGGTCTTTTGAGGCTTGCAGCCGCTGCCAGCTTGGAAAGGCACTGCGCAAAGCTGAGCTTCTCGATTCTGCTGGGAAAGGGTACAAAAGCCAGCAGGTAAGCTGATGTGCTTAAAGGAATCAGTAGGAAGAAGACAAACTGGTTTAATTCTTCCGGGTCTGCAGCTTACACTATGTTCAGCCACCAAGTTCACCCCTTTGGGTGAAGTCTCTGTGCCCAGCGAAGCCCCACGGTGAGCACCAAACTCTGTCTCTCTGGGTTTCACATGATTTCTGACCCTCGCAGGGTGCAGCTCTGCTTCAGGACGTCCCTGGGCTGCCTGGGACATTCCCGCTCTCCTCTGGCTCTGGGCTGCCTGGCTTTCAGAGAAGGCGATGGGGAAACCTCCAAAAACTCTCTTGTTGCCACAAGGACATGGGGGTGTATTTGAAGGGGGAGATATTCAATACAAATGGTTCACACTAAAGCCGTAAATTAAACTAAACACAGGTGATTGCCCATTTCCACTTCCCTCTGAATTTGTTCTGTGGAAAACAAACTTCCCCTCAGATACCGTCTCTCCTTCGCCACAGACTGCCAAGGGCATCCCCCTCTTTTGGGGAATATGCTCTAAAACAATGGACTTTGATATCAGATTTAGGTTTCCTACTTTCCCAGTCTTTCAATTTGCAAAAATGGCTCAGTTCTGGGAGTCCCACAGCAGGGCTCCTCTCCGCCTGCGCAGCTCCCCTGCAGACCTCCACCCCTGGGTGCAGAGACTGCAGGCAGATGCCCGACCCCAGAGACAGGCGCGGTGCTACGGGCGTCACGTATACTGTGCCACGGCACAACAGGTGACGAGGAGCTGCAGGGCTCGCGCTTGGGGACCAGCCGCCCCGATGCACAGCTCCCAGCAAACCTTTGTTGCAAGAGACGAATGGCTCCTTTCTTCTCTCCCGGTGACTCACCCTGCCTGCGAGAGCCAGGGACAAAGCTGCCCCTTTCCTTGTGCCGGAAGAGGTATTCAAGGCAGGAGGAGCCTTCCCAGAGCCCTCTGCAAAGAGCCTTTGGTGCCCACTCCAGAAGAGCCCTGGGTTTGAAGGGATGCTGGAAGCCCTCGGAGGCTGAGTGAATGCCCGCATTCATTCAACGCTCACTGAGCCATTCAGTTCTGCCCACCGCTCCCTCAAAGAGGAACAAAAATGAATTCAAACTCCAAACACTTTTTTTCCCTCCATTTCCACCCCCCAAGCATCTCTTTGCATGCACTCTTCTCCCTCCCCCTTGAGGTCTCTGCTGTTGGTCCCTTTTCCGCTGTGAGGAGGGAGAAAGTGGGGATGCAGCCAGGCAAAGCAGCCTCACCAGCACAGGGCTTGTGTTGTCTCCGCTCACCTCCTGCAGAAATGGGGTGAATTTCTCATTTTTCCCTTGCGCTTTGCTGTTTCTCCCCTGTGCTCACAGCCTGGGTTAGCAAAGGAGCAGGGGGACTGCACAAGCAAGAAGATATCTTGCTCTGGCCTGGGGGAACAGGCAGATGATGGGGAGATAAAATCTTTGCCCTGGGCTTCCAGTAGTTCACAGCCACGGTGCCAGGGCCCAAAGAGTGGGGGATCCCCTTCACCCACCCAGGGGCCCCAGCGGAAGACAGCCACATGCCTGCACTATGCTGCTGGCAGCCGGGATGTCCTCGGGGACGCTGACTTCGTAGCTGCTCTGAAGGAAGATGGGTCGGTTGTCATTGACGTCCAGGATGGTCACATACACGGTGGCAGTCCCAGTGCGCCGGTTCCCTGTGGGGCCATTGTCTGTATGGGAGAGAAAGGCAAGGGGAGGTTTGGTCACCTCCATCTTCTCCTTGCACAGGTGGTGCTTGGCCTTCAGCTGCTGAAAACAACAGGACTAAAATTCCTAAACTAAAATCCTCTGTTTTTTCTGCAGCTTCCAAATCCCACATTGAACCACCAGGTTTTTTTCTGCCTATCCTGAAAGAAAAAGGAAAAGCCACTGTCGAGTGAGGCTGGAAACACAACTGGTCATTAAAGAGGGTTTGCCACTCTAAAAACTCAGAGGGTGATGTATGCTGGAAGGGGCTGCTAGAGGTCAGGGATTTGGGAGATGAAGATGGGCAGGGCTCTGATGAGTTTTCTGTAGACCCAGCTGAGCTCACAGCCAAAGGGCACCAGGACCAGTTGATGTTCAGTAGACAAGGACATGGCAGCGTAGCTCTTGGTTTTACCAAGAAGGATGAGGCAATGGGGAGGATAGGTTGGGGTTGGTTTTCCCAACATGCCTAATGCCAGTGAGCACTAAAACCCACCCAGCTGGCATCTGGTGACCAGGGAAACACAGGCAGCCTGATACCGCTTGGAGGGGCAGAACGGTCCCTGTACCACTTGGGATCCGGTCCTGCGTGCCCAGCCAGTGCAGCATCCTTGCTGCCGACCCCGTGGCACCTGCAATGCTGTACCCCCCAGATTTCTGACCAGGCCACTTATTTGTCATTTCAAAAGGGATATCGAAGTCTTCTGTAAACAGGCCCATCATTATAAAGCTCTGGGGATGATGGCCAAGATGCATTTGGTACACGGGCCATCTGCCCATGCCAGGTGGCTCTGGGTTAATCGGCAGCCACTGAGCCAAGGGCTGGCATGGCATTAGGGGAATGATGCTGTGGTGCTGGCATTTCTGGATGGAGGTGTGCCCTGGGCAGCATGAAGCCTCTTGGGAATGAGGGATCTTGCCTTCCCCAGGGGAAAGAGACAGCCCCAGGGCTGGATGAGCCTGTTGAGTGAGTTTACTGTCTGTAAAAATCATGGTGGAACTGGGACATATTAATGCTCATGGGCTGTGAAACGGTGACACCAAACACAGGCTCTGGTTTATAGAGCACCTCAAAGGTTGCTGTCTCTCTGCTGCAATTCCAAGGCAGCTCAGTACATGCACAGCCACCCTGTGTGGCTGCATGGCAGCGGTCCCACAGGAACAGTGGGAATTCCTTACCAATGGCCTCCAGGATCAGTGTGTACGATGCCACGGTCTCTCTGTCCAGGCTCACGACAGTCCTGACCACCCCATCCCTGAAGCCAACGCTGAATTTGCCGTCCTGGTTCCCACCTGCAGCAAAGGACAAGGACCAGGTTAGCTTGTTGTCTGGATGCAGGGAGCAGAGCCCATGCTGCGGGGGATGCTGCTGCCCGGGCATGGGGTCAGCTCAGTGGTGGAAATCACAGGCGCTCAGCCTGGCCTCCTGAAGGGCTGCATTTTACGTGGTTTTGAGCAAGGCAAGTGTAGGGCAAGCCCATGTCTGGTCCTAGGCAAAGCTTCTCCGCGGCAAAAGCGGGCAGAGCACCTTCTCCCCACCACACCAAATGCTGTGCTTGCCTCACAGCGCAGGCAAAGAGCGATGGTTGTAGGAAAAGCTGAATCATATAAATGCCAGATCATTTCCTGAATGCTTCGGAAGCAAACTGGGGTCACTTTGCATGTGGCCTGCGGTACCTGTGGGACAACACACACCTTTTCTCTTGCGGGGGAGGCTGGGGGGGGCGTCAGATGAAACACAGGGCTGCTATTCTGAGAAAAATGACTCTGGTGACACTTCTATTTTTGCCCTCTTCCTGAGGGCTGAATGCCACATGTGCAGTTTGCAAGTCAAAGCGCAGCCAGGGGGTTCCCCAGCCTCTGGCTGCAGGTGCTGCAGCTGCGATGTGAGCCAGGCCCTGCCCAGGCGGCATTGCTGCCCGCCTGCTCCCTGCCCGCCCAAACCCACCCGCTCGACGGGCTAGAGATGCCCCAAAACTCCAGAGAGGCTTCCAGCCTTACGTGCATTACGCCAACGCGGCCCCAGCAGCGGTAAGCCCATCCTCACGCTTTTCCTGGCCGCCTCCCGATGGCGAGAGAGGGCAGGGGATGCTCGGGGGTAAATGTTTGCCCCGGGCAGGACACGGAATAGCGGCGGAGTGGTCAGCAATGCGGGGAGCCAAGCGGGGCTGTGCGGCAGAGGGCGATACCGCACAAGGTTTGGAGGGGCTGGAAAACGCAGTGCTGACAGGTTTAACACCCTGGCCATGGTCTGGGGCAGCCTGCTCCTTTCCACAACCAAAGCTCTCCTTCGCAGCATTCTGCAAGGGGTTCATACCTGTGATGAAATAGCTGAGCTCAGCGTTCAGCCCAGTGTCAGCATCCGTGCAGTTGAGCCGGACCACTTTGAAATCCCGGGCCACGTTTTCAGGCAGCGACACATTGTAGACGGCTGGGAAGAAGGTGGGGTTCTCATCGTTCACATCCAGAACTGAAAGAGGGAGCAGAGTTCAGGGCTGGCCCTCCTGCAGATGCCAGGCTGATGTCTGTCAAGCTCCCAAAACCACCCGTCTGCTGCTCTGAGCATCCCAGAGAATGCTCCGCCTGCTGCTCCCTGCCGTCTGCGGGGTGGGGGGTGCCTGCAGACCGACTGTAAGGACCGGTCCCCACAGCTGCAGGCTGTATTTGGTTGCCACTGATGCACACAGATCACCCCCCTCACATCCAAAGAAACCCTACATAACTGTAATTAAATTTACTGTTTGCACCAAACTCATTTCCATCCCCATTCAGAGGAAAATCTGGGGCTTAAATATAAGGTCAGTATTTCCTGGTGTATGGCAGAAGGCTCTGGAGTTACAGGACCAGAAGCTTCTTTTTCCAAACTCAGGCACAAGGAGAAGCCAGGGTCAGCTTATTTCCAGAGGATGTTATCCTCAGCACTAGGCTTGTGTGAAACCAGTAAATAGAAATGCATTGATGAATTAAAGACAGACCACATAATAAGGGTGTCAGTGTGTCTCCTATATAAACCACATCTCCCCCTTGGTGACATGTCCTTGTCACCCATCTTTTTGGGACTGGAGGGGCTCTCTGGCTGGGCAGGTCTTGGAGCAGTCCTGGTGCACCCACCTTTGACGGTCAGGGTGCTGGTGGAGCTCTTGGAGGGCACGCCGGCGTCGCTGGCCACCACCCGCAAGTAGTACTCGGCGATCCTCTCCCTGTCCAGCATGGTAGTGGAGGTGATAAGCCCACTGGTGCTGTTGATGAGGAAATCCATGCGGGGCATCCCCACCTGCATGCGGTATGTCACCTGCCCGTTTGGACCCTCGTCCAGGTCAATGGCCACTACCTGGTGGGGAGAGTGGAGTGAAGGGGAGAGCATGGGAGAGTGCAATCATCTCCTGATGATGAAAATCACAGTGCATAAACTCTGATCATTTCTTTGTCCCCAAAGATGCCAGGATGAAACAAAGGGGCCTCGAGCCATCCCCCCTGCTGGGAGTGAGCACTTGGGATGAGATGCCACATCCCCTTCTACATCACCCCAGTGGGGCTGCTAGAGGATGGAGAGGATGGATGGAGAGGATATATTTCTATCCTGCTTTGCAGAAGTGATGGCAGTGACAGCAGCAGCTGCCAGCATGGGGCATGGCAGCAATGGGACACACTCACCTGGAAGACGGAGGAGCCTGCGGGAAGGCCCTCGGCAATCTCGGCGGCGAAGGGCAGGTTTTGGAAAGTGGGGTCATTGTCATTCAGGTCGAGCAGGTTGACGAAAACTGTGGCACTGCTGGTAGCTCGCAGGGGTGGCCTCCCGCCTGTGGAGGCCAGGAAGGGGGTCTCAAGATTAATGCCTCCAGCCATTTCCAACCCTTTCCCCCAAAAGGACTCCTCACTCCCTGTGCAGACAGTCATGCAGGATGGGGTTGCCTCCTCCAGGCATTAACCTGTCCGTGTTACTGCTTGCCCTGCAGCCCATCAAACTAATGGAATAGGCCCCTGGCAGGGGAAAATGCTCCCTGGCAGCAGGCATGCAATACAGACTGACAGCTACCCATGAAGGCAGCTAAAAAACAATAGCAACGCCAATCTATCCTTATCCCTGTCCTTCTGGCAGGCTGGATGGAATGATGGCCTTAGCATGGTGCAAAAACAATGCAAAAATAGAAATGGGCATAGAATCATAGGTTGTAAAAGACCTCTAAGATCATCAAGTCCAACCATCCACCCAATAGCACCATTCCTACTAAACCA
>Ga0181612_120234_pt1 | contig 10456 bp, 5 predicted proteins | sample HoacroProtozoa21_FD_119630 | JGI IMG/M metagenome (GOLD analysis project Ga0181612, IMG submission 119630) | Hoatzin crop microbial communities from Cojedes, Venezuel. Combined Assembly of Gp0051906, Gp0051904, Gp0051908
ACTGTCGGGCAACGATTTCGTTGCGGAAGGCCTTGCCTATCTGGGCGATGCCGAAAGGGATCTTCATGCGGCCCGTCTTCTGGACGTTCAGATAGTTGACGAAGATGCCTTGCGCCGTCTCCGGACGCAGATAGACTTTCATTGAGCCTTCGGCCGAAGCCCCCATCTCTGTGGAGAACATGAGGTTGAACTGGCGCACGTCGGTCCAGTTTTTTGTGCCGCTGATGGGGTCAACTATCTCTTCGTCGATGATAATCTGCTTGAGCGCCTCAAGGTCTGGCCCTTGCATGGCTTGCTGGTAGCGGGTGTGCAGTGCGTCGCGCTTCTGCTGCAGCTCTTGTACGCGGGCGTTGGTGCTGACGAATTGTTGCTCGTCGAAGGCATCGCCAAAGCGTTTCTTGGCCTTTGCCACCTCTTTGGCAATCTTCTCGTCGTATTTTGCCATTTGGTCCTCGATAAGCACGTCAGCACGATAGCGCTTTTTCGAGTCGCGGTTGTCTATCAGTGGGTCATTGAAAGCGTCCACGTGGCCCGAAGCCTTCCATATCGTGGGGTGCATGAAGATGGCAGAGTCGATGCCCACGATGTTCTCGTGAAGCAGCACCATGCTCTTCCACCAGTACTCCTTGATGTTGTTTTTCAGCTCCACACCGTTCTGACCGTAGTCATAAACGGCGCCCAGACCGTCGTAGATGTCGCTGCTCGGAAAAACGAAACCATACTCCTTGCAGTGGCTCACAATCTTTTTAAATACATCTTCTTGTGCCATAATCTTTTCTTGAAATTTACAGAATAACGCTACAAAGGTAATACTTTTAATTGAGAAACGTGCTGGCCTTTAAGATTATTTTCAATTATTGGCCTTGTTGCACCTTCTGCCACGAGGCGAAACCGCTTGGACTGCCTCCAAGATGCGGTTTCGCCTCGCAGTATCTAAAAGTCTGATTTCAGAGTGTGGCGTCTAAAGGGATTAGGGCGTTACGCCTCGCGGATGAAGTCGAGTGCCTCCTCTATTTCTGCCTGTGTGGCAGTCTGGTTGATGTCGATGCTTCCGATGTTGCTCAGCATTGTGAAGTTGATGCCGTTGCCGGTGTTTTTCTTGTCGTGCGTCATCAGTTCGAGCAGGCGCGGATAGTCGTCGCATGTGAACGACGGCTGGCCGTAGTGGGTGCGGATGAATGTGGCCGTCTGCCGCATACGGTCTGCCGGAAATCCTCGCTTTGCGGTGCTCAGATAGAGCTCGCCCATCAGTCCGAAGGCCACAGCTTTCCCGTGAAGCATCGGCCGTTGCTGCTCCATTGCAAGCGATTCGATGGCGTGGCCCAGCGTGTGGCCCAGGTTGAGGGCTTTGCGCAGTCCGTGCTCGTGGGGGTCTTCCATCACGATGCGCTGCTTCACTTCCACGCTCTCCTCCACCATGCGCTGCAGCTCCTTGAGGTTGGGATGCTCGATGTCGAAATTCAGCAGTGCGGCCCATGTCGGCAGGTTGCTGATGAGGCCGTGCTTCAGCATTTCGGCATAGCCGGAGAGCAGGTTGTCGCGGTCCATGGTGCTGAGGAAGTTGGTGTCGATTATCACGCATCGGGCGTTTCTGAACACTCCAATCTCGTTTTTCAGTCCGCCGAAGTTTACTCCTGTCTTTCCGCCCACAGAGGCATCCACCATGGCAAGCAGGGTGGTGGGAATGTTGATGAAGCTGATGCCGCGCTTGAATGTTGAGGCGGCAAATCCTCCGAGATCGGTCACCATGCCGCCGCCGAGATTTATCATCAGCGAGCGTCGGGTGGCGCCTTGCGCTCCCAGTTGGCTCCACACGTGGTCGCAGCTGTCGAGCGTCTTGGCAGTGTCGCCGGCATCGATGATTATTTCGTGTGCTCCGTTAATACAACTGATGCCCGCCAGTAATGGCAGGCACAGTTGATGAGTATTCTGGTCGGTCAGGATGAAGATGCTGTTGTCGCTCCCCACTGCTTCCGCCAGAGCTTCTCCCAAGTTGTTGGAGAAGATGATGTGTTGTCGTTCCATTCAGCGCGTCAGGCAGCCTTGTCGGCCTTCTCCTCAGTCTTGAGCTTCTTGGTAGTGGTCTTCTTCTTTGTAGTAGCCTTCTTGGTAGAGGTCTTCTTCTCGGCCTTCTCGTCCTTGTCGGCTGCTGCTTTCTTGGTAGTGGTCTTCTTCGTAGTAGCCTTCTTAGTGGTGGTCTTCTTCTCGGCTTTCTCATCCTTGTCGGCTGCTGCCTTCTTCGTTGCGGCCTTCTTAGTGGTGGTCTTCTTCTCGGCCTTTTCCTCCTTGTCGGCTGCTGCCTTTTTGGTAGTGGTCTTCTTCTTGGCTACCTTCTTCTCGGCCTTCTCCTCCTCTGCGGGCTCGGCCTTCTTGGTAGTGGTCTTCTTCTTGGCTACCTTCTTCTCAGTCTTCTGCTCCTCTGCGGGCTCGGCCTTCTTAGTGGCAGTCTTTCTCTTGGTCACCTTCTTCTCGGTGGTCTCTTCCTTTTCAGCGGCAGCCTTTCTGGCCTTTGCTACCGATGCATAGCAGCGGGCACATGCCTTGCGTCCCATCTCTTTGGCTTCGGAAGCGGTAATCTGCTTGAGATTTTCCGACTTTGTCCTTGAGAGGTAGCTGCAATCTTTCGACTTGTGATAAGCGATGGCGCTCGAACCGGTCGAGATGTACACTTTCGATGTCTGTGCTGATGCCTCTTCAGTGCTAAGCATGGCGAAGGTCAGCATGGCGATGAGTCCTAACAAATACTTTTTCATCTTTCTATTCTTTTTAAGTTTAAATTGTCGTTCTTTTGGCAATATTATGCCTTATTCGTGGGCAAAGATACGAATTTATCTATAAATTGATGCTGATTGTTTAACTTTTTTAGCATGAAATCAGCGAAAAGCTTTTTTTCTTCGACAGATGTCATCTGTTTAGCCGCTTTCTGCCCTTCTCCACAGAGATGCCTTTCCGGCCTTCTTGCCATGGGCGGCCTTGCAGGTCGAATTGGCGTGCGGCTGGTGGTTCGTCGCCCAGTGCTTGGTCGATTGCGCTTGGCGTCACCCAGAGCGTTCCGGCGGCCTGGCGCAGCCATTCCAGCCGGCGGGCAAACCACTCTTTGGCTGCCGCCATTTGTTCGGCTACGGTGGGGCTGCCGTCGTCGGTGATTGCGTCGATAGCCTGCGCTTCCTCGCTTGCGGCATAGTGGTCGAGGCGGAGGGAGATGGCTTCGAGCAGAGTGTCGCCGATTGCCTCCAGCTGCGACTGGTATTCCTCGTTGAATTGGTGGTTGAGGTTGCCCGTCAGCTGGCTGATGATGCGCAGTGAGTCGTGCGGATTCGACCATTTGCCTTCGGTCTGCATGATGTTGCGGAAGTCGTATATCGGTCCCATGCGGAAGCGGGAACTGTCCGACGGATTGTCGAGCATGTAGAACACTCCCGACGTTGGCGTTACCCCTGTGCCGAGCAGGTCGTGGGCCAGCGTCCACGACACGAATGTTGGCACGTCGATTGTCGATGGATAGTCGGTTCTGGTGCCGGCCCATGCCAGTGAGCGCACGCGCCGTTGCAGTTGCATCAGCATGTCCTCGTCGGGTTCTTCGGGTTGCCAGCAGCGATAGTAGTCGTGGGTCCAGCATCGCCATGTGGCGGGCTGTTGGGGATTGTCGTCGTTGTTCATCTCTATTACGATGCTGTCGGCGGCATTGTCTGTCGGCGGTTCCATCAGCAGGCGCAGTCCTTGCAGCGTGCCGTCGCTCACCAGTTCGGCATACAGGCATTGGGGAGTCCATGGGCGGTGAAGCAGCTCGGTCAGCGTCAGTCCGACGATGGCGTTCACGTTTTGTGCTGCGTCGGTCATCAGCCAGCGGTCGCTGCCGCTGCTGACCGCGATGTCGGTCATTCCGCCCGTCGATGCCATCGTGCTCACACGGACGCTCGCGTCATAATAGGTGTAGCCGTCGCGTCGGAAGGCAATGCGGCTGTTGGCCGAGTCGGTGGTGAGATATACCACGTCGATGCCCTGCTTGTCGATGTTTGGCAGGTCGATGCCTCCGTATATTCCGGTGATGGCTCTGTCCATCCATTGGCTCCGGCTTGTAATCCATTGCTTGGTGGTCTCGATGGCTTCGGCGACCGACGGCGCTCCGAAGCTCCATTTTTGGCTGTCCCAAACGGCCGAGCGTGCCAGTGCCGCGCCGTCGGGCGCGAGGGCGAAGCTGTCGAGCTGTTGGCAGAGTTTGGCGGTTATGTCGGCTCCGTTCTCCTCCCACACCTTTTTATATATACGCGCGAAGTGGCGGTCGGTATTGCTGAACAGGTCGCAGAATGGCGACAGCTCTTCGTGGGGAGCGGCAAATCGGTTGGAGTTTTTCCTGATGGAGCCGAATCCCCAGAGCGGTCCCATGCCGACGAGCAAGTCGTTGCGGTGGATTGGCCGTGTCTGGGTGTCGCGCCAGTCGCCTGTTCCGAGCAGGTCGTGGGCTATCATCCAGCGGGCCACTTCCTCGCAGTCGAGCACGTCCTGTGCCCGTCCATGTCCGGCCACTTCAGCCACGCTGTCTCTCTCGGCTGTGGTCAGCGTGTCGGCCCATTCGGGTGCTTCGGTCAGCAGATAGACGCCGCGATAGACGCCGTTGGCAATGAGATTGACGTAGCGGTGGCGCAGCGTCGGCGTGTTGCCCACAGCCTCTGCCACCAGCCTGCCGGTCAGCGCGTCGAGCGGTTGCGGCGTGAAGGCGAGACACCATTGGCGGCTTGGCCGTTGGGTGCTGTCTTCGGCCAGAAGGTCAATGGCTCGGTCGAGTGTCAGCGTGTAGGGTTTCTTGCCGTTCATTATGTCGTCGCCTACGGTGACGCTCAGTTGCACCTCGCCGTTGAAGTAGTCGTAGGCCATTGTTCCGCCGATGCTCTCGCTGCTCGTTACGCGTCGCTTGCTCGTCTTGCCGGTGTATTCGCAGTCGGGCTCGCCTCCTCCCTGTGTCTGGATGTAAAGCACGGGCAGTCCGGCGTCGGCGATGGAGATGGTGTCGGTGGTCTGGCTCATCTGTTTCACCGCTTGGTCCATCCATTTCTTCCGCTGCTCAAACCACGACTTGCACGAGTTCAGGTCGTTTCTCACCGACAGTCCGAAGTGGCCCCAATGGTTGAAGTCAACGGCAATCGACCGTTGCACAGCCTCAATCTGCGGGCTTTCGAGCAGTTGGTCTATCAGCGTGATCATCGAGTCGGTCAGTTCTCGTCCGGTGGTCTGCCACAGTTTGCGGTAAGTGTCGGCGAAGAGATGGTTGTCGCTTGCCAGCAGTCGTTGGAAGAGCGTCAGCATGGTGTGCTGGTGGGCCCACGTGCCAGGCGTCTGCATCACCCAGTCGAAGTCCCACAGCGTGGGCATGGTGATGCGCGCGGTGTCGCTCATGTTGTGGCGGGCGAAGAATATGTTTGAGCCGAAGGGGTCGCTTGCGCCCATTATGTCTTGCGTCATGAGCCATCGGGCGAATGTCTCCGTGTTGATCACGCTGCCGTAGTTGCCGTCGGTGATGCTCTTGTCCATGCGGTTCACCTGTTGCTGTATGGCTTCGGCCAGACTGTCGCTGAGTGCGTCGGATTTGGGGTATTTGAATGTGTATTTCCGACGGTCGTTGCCGGTGAAATAGCGGTCTTCGTTCCACCAGAAGGCGTCGTCTTCCACTATGAATCCGTCGTCGGCAACGTCGATGCGCCCTTTGCCCTGCTTCACGCTTTCGATGAGGAAATAGCATCCTCGGTGTTCGCCGTTGATCATCACGTTGACCATTCGGTATTGCGGTGTCCACGGCATACCGATCAGTTCGCTTACCTTCAGGCTGACGGGCGTGTAGAAGTAGCTGCCGCGTGCCTTCAGCAGCACCCAGTTCTTGTCGCGCACGGCGGTGCTGTCGGGACGGCTCAGCAGGTCGGCTTTTTTCTGAAGTTTTATCTTGTATGGCTTCATCGACGTCCAGGCGGTGGAGTTGCCTCTCAGCCTGATGGTCATGCCGCTCTCGCCTTCCAGATAGTCGCCGCTGTCGTAGAGCGTGGAGTCGCCATCGACGAGCCTCATTCGTCCGCCCACCTTCGTTCTGTTGGCGATGCCTTCGCCGAATGGGCCTGCCACATAGTCGCACTTGGGTTCTTCGCCTCCTTCGGTGTCGATGGTCAGAACGGGCAGGCCGAGAGCTTCCACCGCAGAAAGCTGGTCGTAGTCGTAGGGATTGGGCAGTCCGGCGGTGAGCCACGCTGCCCTTTGCTCAAACCACTGCTTGCACTCGCCCCAGAGGCTGCTCCTCCTGTCGAGGGCATAGTCCCACAGTTCGGCGTCGAGACGGTAGGCCTTCTCCAGAGCCACGCCTTCGTCCGACGCTCCGTAGCTTTCGGCCCAAGCCGCCATAGAGTCGGGCAGGGCGGGGGCAAGATTGTGCCAAGCGTCGTAGTAGGTTTTCAGAAACAGCTTTTTGTTGCTGTTGAACAACAGGTTGAAGTGGAAGATGCTTGTGTGGAGGTTCGACCATTGGTTCACGTTGGTCATGATGTGGTCGGTGCCGCTGACTGGGCCCATTTCCACCTTCGAGGCAGAGTCTTTCCGCAAAAAGAGCATCGTGGGACGGCTGCCGCTCGTGCCAAGCAGGTCGTGGGCAATCAGATAGCGCGCGAATGAACCTAAGTCAATCACGCGGTCGTAGTCGCCGTTGAGTATCGATTTCTCCATCTCGTCGATGGCTTGCTTGTGGCTCTTCATCAGCGCGGCATCGAGGCGTCGAGGCCATACGGGCGTATATTCGCACTCGTTGAAGCTCATCACCACTTGGTCGGCGTGCCACCAGTAGGGCGTGTGGTCGATGATGAATCCGCCGTCGGCCGTCTGCATCATCGTCGTGGAGTGCTCGCGCGTCTCCATGATGAGATACACTCCGGCGTAGTCGCCGTTGACCACGAGGTTGACGTGCCGGAACTTCGGCGTCCATCCCATGCCCAGCAGCTGGTTCATCTTCTGCGTTACAGGCGTGCAGAGCGGCTGCTCGTCGTGGGTCAGCAGCCACTCTGTGTCGGCATAGTCGTTGCCGAGCTGCATAATGTCGTAAGGGTCGGGAAAGCGTAAGAGATAAGGCTTCTTGTCGTTGGCGGCCTTCTCGTTGCCGGTCAGCTCGATTGTTATTCCGCGTATTATACGGTCGTTGACGGTGATGCGCCCTGCCACCTTCGTGGAGTTTTTCACCCACATTCCGCTGTAGCCCGACGGAGCACGCTCGAAGTCGCACACGGGCATCGAGCCGTCGTCGGTGTTGATATACACCACAGGCAAACCTGTGGCAATGGCTTCAGGCACTGTAACAATGGCCTGGGCGCAGAGCCACGACATCAGCAGCGCGAGCAACAGAAGCACGCGCCTGCCGAGAACGGTGTGTCGGAGAACGTGTATCGACATCGATTGCAAAAGTACAAAATTATTGCGAAACGTACAATTTATTCACAAATAATTTGTAACTTTGCAAAATAAAAGTTTATAGTCTTGAAACTTATCCTGCTCGCCGCCGCCACCATGATGACAGCCGCCGCCACCGCACACAGCCGATGGGGCGCGGCAGCCTACGCCAATCCTGGCTCGGAGATGGCCCTCGACGGATATGTCTCGAAGTGGCTCAAGAAGCGGGCCACATTTTCGGCTGGAGCCGAACTGCTCTACTCGCCGCTGCCTGCCGACAGCGACGCTTTTGCACGCGACTACAACTATCCCACATTTGCCGTAGGACTGCGCTACTGCAACAACTCGCGCGTGAGAATGCACCGCGACCCCGACCCAGACTGGGGACTGGCAGAGGAGGTGGACTACGACTCGCGGCTGGGCGACACGTGGAGCGTCTATCTGAAGTTTGCACGACCATTCTTCCGCACACGCCGATGGATGGCGGAGTATGCTCTGGCCACTGGCGTGGGCTATTCGACAACAAAATACAACAAGACCGATGCCATCGACAACGAACTGATTGGCTCACACCTTAATATATATTTCGCAGCAGGACTTTATCTCACTTATCAAGTGGCGGCCGACTATGCGCTGCGTGCTGGCATCGACTATTATCACCACAGCAACGGAGCGCTGGCGCGCCCAAACAAGGGAGCCAATGTGCTTGGCCCAAGTATCGGAGTGGTGTGGTTTCCAGATTATGCCGACGCGAGAGTAAAGTCCAAGACCGACAGCCTGGCCCAGACATGGCGGCCGTTCAGATTCCAGCCGCGCCTTACGGCAAACGTCGCCCTCAACGTGGGCGGGAAGACCATGCTTGAAGACTGGCAAATCACGCAGTTCGGCACGCCAAGCAGCGACCCTGACTATCGCACCGAACAGTTCAAATTCTACATGGCCTACTCGCTCAGAGCCGACATGATGTACCGCTATGCCCGCCGATGGGCGTCGGGAATAGGAGTTGACCTCTTCTACGGAAGCTATGCCGGCCACATACGCGACATCGACGAAGCCGCAGGCGAACAGCTCGCCCACTCGCCATGGTCGGTGGGCATTGCCCTGAAGCACCAGGTGTATTACCACCGCCTGTCGCTTGCCATGTCGATAGGATATTATCTCTACCGCCACATGGGGGCAAGCGCAAAACTGATAGAGAAGCCTTACTACGAGACCATCGGGCTGCGCTACACCTTCCCCAAGTGGGGAGGCCTGCAACTGGGCCTTGAGGTGAACGCCCACAAGACAAAGGCCGACTACACTTCCGCCGTTGTCTCCTTCCCCATTTGGGGCAAAGAAATCAGCCGCCGAAACCGCTGAGACCGCCCTCAGCCGCAAGGCGCATCACCACTCTTTTCGCCCCCCGCCACGCTCCTTTCCGAGAACAATCCCTGACCTTGTTCAGTAAATCAAATTGATTTACCGACTAAATCAAATTGATTTACTGACTAAATCAAATTGATTTACCGAGCAAATCAAATTGATTTACTGAGAGCCATCCCTGTGGGATAAAAAAAGGAAGCCGCCGGAATGTTGCTTCCGACGGCTTCTTTTCTGAAGAATCTTGGTTTGGAATGTCAGTTTGCAGGCGTAACTTCAGCCTTGAATGTGCCGACGCATCCGAGATAGAGCTTGATGTTGTAGGTGCCGGCAGAGGCATTGAGGTTGGCGCCGTTGTGGGTGAGGTTGTCGAGCGTGCCGCCCCAGTTGACAGCCCAGTCGTGGTTCATGCGGAACTTATACTCGGTGTCGCTGTCGAAGGTCACGGTGGCCTCCCAGTAGCCGCCCTCCACGTTGTAGGTCATCTCCTCGTCGCCGCCCCAGCTGTTGAAGCCGCCGATGATGCCGATGCTCTCTACTTTCGTCAGAGCGTAGGTGTAGGCTGCTGCATCAAGGTCGATCATGTAGAAGCCTGCTCCTGGGTCGGGCACGTTGGGACCGCCGCTCTCGGTCAGCACGCCTTCGCTGACATACTCAAGGTCGTTGTCCCAGTTGTCGGCATTTGGCTTGAACTTGAACTCTCCGTTGAGGTAGTAGAAGCCGCGATACTTGCCGTCGTAGTTCTCGCCGTAGAGTGGGTGAGAGGTGCTCCATCCGCTCTCGTTGCCAATCTCGTAGAAGTATTCGCTGAAGTTGAGCGGCACTATCTCGTAGGTCTGGTCGAGCATATTGACGGAGATGCGGTAGAACTTTGCGGGGTTGGCAGCGGCATCAATCTTCCATGCGTTGGCCACCTCGTCGTTCTGTCCCACAACGAGCGAGCCGGTAAGGTCGGACGTTCCGTTTACTTCCACTCCCACCATGTCGCCATTCCAGAAGTCGTCGCGCGAATAGGCCGACAGTGGCGCAATCTTGAACCAGTTGTCTTCTTGATTGCCGGCGTCGTTGAATGTGGCAGGGATTACTACGGTGAACACGGGATTCTCATATACGTCGCCACCGCCATTGGAGAGCTGATAGCTTTGGTCGGTAGAACTCCATCCGTTGCTCGAGCCGATGTAGAAGTAGGACTCCTCGATGATGGGCGCTTCGGGAGCGCAGGTGATGGTGAACTCCTTGCTGTCGATGTGGGTGCTGCCCGATTCGCTTTTCAGGTAGGCTCTCACTACGGCGGTGATGTCGCGGTTGATGGGACGGCGGCCGTAGGTGCTCTCAACGTATGCTTTCAGTTCGTCGTACGACATCTCTCCCTTTGAGTTCAGTTTGTAGCCTGTTGTCTCTCTGTTGAGGAAGATTTCGTATGTGATGTCGAAGTTGCCTACGGTGTAGGTTGGCGGCACGAGTGTGCAGACCTGCACCGATTTGGTGCTGTCGTTTAAGTCGGCGAAGTCGATAGGCTCAACGCTCGTTGCTGTCAGTGCGGTGAACGAGGCGAGTGCGCCTTGTTCGTTTGGCGTCTGATAGATGCCTGTTCCGAAGTCTTCGTTGCAGGCCGAGAGCGCAACGGCAGCTAAGGCTGCGATGAAATATGCTTTTAGTTTCATAACATTGTTCTTTTAGA
>Ga0181612_128173_pt1 | contig 10456 bp, 6 predicted proteins | sample HoacroProtozoa21_FD_119630 | JGI IMG/M metagenome (GOLD analysis project Ga0181612, IMG submission 119630) | Hoatzin crop microbial communities from Cojedes, Venezuel. Combined Assembly of Gp0051906, Gp0051904, Gp0051908
AAGAGCAGCACTGCATTGCCCAACACCTATTCCCCTTTTGCCAAGCAGAAGCTGGCTCATCTTCCCATTACTCCTGCATTGCCCCTGCTGTCACTCCAGGGGAGGAATACAGCTCCCAACATGCTCTACAGCAGACACTCAAAGTAGGACAAGGCACAGGAAACTCAGTCAGGTTGGTCTCCCTGACAACATGCACCATCCTGCCCAGGGGACCAGCATCTGGGAACTCTTCCAGCACTGGTCTACGTGCTGAGCAGCAGCCTGCCCAGCAAGGAGCCTGGACCCAGACTCAGGCCTGTAGGCTCTCTCTCACAGAGCTGCAGAGCGCTAGAAGTAGAGTGTATCACACACCGCATGGCTGTTATATCATAGGGAGCTATGGAAGATGGAACTGCAGCCAACACAGAACAAGCAGATAGCCAAGGAGGAGTACGTAGCTTGTAACAGAGCACTGTAGAACAAATGAATCAACGCAGCCAGCTGTCTGGTCCCGAATGACAGCATCTGGCTCTGCTGCTTGGTTTGAGGCTCATTCAGCTGGGGATGTACACCCCCATCGCAAAGCGAATGTTTACGTGCCCGTTCCGTCCAAGAGGCATTTAATTCCACAGGCACCTCTACGTAGCATGGAGAAGAGGAAAAGCAGCTATCATTTAACATAACACTTCTGCACTATGTACCGGCTTCTTTTCAAAAGCAGATGGGAGTGGAGATGCGTAAGACAGCTCTGGTGTCCACTTGTGACTGTTTCTCTTCAGCAGAATTCACATTAGCTCAGAGGTGACAGAGCATTTACAGGAACAGAGAGGCATAGGTGTGTATTTTTGTGTTGTGCACTAGAAAACTGATACTGTCTCTGCACAGAGTCAGCCACATGTGTACTGGGTATGTTACTCTTTCGGAAACCAGTAGATGCCCCATTCTTTGTTCTCCTTAGTTTTCAGCTCTAGGGAGCTGAAATAAAAATATTCTCAGCAAGGGCCTAGCCATGTGATTTGCTGTCTGCAGCCATTTCACCTCAGGGGACATAAACCATAACGCTTTTCCTAAGACTCAGAGGGAAAACAAAGTTGCATTTTGCTACTAAGTGCCTGCGATATTACAACACATTAGAGCTCTAGCTTGCTTTTTTTTTTTTTTTCAATGCTTTATCGCAAGACTGCAGTGAATGCGATTAGTAGCAGCAGGAGACTGGGAAAGGCAATAGAAACTTCCCAACCACAACCCTTAACATTTAAACCTAAAGAGTCAGCCCACCACAGCTCTTTCCCATGCACCAGCCACAGTGTAAAGCAGTGACAGGAGAACAGTATTTGCAGAAGAGTAAATAGGAGTGGATTGTATACGGAGCATGTGCTGATATGCTGCAAAGTGAGAAACTGCTGGTTTAATGTATAGTATCCAAACTTCTTGCACCCTTGGGAAGTACCATGCAGGTGTGGCCAGAACACAGCTTGATGTATGGCGAAAAAAATCACACAGAAAACAGCTTTTTTTCAGGCCAATTTGCATGAAACTTTTGCATATAGCAGCTTAGCAAAACTCTCCAGAAAATATAGCAGTCCAGGGAGAACATTTACTAAGACTTACTTAGCGTAATGTCTTTTGTAAGTAAATATTATTCGTCCCAAGAAATCCCAAATTTGCAAGGCTAACAGTGATATTAAACTGATGGTTTTAGTGGGTCTTTAGTACAGAGAACCCTTTACCAGTGAAGGGATATTAAGAAATACGGGAAACATTTCAGTCAAGATATTCTTGACAGCCTTGATAAGAACTAGCTTGGTCCCTGCTCAAGATAACATACAGCAAACCACACAGTAAGCTCTCTGACTGGGAAGGGTATTTGTGGGAAGACACCGTGGCTGTACTGCCAGGTTGTGTCTTTTGGCTGAGATAGGTTTCTGAGAACATTCAAGTGGCTGCTGCTTCTGACAAAACTGTTCTGATGCCAATTACAGTGAAAACATGTGCCATAGGCTCTTACCTTGCAACTTCTTCATTGACTAATCGCTTTATTAATGAGACCTGTACTCCCAGTCTGAGGGGCAGCACAGCGATTAGGTCAGGAGGTAGAGGCATTAGGGATTGATACTGTGCAGCTCAAATGCTTGACAGTTTACGCTCTCGCTTTCCTCGAGGCACTTACTGGCTATAAAACCACTAACCCGCCTAACAACTCATGAGGCTGCTTTAAAACTCTGCAGAGATTAAATGGGGCAGATGCTGTTTCAGAGCTAGAATGACGGGACCGTCTTCTGCCTGTTTCCTCACAGATTTATCAGTCTGTATTTTCAGCCCTGTCACACAGCTGTGGTGTGGTGCAGAGTTCAGCCTGTATCATGCAGCTGTTTCCATGATTGCATTATATACCTACGTAAAAGTCCTCTCTGTATCTGGCAGTGTAGACACCCACTCCTTTCATAGGAGCATGCAATCTTTTTAAGACAGCAGACACAGTGTATTGATTTCTTACCTGTTCTTATTGAACTGAATGGCAAAGTCGGTCATGTGCTGCAAAGCCTTATTGGTGAAGTTCATCTCCATGTAGATGTGTCCCTGCCTGTGACTGAATGTGCCCGAGATCTCCAATCCCTTAGCCTTCACTGCAGGCAACCAGACCTTGAACACAAGAGATGTTATTCAGCATGAGAAGTCTGGCCTGAAGATAACAAACAAGTACAGTTTTCCAAACAACAGAAAAGTCCCGAGTTTGGAAATCCAGCTACACTGGCACGTTAAGGCCACAAATGCTAGAGAAACACTACAGGGAAGATACAACACAGGGTGTTGAAAGGATCAAGCTCGCTGCTCCTAATCTGCACTCACAGCACTCGTGTAAGAATTCAAATATACTATAACATTAGTGTGCACAAGAAACAGCGAAAGCTTGCGCCCCTACACTAATGCAAGACTTACCAAGTCTGCTGATGGACAGGCTTCTCCAAGGATCTGTTGGGCTATTAGAGGCAGGACAACACCAAAGTTTGAACCAAATAAAATCACAGGGCTGATACTATTAGCTGTTTGGGTTCTGGATTCCCAAATCGTCTTTATGGGAAAAACCTTGACCCAAATTTGAGTGGTGCAAAACAAAGCAGTACTTAGCTCAAAATCACTGGGTTCTTTTGTACTTGGTCTTACATACAGTGTAATAATTGCAAGCAGCTAAGGACCGAAAGCTTTAAGCATGCTCTGCAGTACCTTGAGATCCTAGATTTCATAGGATGACTTTAGTTTATTCCTCCATTGACTATTAATAACAGTGCCAATTTTCATTTATTACCTTTCAGGCGTGAAAAGCTAACCCTGAGCTCCCTGTGGCTGCTCCACAAACCCTTCAGACTAAGCACGCTTCCATGAGACCAGGCTTCACACAAACCCTTCAGACCAAGCATGCTTCAGTCAGTGCATCTGCAATCTCTGTCACTAACAAAGCATTTATCCGCATTACGCTGCGGCATGCTCATCCCCATCACGTGATTTTATCTTCACTGTCACTCTAGATTCCTCCAAGTAAACGAATCTTCTGTGAAAGTTCTAGCAAATTGTATCCTGCCCTCAGTTTCCTGGGGAAACTTGCCAAGAGGTAAGTCTCCAGGAAAGCTCCTCTGACAAAGTTGAAATTCTCATACCTTATATCAGCCATTCTTTAGAGTAATATCGTTACAGGCAAAATGAGGGAACTGCTAAAAAAACAGAAGTCCGTAACTAACATAGTCTCCAATACACTGTTACTCTGCCTGGGAAAAACCCAGGGCATCCCCAATGGGACTAAGCTGAACCGATAGCACCAGAGACCCACAATAAAGGGGACAAGCGAGCAATCTCATACTTCTGTGAGGAAAGGCAACACACTGAGGATGCTCTTTTCCCTTACGTACAGACTTCGGAGCCACATATCCTCCAGGAGCCATGCCTATACCAGACGAGAGCTCGAAGAGATCGTTGAGTCCGCTGCTCACCACCGCTGGGGTGGGTGAAGGGGCAAAGGTGGCTGGCACAGAAGAGGGAATGTAGGTCTGCCCCACCTGGAGGGGTTAGAAAGAACACACGTGATGTTAATCAGTGTCTGAAGAACACTACTTATTTAATAAAGCAAGAACTCGGGCAACATCCTAAATATTTTACAGCCATTTGCAGCTTCCCCACTGAATTATCAATAGTGCTAAATAATGCATTTGAATTCCAAAGCTCTTGGCAACTAATCCCTACATTCGGCTGTCACCTCAACCATGCAATAGCTTTCACATCATTTTTTACAGCTCCAGTTATCTATTCCCACTGTAAAAGAATCTTACTTTTCCAGCTCTGCTTCTCATAAAGACAACATGCTTCGTGGATCTACCCTACATAAACCCAAGGAAAAGAAAAAATGCTTCAAATCTTCCCCCAACTACGTCAGTCTTCAGGAATCTGCAAGATTTTGCATATCCAGAGATAGCGAGGGAGTCACAACCGTATTGCGTACTCCCACCCAAAGCCAGAGCTCTGCATTCTCAGCATTGTGGTCCAAAAGGTTCATTACATGAAACAGAACGAGTTGTCTCTGCCTGCCAGAGGACAATCTTTCTGCAAGAAGGGCAATCCTTCCCTCTCAGGACATAAATAAGGGCACCAAACCCAGACTATTAACTTTTAGGTGCCCAGCTCCAGGTGGGACCGTCACACTCAAGTTAGACTCCCAAGTTCTCTACTGTGAGCAGGAAGAATTACGTGCTTGAGAATAGGATTCACCAGTCAGCAGCCCAGAAACAGGCAGAACAACTAAGGCAGGCGATAGGAAATACTGATGCCTGGTCTGGGTCTCAAGTCTCACTGCTGTTCTGGTGGTCAGGAACCCACCTGAGATCTGGTGTTCCCATCAACCCTTTGGACAGGGAGGACTGGTGGTTTTACAGAACTGTTTGGTGGGTTTACGCTGGCCCAGGAAGGCAGAGACCTGGCTTTGTAGGTATGTTCTCTACAGAGTAAGTGTCTCCAGCGTCCTGGTGTGTGCTGCCTGGGGGCTACAGGTATACTGTACCACGGGCTCTCCTCTGCCCTCGTGCTGAAGTTAGAAATGAATGCAAGATTCACAGCAAAAGAAGGAGGGAGAATGACTGCAGCCATAACAAGGGTCTCTGAAAAGCCTTTACTCCAGAACCAAGTATGCTTTCCTCACTGAATTACTGGCTACACAGCACTGGGAAAAGAGACCGGAGCCTTCTCCAAGAAATTGCTTTTGGGTGTGGGTTGGAGGCACACTCCCTCCTGCCCACTGCATCTCCAAAGCATCCTGCATCCTTTTCTTGTGCTTTGCTGGAAGAAGCTGGTATGCATTTGAAGCCAAGTGTGCTTTGGAAGCAGCCTGAAAGTCTCCCATGTCCTGGGGGCAAGCACTCTAGGCACTAGGACACTCACAAGGCACAGGCACAGAGAAGGAGGCTGGTGGCAGGCAGAGTTCAGCACTGACCATGCGTCGTAGGAAAGCTCAGAGCACCTGATCCTGGGGTCCAGGAAAAAATCTTACATGGTGTTCAGGAGTAGAAAAGCACTGAGTTCAGACAAGCCTGTGGTGACACTGGGTTAGGGTTACAACAGAACAGGCTTTGTGAGTAGAGAGGTAAGCACCCTTAGCCTTTCAGCTGCCAAAGCAGTTGCACAGGGACTGGCGTACTGTCAGTGTTAATGCTGATACTCAAACTAAAAGCTCTGAGAGAGAGGAGCTAAGCAGAGTCAAGAGATCTGACCCTGGCTGCTCTTAGGAAAGCCCAGGTGACAGCTGGACTCAAAGCAACATAGGTTTGGACCTGTGTGTTTCAGTTACAGTTGTCCATTTTCCAGCATCTTCAGGGATTTAAGCATCTTCCAGCACATAATGAGTGAGGCTGTATTTAAAAACCCTGAGCTTTGAGCAGCTTGTTAAATTGTGGGGGGGAAAAAAAAAAAAAAAAAAAAAAAAAAGGAATGGCACTTACTGCCGGGCTTCCTCCAATGCCCCCGCCAAGGTCACTGCCAAGCTGAAAGAGAGAAGGAGAGAGAGCAGAGAAAGACCGAGTTCATTTAAGCCAAGTGTCAGATGGCCGGAGTGGAGCTCAGTTGACTGCACTGCTGCGAGCACGCCTTGCTTGCTGCGTACAGGACAGACAGAAATGCAATGATGGCAAAGCACAGGGAACAGAAGGGCTTTTTTTGCTGTTATGTGAGCAGAGCTATTTGGAGAACTACCCCGCACACCTACTGCGGACAGGAGCCTATTGCAGGTTAATAAGAATAAAACCTCACCCCCCTGTCATCTTCACCACGAACTCCGCGCAATTCTTCATGTTTTATGCATCAGTGCTTTCCCTTCAACCCACCACGCTGGCTGCCAGCAGTCCTGAGCAGCTCCACAAAACCCAGTGGGGTAACTGTGAAATGGAATAAAAATAAAACTGACAGGAAGCTCACTTCCCAAAAGCTTTCGTTTTCTAGGGAACAGCTACGAACTACGGGAAAACACAATGCATCTTGGCTGTGTTCCTCCGACACGCCGCTCTTTTCAACGAGAAGGAAGAAAGAGAGCGGGATACGAGCCGGCTCTTACAACAGCTCAGATAGGTGGGCTTTGGCTTCCCTTTGAAGATGTTCCCCTTCCTTAGACAGGAAAAAAACACCTTCACGATCTAATGGGCCACTCCAATAGTAAAGAGACCTTACAGTGCACTAAGATATTTCAGTAACCATCTCTGCCAAGCTACACAGCTACAGTTTGAAGCGACTGAAATAGCCACTCTGTACCACCCGCGCAACCCTCTATAAACACTAAATCCTCTCTGGAGCCCTTCTGCCAAACCACCCTGCAGCCCACCTAAAAGCTGTCCTACCATGAACTCCCTCTACAAAGCATCCAGACCACTTTCTTAGCGATAAAGCCCATTTTTTTAAAACATCCACACCATTCTACACGCTTGAGAGAATTCAGTGATCAGGACAGACCCCAAAGCTGGCTACGAGTGCTGTTTGCAAGTACAACATCACTCTTGTGAATACTTAGCAAGCATTTGACAGAGGACTGATAGCTAGGAGGAAACAAGCACAGATCTGCAGCAGTTATTCACTACAGACACACCTCTAGGCTTACCTGCGTCCTAGGCTTTTGTTCAGAAGACCATGGTAGTTTTTTGCCTAGCGCAGGGTTTTTGCGTGTCACATTCAGACAAGGATCATGCCCCAACAACCTGCACGGGGGATGAAGCAAGTGCAGGGCGAGGTAGGAGTCAGCCCCATGGGGAAAAGGCTGGACTGGTGGACCAGAACAACACAGCTCGCCTTGTAGATGACTTTGCTCTTCCGTTTGATTAGGGTTTGGGGAGTTTGTTTGCATTAAAAAAGCATATGACAAACTGGGTAGACAAAGGCTCTAGGTATGTTCTTCAAATACCCGCCTATGTGTCAGGATATTGAAAAAGCCACACCACACAGCTAAAGCAGAAGCTTCCAGGAGCGCATGTGCTTAGAGCCAAAAATGCTCCAGCCTTTTTCCTCTGCCCAAAAGACCTGGAAATTCAGCCTTGTTCCGGTCCCCAATAGTCTGTTCCCTGTAAGATCTCATAGCAAATATATTTTACATTGGTCAAGAGATGCCATAAAGCTTCATACTCTTCTCCCTGAGAGCACAGATAGAAAGGATAAAATGCCTGAAAACAGCAGCAAAGTTGCAAGACAGTGACTTACTAGATGATAACTAGCCTCCAAAAAAAGCTGTAAAGTTTGACTAATCCCCATGCTATTCTGGATCCCCTGGCATCTCTCCTTCCCCTAGTCATCACAGAAGCCACCTGATGCAATATTAGCTACTATACATAGGTGTTAGAGAAGTACAAATCACACGCAATTTGCCTTTTGTTAAGAAGCCCTAAGTGCCTTTTTCCTGTGTGAGACTCAGTTCATAACTACTTGAGGTCATTGCAGACATTTGCAGGACATCCCTCATCTTCTGCAACAGCCACCTCTTCATACAGCGATCCATCTCCTTCGCAGCGCGCCAAGTCCAGTTTTTCTTAGCTTACTTAAGAAACAGATAAGAGTGAGCGATTCCAAAGTCAAAAGAAGGATCAGTCACAGACCACAGGAAGCCAGCCAGAGGATGCAAATCCAATTAACATCCAGCTTATAAAATAGAGCTTATTACACTGTCAGCTCTCCCCTACTGAAACAGCCTGGCAGAGCAGAGTTCTGTGCTACAGACTGCTCTTTAAGCCAAGCTATGTTTTAGATTAATATATCAGATCATTTACACCTTGTTACCAACTCACTAAGGAGTAATTAATGCAACTATTACACCTCATCCCTATTCAGTCTTGCACGCAGATGAACTTCACACTTTATACTGACAGGTAGTGAAGTCCACAGGAAAAGAAAAAAGTAAAGAATTCAGTTCATTTCCAAATATTATTGTAAGCACGGAGGATTTCTGGTACTGTTGTCTGAAGCATGAGAAAGACTGATTTATCAAGCAGCAAGCATTTTACAAAGGGTATTATGGAAATGACTGAATGATTCTGCATAATCAAGCCAGATGTTAACTATTCTACCATTTCCTACTACACTCATCATAAGAAGCTGCAGGCTAGGAATTCAACCTCGAAGAAACCCGTACACTGGTATCTGCATGCCCTCACTGTGAAGGAGCGAAGGAATGACATATTGGGGGTTCCTCAAGCTATCCACAAGTCTTCCATTTTCCGTAGCTGTCAGGTCTGGGGCAAATAGCAGAATTTGGATTTATTGCTTGTCTTGAGTCAAGATTCCAGCTCTCACCCCCTACAAGGCAGACAAAAAAACCTCACTGGTTGAGCGAATTTACCATGACCCTTCTTACATTCCTAGATTGTACCCAACATCTCTGCTTTGTGGTAGAAAAGCACTCTTTCCAATGCCAGGAGGCTCTGACCTGCTCCTCCCGAAGCCCTGCTCTACTCATAGGAGGGATCTGCACACAGCAGCCTGCCTCTCTCTTGGCTCGCGTGTGCAGGACCAAGCACTGCAGATGCGTGCTACAAAGCCGCAGAGCAAGCTCCAAGGAGCTGGCAGCTTCACCAGGTCGCTGCAGGCAGAGCTGGCTCTACCTATAGAGTGAAAAGAGAAGTGACAACATATCTACTTTCTAACAGAAAAGGGGTGAAGTTAATAAAGAACTATCAGTTCCACATCAGATCTGGGGTGCAATACCCACTGCAGCAGCACAGAAGTCCCTTTCTCCATTTTTCTTGCCTATCACCCTCCCATAGCACCAATGCTTTCCTCATTCAGAAACTACAGGTCTCGTTTACCCAATCTTCCTGCAAGATGCCCAAGAACTAACTTTATTCCAAAATCAAAACGATGGAAGAGACGGTAACAGCGACGTGTGTGAGTAAGAGGGAAGGAGGAAGAAAGAGGGAACAGGAACCAATTACCCACAGAGTGTCCTCTCCCATCTGGAGTGACAGGCAGAGTGCAGAAGGAACGAAGCAGACATTAGTCAGGCATGAAGTGCTGCTGAACCAGTTCCCCAGGGCTGGCAGCTCTAGTTAACTGTTTCCACGCATCTCCGGGGCGGGCAGCCACTCCTGTCAGAAGGACAACGTGAACCTGCCTTACACGAGTGCAGGCAACAGCCCTGCGGAGGAAAAGCCCACGTTAACACAGCTGCCAGCCCTACCCAGGCTGAAACGCTCGCTGTGAAGGTGGGGTGGATGAGGGCTGCCACTTCACGGCCAAGGGGAACTTCCAGCACTGCAAAGCCCTGATCCTTAGTCCAAAGTTGGCAGGCTTGCCTCTTGTCAAAGAGCACAAAGCCTCTGTCCAGGATGAAGAGATGCTGGCTTCAAGAGATGAGCAGGGGATGAACAGGGAGCCTTTGGTCAAACACAAAGTCCTTCAAACTGGAATTCTCTTTATTCCCTCCAAACCCATCCTGCCACAACAGCACTCAAGCAGCCACATGAGTTTAAGGAAGAGGCTCAGCTTGACCCTGTATCAGCAAAACCACCACTAGCACCTCTTCCCAAACTGCATCAATGTCTTCACCTCGTATTAGTTGGCTCGCATGGCTTTGCAGCTGCTCTGCAGTTGAAGAGCGCTTGCCCTGCAATTTCAGCTCTATGTAAGCAGTTATGCTGACTTACGAAGTGCAGCAGTGCTGGAGTTGCTGCATTAGGAGGGTTTACAATCACTTCTGCAACATGACGTGAGGCATTTGGAGCTCCATAAAACAACAGGGAGGGTGGAGTCAGCGAAAGAAGCTGCCACAACCACTCCTCAGCCACCACTTTGCCTTGTGCCCACAGCATAGCCATGGCTTTCAGAGCAGCTATGCATTTCATGGAGCCACAATTCCCAGGGTAACAGGAGACAATTGCTGCCTCCTCCCTCCCTCACACCCCAAACCAAGAGTTAAGCATCACAGCTCAAGGAGCCAGATGAGAGCATACACTCAGTATCACAGCAG
>Ga0181612_130907_pt1 | contig 10456 bp, 10 predicted proteins | sample HoacroProtozoa21_FD_119630 | JGI IMG/M metagenome (GOLD analysis project Ga0181612, IMG submission 119630) | Hoatzin crop microbial communities from Cojedes, Venezuel. Combined Assembly of Gp0051906, Gp0051904, Gp0051908
TTTCTCTCTTTCTCTCTTTCTCTCTTTCTCTCTTTCTCTCTTTCTCTTATTCTTTCTTTCTCTCTTTCTCTCTTTCTCTCTTTCTCTCTTTCTCTCTTTCTCTCTTTCTCTCTCTCTTCCTTCCTTCCTTCCTTCCTTCCTTCCTTCCTTCCTTCCTTGTATTAGTTTAGTGTTCTCAAAAACATGCTGGGAGATACTAGAAGAGGGAATAAAAAGCCTACCTTTCTTCCACTTTTTCTAACTACCCCCGATTTCTTTGACAGTCTGGATGTTCCTTAATGGTAATAGTCACACTGTATAGTCTTAGTGTCCCTATGGAGTACATTGAAAGCAAATTGGTTCCTGACAGATTCCTGAAGGGAGTTACACAGAACAGGGGCCACCTCTGGTGCCAAAGTTTACACAATGTGAATGTTCTTTCTTCTCCTTCCCCCCCCCCATAAAGGAATCAGTTGATAGAATGCTTTTGTTTCTGAGAAGAAGTTATTTTTAACACTTTTCATATTTCAGGAACTAATATAGCTGAAGAATTTTGAAAATAAATGTTTAAGTACTTAAAGTGAAGCTATTTTGGGGGGTAAGATACTTTTTAAGCCACTTTGAAGCCAGTGTCATTGGTGTAAATGAGTATTCCTGTCACTCAAATTGAGGCCGTAAACACATCTCGTTGAAAATATTCCACTCCTTTTGAATTCCCCATATAACTATGTTGACTAAATATCTGCTTTTAAATGGTAACAACATTCCTCTTTTCCTCTCATCCACTCGTCTACATCATTATAAATAAATTAAAAAAAAAGTGACTAGAAAGCACAATTTTAAAACTCTTGACAGGTGTACGGATTATGTGGAGGTTTAGAACTTGAAATAGTATTGCTTCAGATTTCAGTAAGAAAATTTAGCAATCATTTTAATTAAAAAATATTCTCTACTAACCAGATGTAGATCAACACATGTAGAATTGTGCTCACAAGAGTTGATTATGCAGTCATCAATGTCTTGGTCACATTTCAGTCCTGCATATCCTGGGTTGCACAAACAATAGAAGCCATCGACAACTGTAACAGAGATAGTATTTTAGTACTAAGAGTGTCTTAGAATAAGAGCTCAATATAGTAAAGTTAAGTAAGTTACAGTTATGACTACCATCTGAAAAAGATTTAGACTGGCCTTACCTAAAAGGTGTGAAGATGTTAAAAATTTGAAATAAATGATATGCAATATCTTGAAACACTTTTTTAATATGAAAGCAGATTAATGTACTGCATTTTACTGAAACAATTCAAATATCTTGATGTAAGAATTATAAATCAATGACCCACTAGTAGCTTCTGAAAAAGTAATGGCATCTTATAATAAGTAATTTTCCATCACAAAACTGTACACAAAGTACGTAAGATTTTATCTTTGATATTATGCCTAAAGGAGATAAGGCAGTTAAACATTGTTTAGTTTGCTGGGGTTTTTCTGGTAAGGAACGTCTCATATTATACCACTATATTAAAGGAAAACTTGCTTGAGTTGAATTCGGCAGCTCAATCTGTGACGTGTTTTCATGCTTCATTTTAATCTTAACAAGGTAGTGATAAGAATCCTCTCCCTTTTTCATCATTAATGATCCATAGGGAGAGGAATCTTTAGAGTGCTACTTCCATATAAGGAGCTTGTGACAGCAATAATTGAACTTCTTGCAGGTCTGCATTAATTCTAAGCTCAAAGAGATCCCTGGATTCTTCATTATTTCTGAAATTTACCATGGAGTCTGTTCTGCAATTGTGTTTGTACGCGTAGCTGCTATTGTATTCATTAAATGCTTTAAGTCCTTCATGCAGGAGCATTATTCAGCTACTAAGAGCTTCCTAGTTTCCTCAGCTTCCGAGCTTTCTCCAACCAGTGCACGTAGTGCAGAAAAACTGAGATATCCACCATGTTATAACTCAAGTTCAGAGGCACCACAAAGACAAGCTATCCCCAAAAGATCTGGCACTTTGTGAGCATGAAGAACTTTACTGCAGCTCGTCTGAATTCCAGTTAAAACATATCTCTGAACCAATGTACAGTACATAGAAATTACATCTGTAAACTTGTTAGGAAATAGTCTTCAGTAGTTAAAATATGAAGCCACTCATCTTATTCCTATGTATGAAAAGGTATAATTCTTAAGGTCATTAAAAGCTTATTGAAACAGTTTTTTAACTAGGAGAGTTTTTGGCAATGGTATATTTAGTAATTTGGGGTAAGTTCTTTAAGATTTCATCTGAAATCAATAAGTTGATTAGATCTGAAAATTTGTGTTAAAATTTTGAATCTCAGAGATATTCTCAAGTCATCATTCTCATTTTAAAAGGGATGTGGGGAAACAGGAGAGAGATGTAGCAGAAGTCAAACATGGTTGCTCAGTGCTTTAAGTGTGGGATTGCTGCGAAAAAGTTGAGTCAGCTGGGCTTGCTTAGTATTAGTCCCCTCAGGGAAGGGTTAGTAATTAGATAGCTATATAACAATAACTTCAAGAGCAGTTGCACAAGTGACAGAACTGAATTATTCTTGGTATTGTTAGATTATAAAATGAGTAATGGCCAAAAGTTACAGCTTATGAAATTCAGATGGGATTGGGGTGGAGGAATAGTACACAAGCAGTGCATCAGTGGAATAGGCTGTCCCAAAGAGTATGTGGAATTTCCATTCATTGTTAGAGGTTTTCAAAACTCAGCTAGCAAAATCCCTGACTGACCTATTCTAGAACTGTTGATAGTCCAGCTTCATGTGGGTTTGACTACATGACTTCCAGATGTCATTCTACTTTCCAGCCATCATTACAAGATTCTCTGAAGGTTACTGCTTTTACTTTTGTTTACCCAGTCTAGGAAGTGTCTGATAGGTAGTAATAGCCCAATAAAACATTCCAGTAAGTACTCCGTATGTAATGGGTGCTACTAAACTTAGCCTGCCACTTCAGACAGAAGAGTAATTAATCATCAAGCTGCTTCTAAAACCTTTATCTATCAGTGAAAGTGTAAGTTACATAGTTAAGTAACAGAAGATGCTTAATACTAAAAAGACACTTCATTTTGCATCAGCTTTATATTTAATGCAGTTTTTGGACTCGTTAGAATTATGACATATATTGCCTAATTGCTCCACGAGCTCCTTTTCAGCACCTGAACATTCTCTCATTAAATGCACAATGTAAGATGTGTTTGGCTGATTTAGGTATCAAAGGAGACAACACAAACTTCATTAAAATTTCTCATTAGTTGCAATTCTGACCCCCTGATCACACAAACCCCAGCACCGGGAGTTGAGGGATTTTGGCAAATATAATCCTCCTGGTACTGGCTGTGGAGTTTCAGACAAGTTAAATTTCAGTAAATTATCCACTGTTCTCCCCAGAGCAGCTCAGTAGCTACCGACGCTTCAACAGAAAGAATACTCTACATTAAAGTGAGTAACCAGACTGAACTCACTGTCATAGCAGTATCCGTGGAGGCAGGGGTTAGAACTGCACTCATTGACATTGATCTCACAACGTGGACCTGAAAAGCCCTTCACACACTGGCACTGGAATCCAAGGGGAAAAATGTCCAAATTCATTTCTTCTATGCACACAGCTCCATTCTCACAGGGATTACTGGCCTCACAAGGCCTAAACTCACAGTTCAAACCTGAAAAGGAAAATGGCAAAGCTGTCAGTGTTTAACTAATGAACACATCCCTGCAGCTACTGCCTATTATGAGCTGTATTTTCTTTATATCTCTGGTTAAAATTGAGTTGGAGGGTCTCAGAGGTACATATATGTATATTACCATGCAGAAGCATTTATTTGCTTTGTAGAAATACAAGCAAATAAAGACAGTTTTATCTGTTTTGTTTATATAATGACATTGCATTTTAAATTCATAATAGCTATTTCAATACATTTTATAGTTTTTCTGTTTACCCTTGTCCTCTAAAATGGCTCAAAAAGTTTATCTAAAAATAATTATTTTTTTTTTTAAGCTTCCTGTTATTTCTTCTTGATATCCTGTTGTCACAGCTACCATATGAGCTATTTATACATCAATGCATAATCCTGAACATGAATGAAATGCAAGTAATCTTGTGTAATTGTTCTGCTTGCAATTCGTCTCTACAAATTATTTCACTGAAATTATGTATATTTTTAATAATGAATGACTACCTCCATCTTTTATAAAAATTCCATACAGTAGGAAAATCTCACACGGTCCCTTTCTGCTCTTTCCTAACAAACCCTCTAGCGTATAACACATTAGGTACATTTGTCTGGGCTAATCAAGGAACTGTGCGTGTGATGGAGATCTTGGGTCACAGATGCCCACATCTAAATCTTTAATTTGCAAAAAATAGATCAAAAAAGATTAAAAGCCCCTTTAAAGTCAGTCGTAGTTTGTTAGCATGTAAGCAAGACTGATTCATGTTTTTCAGCAGCAAAACTCGAAATGATGAGGGCAGACAGAATAGAGATCAAATGGGTTTGGGCTTGCAAGGCTGCTTCCCTTTTCACTCAGTGTTGCTGAAGGCAAGTCTATTCTTTCAGGCTTAGTTTCAGACAGAGCTCAGTGGCTTTCAGGGCTGAACAAACTGCACAAGCCCCTCTAAGCCCTTTTGAAGCCCATCTGCCTTTCAGTGACTGCTGAGACTGGGCTGTGTTTATGCTACTCTTTCTGGCAGAGTGGCCCAGGTTTTGCTGTACTCCAGGCCCTCTGACTGCCTCCCCAGGGCCATTGCCCCATCTCTGGTTGCCCATCCATTCCTTCCTGGAGAAGCTTCTTCCTGCCCCAACAACCTCTCTCTTCCTTAGGCTGTACCCTTAACCTAGTGATGGACAATGTGACACTACAACATAAAGCACCTGGGTAGTCATGTGGAAAATCAAATCCATACAGTTATGTTGTGGTGGGTTGACCTTGGCTGGCTACCAGATGCCCACCAGCCACACTTTCACTCCCTCTCATCAGGGTGGGTGGAGAAAGTAAGATAGAAAACTTGTGGGTCAAGATAAAGATAGGGACATTGCTTACCAATTACTGTCATGGGCAAAACAGACGTGATTTGAGGAAAACTGATTGAATTCATTGCCAATTTAAAATAGATAGGACTGTGAGAAACAAACACAAAACTAAAACAACCTTCCTTCATCCCCCTCTTCTTCCCAGACTCAACTTCACTCCTGACGTCACTACCTCCTCTCACCCACTGAGCAGTGCAGGTGGATGGGGAACTGGGGTGTGGAAGTTAATCTATAACAGCTCCTCTTTGCTGCTCCTTCCTCCTCACACTTTTTCCCTGCTCCACCATGAAGTCTCTCCCACAGAAGAGAATCTTTCATGAACTGCTCCAGTGAAGGGCCGTCCTCTCCATGGACTTCAGGAAAAACCCTCCCCTTTTCCTTTCTCTCCAGAAAGGTGCTGCTCCAGAGAGGGTCCCCCAGGGGCTGCAGTTCCTGCCAGAAAACCTGCTCCCTGTACTGTCAGCTCCTCTTTGCAGGCAGCAGTTCCTGCAGGATCCTGCTCCTGCATGGGCTCTCCACGAGCTGCAGCTTCCTTAGGGCATATCCACCTGCTTTGTCATGGGGTCCTCCATGGGCTTCGGTGTGGACATCTGCTCTGGCGTGGTTCTCCACGGACTGCAGGAAGACAACCTGCTTCACCATGGTCTTCTCCATAGGCTGCAAGAGAATCTCTGCCTTGCTGCCGGAAGCACCTCCTTTCTGTCCTTCTTCACTGATCTTGGTGTCTGCAGTGTTGTTTCTCACACTTTTTTTTTTTTTTTTTCTCTCTCTCTCTCTCAGCTGCTGTGCATTTTTTTTTCCCCTTTCCAAAATCTGTTTTCCCAAAGGCACCACCAGCCTGGCTGATGGGTGCAGCTGTGTCCAGTGGTGGGTCCAGTGTATCCAGCCGGACCCAGCTGTGTCCCACACAGGGCAGCTCCCGGCCTCTTCTCACTGGGTTGCCCTGCAGCCCCCCCCACTATTAAAACTTGACACCTACACCCAATACACACAGCCATGATGGTCTAAGGATATAAGCAACAGACATCTGAGAATCTTTAAAAGAACCTTTTTTCTCTAATAGAGCTGTATGTCTATTGAATTTTTAATAGTGTAGATTAAATATAATGCTGAATTAACAATGTATCAGTGTCAGCTGAACTACAAAAGTGAATTACAGCCTTTCAGGTTTTTACTGATAATTTTTACTCCTTTTATTATCATTGCTAAACCAAAACATTGATATCGAAATAAATAAAATGTAGTGCATATACGTCCCTTGTGCTACAATTTCCAGTCTTTTTTTTTTAATCATTTGCTTGAAATATTTTATAATATGAACCTAACTAAACTTCTCTCTTAGAAGACTATTAAATACTCACTTTTTAATACTCACTCAGTATATACTACACCTTTAATTTGTCGAACTCAAGTACAGATGATACCGCCTATAAGGCTACTCTTGCTGTAAAGAAGCAATGTGCTGTATATCTTTCAGTCCCAAATGAGCATGAATTAATACAGTTTCTTAGAGAACAGGCACTTTCACAGATTCTTCAGAAAAGTCACACAAATGAGTATTTTAGAAAAATTTTACACTTGCTTTTGCTAAGTATGAGGTCTCTCCAGAAAAGATTTCACAAAGAGCAAGGCAAAACTTTTGCCCACAACATTTAACAAACTACCACTGTAGCTTCTGACATGTGATACAACGGCAAATGTGTTATGTGTTGATTTAAGAAAAAATAATAGTGGCAGACTCATTATATTTCAGAACACTTAGAGGTTTTGGCATTAAATATGGGTCAAAAATCACTAAATATATCAACAAGTGACACTCATTAAAATAAATCACACAAAATGGCACTTGTATGATAACACATTGTGACAGTACTACTGCTTTCATAAACAAAGAATGAAATTAAACTTTCATAGTAAAATATTTCACTGGGCTAGACTGCAAAGTTTGACATGGTCAATTCATCACTGCAGAAATCAGGCAAAGCTCAGTCTGCTGTAGTCAGAACGCTCATTATTTCATCAAAATTGCATTGTATCCAGGACTCCAACATTCCTTTTATTAAAAATAATCACCAAGAAGTTGAATGGTAATTGTCAACCTCCTACACTACAATTTGGTCTCCCATTTAAATGAAGGCTGAAAAGCAAAATGTAGTCATTGTCAATAAAACTGCATTGGACTCATTGTGTATAGAAAGCAGGTGGATAGATTCAAGGAGTAGTTTACGATTTGGTCAGTTATTCAGAGTGTTACAAATGCTTTAGAAAGACCTACACAACATTTTTCAAATGATTTTTTACAACCAAAACTAAAACTACAGGAAGGGTCAGTTTTAATTAATGTCCTGAATTAAAAACAGGATGGAAAGCAACTTGCCAGGTTTTTGAGCCCAGTCCTTCTTTCTGAGAAGCAATCAGCATAACAGGATCACTTTCCCAAACTGTATGAGCCCTAGCATAACACCACTGGGCATGCCAACACACTTTATTCCCATTGGAAGACTATTCAAGAACTTCATTAAATAAAAGGGTAGAAAACTCCTTGTCCTTTAAAGCCTAAATTTGTTTACAGTCTATTTATACTGTCACAGTTTTATAGCAGCACTGCTCTTCAGCATCAACAATTTAAAGTTTTTATATAGCTAAATTTTCTTTTACTATTTTGTAAACTTATCTCTGTGTTCAGAAGTTACACTGTCTATTGAAACATTATCTTGTATTAAAAAAGTTTAAAAACAAGGCTCAAAATTTCAATAAATAATTTCAAAATTACTATGATACAGATTTTGATCTTGCTGATAGGAAATTAGTTTAAATTATCAATTTACTCTTCAGGTTTCCAACTTGTGTCAATTTCAGATAAGAATGCTTTGTGAAATCTTGAAAATATGTAGGAGTCAAAAAAAGTGGGTTTTATATTCTTTTAGTGACAACACCTCTGAAATACTGCATCAAATCCCACTAAAATAAAAATGGAATCGTGGAAGAACAGAAGCATGGGGGAAAAAATCGAAGCATGGAAAGACATTTTTCCCGATCTAGATAGTGTCCTGCATCCAGTTCAGTCTGTATTGCACTGCAGATCTGAATCTGAGGTTTTCTCTTGGCCGTCTGAAGGCTTCCACAGAGATCAAACTAAACGGTACAGAGAGACTGAACCGCCTGTGACTGCAACACTCAGAGGACCAGTATGAGGTTCATAGATTCTTATGAACTTTATGTGATTAGAAATTGGCCTCAAAGGACCTATTGTAACAGGTAATTTTGCTTCATCTAAGCCTAAAGTTCTAAGCTCGTATTGATACGGAGGATTACCCCAACCTAGGCACAGGACCTTGCACTTGTCTTGTTGAACCTCATGAGGTTCACACAGGCCCACTTCTGTGCGGGGGCATTGCCAGCAAAACATTATTGCAGATGTCTTTCTGGTTATTACTTATATATTCAGAGACACGATTTTAAGTTGTAGACTTTACTAGTAGCTTGAACAGTAACTCCCTGTATTTATGCTGATCTCAGAAAGAATTCTGAAGAATTCGTTTTAAGTAAATGCAAGTAACTAATTTTGTGGAAATAAAAAAATCCATTATTTTTGTTATAAAAATTGTCAAGCTGATCACAGCAGGTCCTTTTCTCTTTGCAACCTTCAGGTGCTGGAAATAATTTTGGAAATTTCATGGGAAATTTTAAGTATAGAATCTTTCCAAAAGCAGAGAGGAGGCTTAAAGAAGTCAGACTGGTTTCAGAAAAGGGCATTGTCACATAATAAAAATATATTGCAGGTAAAATGGGGATAACAAAAATACTGGTGGATACCCATATAAATCTGGTAAAGTATGTAGTGCACCCGTGAAGCAGAAAAAAAATCAACATAGAATTTGATTTTTTTCTTCATACCCCATAAACAAAAACAGTAAAGACAGATCTTTTTTGTTTGCAGATTTTCAATTGGGATTTGCTGCCTTAAATTGCTTATACTGAGAGGAAATCAACATAACTTCATTAGGCTCTATGCAGGAACTATACCCAAAAGCCATAAAAATGTTATTAATATTGCAATATATAGCAATGATAAGCTGACAAACGTGCGTGAGTTCACTCACACATGAACACACATGGGGGCACACCTGATCATTTGGAGGCCAGCAGGCATCTTTGTAGAAGTTTTCCACCAGCCAGCCTTGTTGATTTTATTTTTACTTATGAACCTAATTTATACAGCTTATTGCAGCCTTTGGGTAAAATTACCCACATTATTCATGTACTTTTAGCAATTACAAATCATTTCACATGCTACGGGGATAGGGAGATATGTAAAATAGCTCTTCCTATACATACTAACAAAGCCCACTGCAAATCTTCTAAATGTATCTCTTGGAGAATTAAAGCTGTTTGCTTATAACAAATTGGAAATCTGTGGTGCAGAAATATTATGCATAACCTTGTAAATCAGATTAACTGGTGTTCCTTCTTTCATACAATAAATTCCATAGGGAGCATCTGTTCATGGCAGTGCCTGACGACCTGGCATCAGATCAGAAAGCTTGCTGCTTTCTGCACTAATTTTGGAATCTGGTCCAAGAGGGAGCGTCATTACTTAAACTCATGTCTATTCTACACTGAGATTAACATGCTGTGATACCTGCTCATTGTGATCCATTAGTCCTGGTACCATTTGAGCAGTCAGCTGTGGTGTGTTCAGCAGCTCAGTCTGCTCGATTTGAAATGCTAATACGTTTCACAACATCAACATTCAACACTGTTATGGTCTTTTTTAAGCAAACACACCATTACAGTAGATAAGGCAATTAGAAATCCAAAGAGGTCTGAAAAATCAGAGAAGTTTGTTACCAGAACTGGCTGGTTTTATAACTAGTATTTCTTTAAATTTGACAAGAGAAATACCTGTTCATTATGAAAACAATGTAAAAGCTACTGGAGAAATATCTGTTTAAGACTGAGGATCAATAACCGTGGGAGAAAACTGTAAAGGAAGGCAATGAGGTCTTCATGTCCTCAAATAAGAATGAAAAATGAACTTCAGGTGTAGCTGACTCAATGGAAGGGTACAGGGTGAAATTCCATTGTGCACTTCAAATATGGAGGTGCTGACTTTCTTTGCTTTTACAGTGAAGGTTTGTTTAAACTGTATATCATAGTCTAGAATTGGTTTTGTAATGATGCAGTCACTTGAAGCTAGAGATGTTTAACTGAGGCTTAGGATCTGGACACATGGATGTAAAGGACTGTTCTGGTTTGGCTGCAGCCAGCAACAAAAGCGCCACGCAGCCGCCCCTCCCCCTGCCTGGGTGCGGAGGAGAATGCAAAGAAAACAGGCAGAAAACGGGTGGGTCAGGATAAGGGCAGTTTAACAGAACAACAAACAGAGGGAATAGTAACAACAACGATAAGGGGACTACACAAAA
>Ga0181612_164938_pt1 | contig 10456 bp, 5 predicted proteins | sample HoacroProtozoa21_FD_119630 | JGI IMG/M metagenome (GOLD analysis project Ga0181612, IMG submission 119630) | Hoatzin crop microbial communities from Cojedes, Venezuel. Combined Assembly of Gp0051906, Gp0051904, Gp0051908
AAAAAAGAGTTCTTCTATTGACTTCAGTGGGAAGTGGGAGAAGTCTTCTGTGACACATCAAGTTTTGAGCTCAGTTTGGGATGCCAACCCATGCTTAACCTCACAGAGCCTCCTTCTCCATGGTACAGAGTTTGGTATTTCCTAGTCCTATTATCTAGACTTTCTCACATGATTCATTTTTAATCTTCCACTTTACTAGTTTGTTTTGGTTACCTTCTGTATTATTTTATGTCTTTTTTTTGGTATCTTCCCAAGTCCCAGTATATTTACTTTCTGATGCTGCATGTGACCCTGGGAGATGTATCATCCATGAATTTTTTTCCACATCACCTCTGCAATTCTCTTCCTTCACTAGTTTATCCAGTCCAGTTCTTTCTCCCTTTTTAACAGCTTTATTTTTCTGCTGGACATGTTATTGCAAACTTAACCACTATCTACACTGCTGCTACATAGTTGACCTTGTCAAATCCCAGCTCAAGAGAAATTTTAGGCGAGTTTTCTTGTTGTGAATATAGTACATTGTACTTTATTATGGTTATAATAACTTCATGGCTGTGATTATGCTAACCTGCCCTTTTTCTCCTAGTTTTTTTGCCTTTTCGATATTAGACAAAGTAGACGTCTTATATTGTGGATGCTCAGGATCCACAGTCTTCCCCTTGAAATGCTAACCAAAGTGGTGCTATAAAAAGACTACAAGAACACGTCTTTAAAATCTGAATTAAAAAAATATTTTAAGTCTCTTACATGAAGGAGAGATTGGATGACAGACCACAGTAAGTTCATTCTTCACAGAAATAAGTTAAATTACAAAACTTGTTTGTCAAAGAAGAAAAATCAGTTTTGCAGAGCTGCTGCATAACGCAAACATGTAAGAAAACATTCCCCGTTAGTATCAGGTGCTGACTGTGCTATTTCAGTATCACCAAAATGAGCAGATTCTGTCTTAAAATGAGACCAAATAATTTATCTTATGTCACATTGATGTTGGCCCGCTTTATTCAGGGGACCATTTAGCAATACAGTGCTGTTCAATGTAAGTAAAGATGTTACCATCCATACTGATTTGGTTCTGAGGACACTCTCACAGGTTTGAGTCAAGTGACTCTTGATAAACCTGATAATGGTGTCTTTGGAAGAGCATTCAAGGCTGGGGCTTGGCTGCAGCTGCTGTTGGTTGCTCGCCTTTCTTCAGCTGAGGACCTGTGGAAGACCTTCCATACCACCTCTGTACAGCGCTGGAAAAGGTAGTTGGATAGAAGCCATGTTATAGGCATTGCCCTGGGCTCTCAGGGGCTGGTAACACCTCTAGCAAAGTCAGTGCTAAGCTAATTAAAAGCTAGTAGAAGTAGCACCATGTTTCTAGTAATTTCTTAGCTTGAAACAGCTACTACTGAGCATTAAAGATAAAATCAATTCTGTAAAGGTAAACAGAGTTTTGTAGTAATGTGACTGTGACCTACAAAGTGACAATCTGACATTAATTTTTAAGGATCATATATTCACATATGCTGTCACTGTAGAGCAAATAACATGACTGGAAGTAGGCCTATGCATTTGGAGAATGCATTTACAGTTTAACATGCTGTTACAAATGTAAGGAGGCTCCTTCTCTCTCCCTCTAATTTTTTTTCACCAGCTTGACAGTTTTTCAAACATATTCACTGTCAGCCCTAACAACCTGTCAACAACTGCCATTACGTGAAAATTGCAAAGACTTGCTTGAGCACTGTGAAAACTGACAGACATGCCACAAGGATAAGTTCCTCAGAAGCAGAGGGCTAAAACTTTTGAAAGGTGCTCCAGCCTTTCCAAGGCAAAATGAACAGTCAGATATCAGGGGAAAAAACCATACACTTGTCACATCTGATATCTATTTCTTTTCCCCTCAAATTGAGGTGTATGTGAAAGAATAAAACATAGATTAGGACAAACTGTGCAACTTACTAGAGTTGGTGCAATTTTCTTCACTGTCAAGTATATATGTAAGAAAGGCCAAATTTATCCACTGTGTAAATCCACCATCCTTGTGGCTAGTACAAATCCTGGGGAACAAGGATAAAATTCACCATTGTAGAAAATCTTCTATAAATGAAATATTCTTTTTTCTGTGTGGCTTACTGTAATTGAGATTATTTTCTTTTAATGTTCACTAGAGTATCATGCTCAGAAGTGATCCTGCAATGTGCTGAGCACCTTATGGGGCCCATTGTCTTATTCTGGAAGCAGGTGTTAAGCAGCTGCAATTCTGCTGACACTGTGAATTTACGGGCTTCTGAAACTGGTGTAATGGGGAGCAACTATGTTTCCCGTTGAAGTAATATGGTCCAATCAGGTTTGTAGGGGAAGAATAAATGAGGATGAGCCTTAGTCACATAGGACAGAGTTAGAGTATGTCCATTCTGTACACTTGTGCATCATGTGCCAATAACACCACATAGCCAGTGAAATCTTCAGAGATTCTGCTCTCTGAGCAGCTTAAGGAAAGGCAGTGTCTAAATTCTTTAGTAATAGCACCGTGAGACCTTCAGGGTAAACAAAGAGCCAGAGGAATTATCAAACTATGAATCTTAATGGCTCTCAGTTAACGTTTCATTGTAGGTGTTGTTCCTAAGTCACGAGCAGTGAACAGCCATTGAAGATGCCAATTCTCGGTGTGTGCATCCCTCCTCTGATGGGTGTAACTGACGGGCTCCCGAGTCAAATCACTGTTATATATCCTTCTCATTTGAAGCCCCATGTGATTTTAGAAGGGCTGTGAACTGAACTTAATTAGAAGATTCATGTACAGTTAGCTTTGAAATGTGCCCCATGGTGCTGAGCTGCTGGAAGAGTTTTCAATCCTAAACAGTCTCCACTTTTGTCATTTACCATCAGTCCCATGGGAACGCTTTTGTAACTTGATTTATGCATTGATTCTAATGGGCTTTCTGAATATAAACCCGTGTGTACTAAGAAGAAATTTGAATATACCTATTCCTGTTGCCTTAATTAAAAAAAAAAAAAACAACAACAAAAACAAACAACCCCCCCCCCAGTGACACTGAAGTTTTTGTTGAATGCATATAACATGGGGCATGTATGACTAAAGGATCTCATAGGTACAAGTCTTCTCTATTGTATATGAAATTGCAGCTAATTATTATTATTAGTCTTATGGAAAAGTAAGTAGATATAATTTTTTGCTTTACCATGTAAAGATACTATAAAATAATGAATTAAAGAAATGTTAACTGTGTAGTTTGTAAGCTATGAATTTCATGCAAAGTCTAGCTGGAAAGTGATCGCTGTCACTGAGTCTCAGAAGATGCTCAGCACCTAGCTGATTTACCCAGCAGAAACTTTTAGTGCTAGGGAAGCATCTTCTTGTGGTTCAGGGTTCAATTTTCAGCTCTTTCATAGCCATCATCTGTGTCCAAGGGCAATTAATTCAATCCTTCAGTCTGCTTTTCTCAGCTGTGGCATAGCATTGTGATATTCCTTTGCTATTTGGGACCTGTGAGAATAAAATTGGAGTTGAAGGTGCTGAGATCATCCAATGATGAGCAATAGAAATGCCTAGGTAATTAAATAGGACGGTTGCTTTGTTTGGGTGCCTGTCAGAAAGGGGGGACTACAACAAAAAACCCAACAAACCCACAAACAAGGGCAACAACAAGAACCTCTGGTAGACATGGCTTCATTATCATTCTCTGGTAGGATATGGCTGAGGTGCGTTTGGGGGCTTGGGCATGGCTTCTGTGTTTATCTGTGCTTGTCTTTCAGCTCGCAGTGGTGTGTTTGCAGGGCCCCTTTCTCTGGTGGAGATGGTTAGCTTGGGTGGCTCTGTGCAGGGCGGGTGTGGAGCATGAGCTCATGTTGGTGTGGGCTGTGTTGCTTACAAGACCGATAACATTCCTTTAGAAACATCTCATTTTCTTTAAATATGCTGTGACACAAGCTTAGAAAAGCCCCTCTAAAATACACTTACTAATAATTATCTAGTAGCAACTTATTTTACCTGTTATCAAATTGAGTAAGAAGAGAAGCCTCTCCTATATTTTTTTTAAAGAGCTTTTCACTAGGAGATACTTAATTCCCCATTAACTTTAAGCTCAGAGTTATGCCATATAGTGTATTGTGGTTCTCGAAAACGATGTTCCCTGTAGGGGAATATGCTGTAAGTGGCCTAAAATAACACAACTCTGAAAGACAAAGAGGCTTTATACTGCTGTTTCAATGTCTTCTATTATTTCTTTCTTTCTTTCTTCCCCGTGTTCATTTTCATTTGCTGTTGTAAAACTAAGAGTAATATTCATAGGGTACGCTTTTCAGGTAGATTTTCTTTGGGTTAAAAAAGTTTCAAGCATTTAACAACACTGACAGTAAACGATGTTTAAGGTAATTCTTTTTTCCTTTTGTAACCCATCATGTTCATTTTTTATATAGACGCTCTCCTGCTAGTTCTTGCACTTTTTTTGTTGTTACTTGGTTTTATGCTACTGAGCTACACAAGGAAAGGGTATCCTTTGGTTTAACGTTTATCTGGTGGTTTAATCTTGGGTCACGTGAGCTTACATCAAAGCTTCAGTGATATTTATCTAATTGAGTCTAAGTTGTGGCAGCTTGTTGCAAGATTGTGGTGAGATGTAGAAGAACACTCGAGATGGGCATCTAGTCCTCTGGTTGCGAGGGGTTACCTTTTGTCTTTTGGCTTGGTTTCATTGTTGTTCTTAAGATGGAGATTGTTCAGGTAATACAGTTAGCTGAAATAGGATCTGTTTTTTATTAAACAGGAGACTGCCTGTGTATTTTGAGTGTCTTTAAGTACACGTGGGAAGATGTAAGGTTATAAATTACAGAAAGAAAACACCATAGCACTTCAATAAAACATCCTGCTCTAGAGTGTCTGGGACAGAGAACATGAGCGTTTTACTACTTCCATGGAACATAATAAGTCACTCGGAAGACAAAGTGCTTGTAATTTCTTGTTCTAATGTCTAACATTCTTGGGCAGCATTCCCATCCAGGGCTACTACCTGAAGGACGTGACACTTCAGAGTAATCTCGCTTCTCTGGAAAGTACTCACGTTGAAATTGAAGTATTGCCCTGTGTCAGGAACATTCTTGGTCTTGCTGTTCAGCATCATGCAAAGTGACTGTAAATACATGAACAAGCTTCCTTGACCATGGTGTAATCAAGTCAAAGTACTTTCCTCCTAACCTGCTGCTCTTTTTGGCCAATTTCTGTGGTCTTTGATTCATGTTGACTTGCTCAATTCACAAAAAAAAAAAATCCCATAAAACTCCTAGAATTCCTGTAAATTAACTACAGGGTGCTAAGACACGGCTAGGACCAGAAAAGGACTAATACGCATTTCCTACAAGGACTTTCATTTGCTGAAGACAGGTTTCAGTTGTCTATCTTCATACATCTGTGAAGAAATATTGATTCCAAGGATTCCAGAGACATTTGATGGTTTCAGGAAGGAAGGCTCATGTTTTTTTCATCCACCACCATTCCAGTTCGTCTCTTTTAAACCCCACTGTGACTCAGGCACCAAGTGTTACTTGTCTGCCTCAGCCAGTCGCTTTTGACATCAAGTGTACTTGATCTGGGGCTGGTAGTTTACTTCAAACATTGTTCATGTGAATGGGTCTGGCAGCTGGGAGACTGCAAAAAAAGTGCATGAACAGTGATTCTTGTTTTCTGTCTTCAAAACAGATCTATTGTACAGTTTCTGCTGGCTGTTTTGAAGCATCTTGACTTTGAAGCTGGAGAGTAATCATTATCTAAGTCGCATTCATTTAAAGTTGAGGCCAGTGGTCTCATAAGTGACCAGTCGCATTAGCCTTATGAACCTTCTCCGTGGATGGGCAAGAAGAATATTGCCTTACTGTAAAGTAATTTAAATAAAAAAATAATCTATGCCCTGTGAATGCACACAGTGTATTACGTATGTCTATACGTTATGCATCGCAACTTATCATTTGATTATAGATCACAACTGTTTCTTTTCTCTCTTGACCTCCCTTAGCTCGTGACATGCTCTGCTTATTCTCTCACTCTCCTAATATTTTTGCTATTTAAAATACTATAATTTTTTTTCCCTCATTGTCAGGTATTTGTTCATTTTTGTCTTGTCTTAGAGCTTAAACTCAGAAATTGAAGTGTCTTTTTTTTTTTTTTAAGAAATGAAGGCTCATGTTTGCTTTATGTTTAAATTTGTGCAGCAAGTCTTTCTCTAACCCTCAGATCTCACTTAAAGCTTTTTCCTAAAGGACTAAAAATGCCTTTCAAAAAAGGTAAATCTGATTGCCTCTATTTAACCCAGGGAAAACTGCAATGCTGAGATGAGTGCTTTGCTTAGAGAGAGAAAGCAGATCAGTGGAAGCACAGGCACAGAATGGCCAAGTGTTATGTTATTTCACCATGTATCAGAAACATTGCAGGGGGAAGTTTCTGTGCTAAAATCACATCGAGACTTGGACCGTAAACTGGTCATTACAGCTTGATAATTCTTCCCTTCTGGGATTTCAGTGGAGCAATTCAGTACTAGAGGTCAGGGCAGAGGGTAAGACCAGAGCAACAGTGGAAAGGCATGAAGTGGAAGGGATGTGGTCATGTTAATTCAGTGCAGCTTCACACGAGCAGGACAGGGAGATTTATAGGAGTGTTTCTGAAAGGGAAAAGTGGGTATGATAAATGGGGTAAGCCGATGACAATTTGTGAAATTACACCTTTGTGTCATAGTCTATCAATAATTCCCTCTTGCTATATTTGGATGGTTTTTCAGCAGCAGTACGGAGGATCGAATGGTGACCAACCCACCTTTCTGAATTACTAATTTAGGAAAGTAACAAAAGAATTGGGTTGCAGCCTGTGAATCGTCTCAGATAAAGGTCAGAAATTACTGCTCTATTCTCTCTTTGTTTAGCTAAAGGTACTTGAGCTCTTTAGAAATAGTTGACTAGCAACTTTCTTAGTGTGTAAGAAGCTCTGATAAAATTGTCAAAATGTGAGAAAGCAGAAGAAACAATCTAGCAAATCAAACCAGTGTTTAGAAGCAGTTATAGTTTTGGTAGCTGCTGCTCCACCAGCAGCCAGCCGTGCCTGGGGCCCCATCATTTTGGGTGCCGTCCACAGCACGGTGCAGACAAAGCATTGCAAGGAGGAACAGAAGAAGAGAAAACCATGAGAGTCTCCCAAGATCACTGTGCAGGTTGGAGCACACGAGGGTCCTGGTCCCAGCGCCTCTTCCCACGGCTGTGCCTTCCCTCCGTGGTGATGACACGTCTGGCAGGCTGCGAGCCGAGGCAAAGCCTCTGGGGCTTTGCAGCAGCTCTCATTCAGATCTAAGGGGTAGGATTCAGCCTGTCTCGACCTAGGACTGCATGTGGAGTGGTGTGAATGCATCTGTCTTAGGGTGCTATACTGCTCTGTCAATCTGTTAAACACAGGCATTTTTTGGGTAAAATCAGTGGAGATACTCATTCTGGTGAAGTAAGAAACGCTATCCCTGCTCAGTTTTGTTGATTGTCTATCGTGCCTCTCATCTGGGAGGAAAACTCTGTGTGGGATTCTGGTTTTGATTTATTTATTTTTATGGGTTATTAGACTGTGTGGAAGTTTAGTTCTTTTTTTAAACAAACAAGCAAAAAATGTATTGTAATACAAGAGTCTCTCCCCTGAAGAGTTTTATATTCTATATCAGCTAGATACAAACCATGGGAATCAAAAGCAAGAGGCCCTGGAGACACTTAGAGAGCGAAGACTTTCTGAAGGAAAAGTAGGAGATTTTGATGAAAGAGGAGGATGCCTTTTTGGTTCAGAGAAACTTTGCAGGGTGTTGGTGGAACATCTTGGATAAGGCAAAGGTGGTGCGCAACCCACTTCTTGCTGCTGTTGCATGCGGAGATGACTACTAATCTTGTGGAGCAATTGCCTTGGTTTCAGTATCTCCCAGTGATGAGTCTCCAAAGAAGTAGTCTGGGGTTTGTGCTGCTGTACTAACAGGTTTTGGCTCACTATATGAAATCTATTATATTATGCATGAGGTGTGTATTTTGCCCAGTTTGAACTGTCCACACTAATGGAAGCACTAATGCTAGATGAATGGTATCTTCGAACTAATGTGATTCTTAACAGGCAAGCAATACGCTGTCAGCGTGAATATGCCGGAGACCTAAATACATAGCCACGTCATGAAAAAGGGTGGTGATGTGTACATAGAGGGGGAACTTGTAGTGTGCTGGGAAACAAATAACTACAGGCCACGCTTAGACAAGTAAACAAATAATATGAACAGCCACATTCTAATTTGTTTGATTAATGGATGCATAACTATCAGAGTGTAATGTAGGTAGAGGTAAGCTTTGTCTGGCTCAAACTATGGTACAGTGCCAAGAAATGAAATCTCAGTCTCCTACCCTGAGATCAAGCAGGGGACAGGGTCTGACCGAGCCCAGGAGAGCTCAGTACCCAAAGATACTTATTTATATGCCACACAAAATAGGACTTTTCAGGCTTTGAGGGACTCTGCTGGCTCAGCCCATATGGCGGATGGTAGCCTTTCGTTTATGAACAACAACAACAAAGTATTCCAATGCTCAGAAGCATACTGGGCAGTGAGGCCATAGGAGGAAGCCCAATGAGCTGTTACACAGCTGTCTGGACCCCTGTTTGCAGGAGAGTGATGAGACTGAGAGTGGTTTTGCGTTTTTGTCTGGACGTGTACCGTTTCAGGGTTTCCACAGACAGCTTGAAATCTGCTGTGAAGTTTGACAGGCTCCCCCGCTGTGCTCTGCACAGTTGGGGATGTTTTGGGGCTGTGTTTATCTTGGCTTTCTTTCCTTGTGCATGTGACCTGTGAGGTCCCTGCATGAGACCGCTTGTGTTTCTTGTGCAGGGCCACTCAGCGAACTGAAAAAGCACATGTGGGAGCTCTCGCGTGCCCTTCTGCCCTTCTGTCACTGCAAGGATTTCATGTGGAGGGGACGGAATCAGAAGAGCAAGAGATGGCTTAAAGTGCTTTCTGATCCTCTGTGCTGTCCTCTTCAAACCAGGTCTGGGTGACTAGCGCAGGGCAGAGGGATTGTTACAGTTGTGTCTGCTGTGTGCTGGAGGCTGCTCCCACCCTTAGTTTGGATAAGCTTCTGGACTGAGAAATTGGGGCTTTCCCTCAGTTTTAGGGCTGTTCCTGATCACAGGTGTTGATTCCACCCAAGTCTGGGGACCATAGACTCTAGCTGAAGTGACAGGGAGCGTTGTTATTTGTACTGATAGAGACAGGATTGTTGTTCTAGTTACTCCATGCGTGATTATGGTTGGTTGTATAAAATACTATTGCTAATCCTAGACAGTGACATGTGTAGTTCATTCACCAATAACAATATAAGCTTGGATTTAAAAAAATACTTTTTGTCATTTTTTTCTGAATTTTAGTATATTTTTGTATTTGTAAGATTTCATCTTGAACCACTCAGGTTAGAAGCCTAAATGTAAAGGAAAGCTGAAATTCTCAGCTGTAGCAGGACTACAGGAGGTAAAGCTTTAAGAATCATCCTGGATGGCATAATCCCCCCCAACAGGTATGGGAATCATTGGGGAAGTCCTTTGTGGATGAGTTTGCTTCATTTCATCTCCCTTCCTGGTTTTTTTTTAGTAACATCTTCTGTGCTTTGTTGTTAGAGATGACGTAATTTGATTGAGTATTTTAATAAACAGAATCCCTAAAAGTAACAACTTCATGCACAATGAATTTTTCTCAGGTCCTTACATTAAAAGATTCCAATGCCTATATCAGCCAGTGATAAAAGCCCTCTTCCTACAGGGTACTTCCCCAGTTGGACCGATTTTTCCCAATGTTTTTTTTTTATTATTATTAGGCTTCAGTTTGTGAGATACTTCTTGAGAGTATAGGGGTTTTTTCCCCCCCTCTCTTTTTTTTTTTTTTCCATTCTTTATTTCCCCTGTATCTACTTCGAATGGGAGAGAAGTAATTGTCACAAATGCAGTGACTTTGATTACTTGATTTTCAGAGATTTCTAGCTCCCAGTGTTGCTTAAATTTCCTATAGAGAAGACTATATTTTAGTGGTCTTCAGACTTATCTTCGTGTCTTGGGAAGGCTGGGAGGAAACAGGTCAGACACACAAGACTGTTTTAAAACAGAGCTTTCCGAGATGATTATCTGGATGATTTGTAGTTGGATTCCTGAAAGATCTCCTACGTGGTTCAGAAGGGACAGATACTAATCTGTGTTTGACTTTTCGTGTTCACTGATCTTCAGAAGCTGTGAGGGGATGCTTTCCAAATGTATGAATTCAGTACTGTAGCCCTTCAGTGTAAATTTTATCCAGAATCACAGAATCACAGAATAGTAGGGGTTGGAAGGGACCTCTGTGGGTCATCTAGCCCACCCCCCCTGCCGAAGCATACATAAGCTCAGATATACAACCTAGAGCAGTGGATGATG
>Ga0181612_100973_pt1 | contig 10455 bp, 8 predicted proteins | sample HoacroProtozoa21_FD_119630 | JGI IMG/M metagenome (GOLD analysis project Ga0181612, IMG submission 119630) | Hoatzin crop microbial communities from Cojedes, Venezuel. Combined Assembly of Gp0051906, Gp0051904, Gp0051908
AAAAAGGGGGAAGGTACAGAGGAAGATGAAGAGTATGTACTTCATCAATTCACTGTAACAGCTGTTGTACGAAAAGCTGGGATTTGCTGTTCCACATAGCGTGGGACAAAGGCAAAGCTTGCAAGAGTATATTTCCCGGTGTAATGAGGTAGGCAGCCATGCCATTAAATTATTTGCTTTCTCTGGGGCACTGCTGCGTTCTTTGCCATTGCATTTAACTGCTCTCAGGTACCAGAGTGTCCTTCTCACCTTCTGTATTATAATTTTTCCCCTTGTACTCCCCAGTAAATGGGAAGTTTTACGGTGGAGCAGCTGTTGGCAAAAGCATTGACCTAAAATCAGGCAGTTAGTAACTTGCAAACAGTTGGTCAAAGTCACTTCAAACTTCTGGATGCAAGAAACAGAAGTGGCGGCAGGGCGGAATGGCAACTGTTCACTCAGGAACGGGTTTGGAAAATTGTGTTGGGCTTGTAAGTGACTACTGCCAATTTAGTTGTCCTGTTCATCCAGCTGGATTTCCAAAGATAACTATTCTACTGAAAGCAGGGTAGAGCATTGATAAAGTAGGATACTCTCTCTGAATTAAAAGACTTACACAAATAAAAATATACCTAAAATAGTTGCTAAAAGCTTTAAGATTTTGTATAGAAGTAAAAATGAAGGGGTTTTTTTACGTAACATGAAGTCACTGGTAAAAAACATTTTGATATTCTATATCAAATCCTGTGATACAGGTGACTTCAGAAAAAAATAATCAGTATAACACTGATTTTATGTCAAAAATAAGTCAACTTACTAGTTACAAAAATATTTTGCAGTCTCTCTTTGGCTAAGACAACTGGAATAGTGTGGAAAAAACTGCCGTGTTAGGGTATCATATGCCTGTAAGGTAGCTAGCATGTTGAGTGCATAGTCTTGATTTAAGTCTTTTCATTTAAATTGTGGTGTCACATCTGTTTCCTGAAACTATTTAAGATTCGAACAATGTTTATTCTATTCCTAACCATGGCAATTAAATTTAGTTCTTGAAAACCAGGAATCCAAGATAATCTGCTCTGTTGTCATTGCTGTGATGCAGCACTGACTGTTTTTTGTCCATGGAGGTTTTCAAATGAAGACACTACAACAAGCCAGTCAAATACACAGGGGGAAAAAATTCTGACTGCCGCTGTGGGTCTCCTGACAAGGGTATTTGCTCCGTGTCTTCAGATGTATTTAATGTAGAGTGCAGAATGTAAGAGGTGGAATGATCCCCTCAGAGTGTTTATAATTATCTACCCCAAAGGCCATACTCTGATCATTTGTGTAAATATGTACTTAGAGAGGTTTGTTCGTATATTAGAAATCTCTGTGGACCAAATCTGGTGGATTTTATCTCTTTTCTAATGGAAATCTTTTCTGTTGATGCTTGCATAAGTTTGACTAACCATCACAGTATTCGGCCTTTTGAATTATTTTAAACTCCTCCAGTATGGATTATATATTTTATAAAATGCACATTTCTGGTTTCTTTTCAAAGTACATATTTTAGCAATTGGATTATTAGAAACTAGGGGTAGTAAATGAACCTAAGGAAGCTTTTAAACCTCCAAGTCAAGAATGAGGCGTATTAATCAAGTACTTCAGAGAAATGGCCTTAGATTTTGAAGTGTTATTATACCACACCTTTGATAAATATGTAGTGTTTTTTAATCGCCCTCACAGTTTACTCTGAATGAAATATTTCTTAAAAGTGGCATAAAAAAAAGTGTTTACGGCTTAAAAGAATCGGTAACTGCTGGGAAGTGTTGATTTTCCTCTGCAGGCAGAGGATTTAGTAAAAACATAGCATTTGGGCTCAGATGTCTAAGACTCAGGAAAGGAGCGTGTTTTATATAACCTCTGAAAATACATGTTTATAATGGAAATTCTGATGGATCAACAACTATGGCATCATTAATAGCTATGGCATGATAATGAGGGAGGTAAAATGATGGTGTTCATACTAGTTCTGTGTTGCCAGAGCTATTAAGGACTGAAATCCTTTTGCTGCTTTTCTGTGACTCTATAGGCTCCTCAAAAGCTATTTCAATCTTTTAGGAAAACTGCTTGAGAAAAATACGTGAGTCCTCTGGAATACGTTTTGATGAATGTCGTCAACTCCCGAGGATCTCTAAAACACCACAGAATTTGCCACACAGCACACAAAGATTATTTGTTGTGGTTATTAATATAGGTCTGTTTAACTCAGGGTGAAGATCTTCAAAAAATGCAGGCAATGTTGTGGAGTGGAATGGAATTTAATAGAGAAGGGGGATGTTAAGTTTTCCACAGGTACGTTTTTGCTTCTTTCTGACCACTTTGGAAAGTGCCTGACAACATGTGGCTTCCTGTAAAACTGTGGGGTTTGAAATCTAACTATTGCACTTCAAATATATTTTGTTCTCTGACTTTTTGCTGTATGTGAGGCAAAGCCTCGATGGACCCCTCCGCAAGCCACTGGAGAGGTGTAGAATCCGTGGATGTCAGCCTCTCAGATTTCCGGCTCAGGCCATCTACCAGAGTATCTTATCTCATCCCTTTAGTTTGAGATCCTGACATTCTCTGTGGTGCAGCAAAATCTGGCGTATGAAGTTGAGATCACACTCTGACTGAGGTCAAGTTGTTGAGTCTGCTTCCAACGGAGAAGAAAACGCTTTCCTAAATGATAACTCCAGTGCAAATGGTAGTCATGAAAGTGTCACACTCAGGGATCCGGATTCTTTTTCCTGTATAGAGTCTCTGCAGGAGCTCAGGCGAAAGCAAATTTAGCCCCAAGCAGATTACAGAAAAACTGAGCTGGGGAGAGACCCCTGGAGATGGTCTAGAGCCTAGGGCCATGTCTGGTTGGGCAGCGAGTATCTCCAGGGATGGAGAGAAATGACCTCTCCAGGCAACCTGTTCTTTGCGGCGAGGGCATATTGCCCATTCATCATCCCTCAGGACCACCTCTTCTTAGCATACAAGAGCCTTTCTTAAGGCTATTCTAAACAGAATATAACTCAATTTAGACTTCTGGGAAACTCCTGATTATAAGATTACACTAGATGAGTCTTTTAGCAACTTCAGAAAGGTTTCAAAAAATCGTCTCTTACTGCAAGCCTCTCATTTTCCAGCCACTTCTCACAAGCATCTCCCGTATCTTGACTGTCAAGTTTCTAAGCAGAGGGCTGGATGTCACTGCTGATACAAAGAATTCACCAGCTGAAGAAACTTCTGCTGAGTAACAAAAAAGTCTTTTCTGTTTATCTACGACGTGCACCTTGGGATCTAAAGAGGACTGTGAAATGAACCTTACTCTTCCCGTAGGTTGTTCAGTGTAAAGTCAGAACACGAATGCATATACCCTCAAAAATGTGCTTTTAAAAATGTTTTAGGGAGTCCTATGTTTTCTTGTAGCCAAATGTGAAACTAGACATGCTACCAGCATGGACTCTTCCAGGGCAACAAGCCATTGCACGTGCATAGATATCCTTTGGGTGGTGCTCTCCTTTGTGCATGCAGATTCCCGTTCACTTGTGCCCATGTTGTCTTCTCATGTTGTACACTATTCGCTTGGGAAATGTTTAAGCATGTGCCTACGTTAACAGTCAGAGTGCTGCATCTGCTGGTTGGTGGGATTAGTAGGATGTGCCGCTCACCCCGGGTGCCGGTGACAAGTAGGAGCTGTGCTGGTCCTGGCACTCTGTCTCGCGTTCACAGAGGGCTCTGGGTGACAGCCCGGCCGGACTGAACGCGGGTTTTGGAAGTAGCACGCTGGTTTTTGGAGCTGCTTCTGACTGCATGGTGTGCGGTGTTCATCTTCTGGGTTATTGGCTGGTTTATTGGAATTTTTCCTGGCCTATTTGTGTAGTCAACTGAAGCATGGTTTCAGGATTTTGTCAGGCTTCAGCTGCAGGAGCTACCTGCTTTGCTGTGTTCCTTCCACCCCTCTACTGTCAGCCTCGAGCTCTGTGATTTAAGTTCTGTGCGTATCTGCTAGTGGTGATGGACTTTTAAGACAATTATTTAGGCTACAGAAAAACAGTGGGCTGTGTAGTCAAAAGTGATAGTCAGTAGGGAAATGCGGCAGGGGCTTGTGGCAGTTTTAAATGCTGAATTTGATTAATGAGAAAAAGTGAGCAACATTTACCACAGAAAGTTTTCACCAAATTTGTACTTTCTAGAGAGATAAAAGGAGGCTTTTTAAAACTGGAAAACATTCAAATAACTTTCATTGGTAAATATACCTCAACACACGCTTCTCTGCTTTTGTGTGTGTCTGTGCATTTCCTAATTGCCTGTGCCAGTTTGTTACTCTTAGTAGGTGTTTGGATCTTTGCCTTTTCCTCCCCCTGTTACTGGTATGCAATCTCTGGAACCGCGGGTGTCCTTGAGCACGTAGGGTTGGTACTCTGTATTTTTACATTGACTTTCCTCTGACCATCCAGTCGTGTTTGAAGTCTCTAATAGATACTCGCTAATTAACTGATCTTTACATAAGAAACTGTTTTGATTCCACCTTTCATAACACCACTGAGGTCTCATGCAAATGAGCATACCATGCAGACCTTGACTTCACTTTTCAAGAACGCTTGAAATGTGCAAACTTATGGTATACTTTATCTAAACTCATGGTATAATTTATCTTGCCATAAGCCAGCTGGTACACAGCAGAGTTTTTTTCTAGTGCTTGTCAATTATTCTGCGTCTGCTTAACACACACAGTCCTCTACCAAGCCGGGGTAGTTGATCACCTCTTTCTCCATTAAGAAACAAGTGGTCTGTTGTAGTCTGTTAGGTTTCGTAGACACCTAAACCAATTTATTCTGATGACTTTTTTAACTTCAAGTAAAATCTTTTATATTCCTTGCTCCATGCGTTAGACTATTTTTGTACTGGATTTTACAAGAACACTGGTGGCATGCAGGTATTGCACAGTTTGCTGTCCTTCCAGCAAACACTCTGAACTTAGCAGGCACCTTATTTTGCTTAGTCACCTCAGCAATTTTATCTGTCGATGTCCTATGAACTACAAAAATCCTGTTGTTTATTGTGAAGGATTCTGTGTGCTTGTGCCTGATGAGATTTTGGAAGCAAATGGACCTTATATTTTTAGACTCCACTTTGACTAGCTAGCTAGCTAGCAAATAGTTCCTGGTAGGCATAAAGCTAGTAACAGGCAGATCAAAAGGAACGGAGGGGTAGTCTGGACAAGAGAGGAATGCCGGAGGATTTTGGGGTTCACGAGACCACAGATGTTCCTTCAGCCTTGCGTCCTGCCATATTTTGCCCATTTGGCAGTTCCTTGTGTGCCAGAGCCGTATGTTTCGTGTAGGGTCTGTGCTCCCAAAGCTCCACGGGGCTCTGAAATCCAGGTTCCAGGGGAGCTAAGGACGCCGTTGTCCGGTTGTGAAGCACAGCGCGTCCCTGCTGAAGAGCTGGGAGTCGGCTCCGCTGTCTGTACGGGCAGCCGCGGCGGGGGGGCAGGGGGTGAAACAGAGCTGCAGTGAAAGCTGGCGGATGGGACCATTTCAGAATTAAGTGCAACACAAATTTCTGAGACCAACTCTCCCAGTAAACTGCTTTCCATCTCTTTTTCTCACACTAATTCAAACAAGTCTAGAAAAGTCAAAACATTTTCTCCTAAGGATGGAAGGAAGCAAGGGAAAGCCATATATGTATCTGTTTTTCAGTATTTGCCAAGTGTTCAGTACAACAGAAACAGGGACTGTGAAAGATAAATAGTTAGGTATTAGTCGATTTGTTTTCCAACCAAAACCTTCAGCAAAGACGTTATGATTGATTTTTGACAGTACATTCAGCCATTGGCAAAGACAAATGTTTCTTCATAGTTTCAATCTGAAACACTGTATAGATTATTAGAAGGGAGATTCCTGATTGAAGTTAGTATTTTCAGCAGTACCAGCGAATACACCAGTGTTTGTTGGTAAATAAAAATAGTGAGATGGTTCTTTTTTTGCTTTTACTAACACAGAAGATTCTGAAGGAAGCATGGTGAAGTACAGAATTAATTTCTTGTAACATTTTCTGATTTGTAAAAAAGTTCTTAACAAAGTAACATCACTAGCATTATGAATGTAATTTTTTTTCCTTTTTTAATAAAAATAGGATTTATTGAAAGTCTGGTATTATATTAGTTTACGCAACCAACCAGCCTAGCTTAATTGTTTTAGGTAATCAAAGTAAAGAGTATAAATAAGGAACAAAAAAGGTAAATCATATTTGGGATACAATATTTATAGATATTCAGGATTTCACAGTGTCCTTTCTAAATTAGGGAATAAATTTACAAAAATTAGTTCTTCCCAGGAGCAATTAAGCTGACCAAAAGCCCGAAGTAGGCAGGAGCCTGAGAAGCTGAGCTAAGGGTCAGCCTGCTCTCTGTGTTTTAAATGTCTGGTTACTCAGCAGTGGGGGACTGTCTCTTGTCAGAGGAGAAGGGACTGTCTCTTGTCAGAGGAGAAGGACCGTCCGAGCCTTCAGAAGCACTGTGTTCTAGTGGCACAGCGCCTTCCCAGCAACCCAAGAAGGTGCAGCCGTGCGAGGAAGGAACAGGCACAAAGACAGACCAGTGCTGTTAGAAAGTCCTTCAGCGGGGAAGTGCCACGGATTTAACTACAGGGGTTTCCTTTCTGAGGTTAAGCTTTGCTTTAATGCTGGTTTAAGAGGTTTCAATTTTTTTATTCTGGATGTACAGTAACAGGAAATAAAAGACAGCTTTTAGCATCGCAGCTATAAATTTATTTTTGGAAGGCCTCAGAACAGAACTGCCTAAACAAGTAGACATTTAAAAAAATTCTTTTAGAGTTACTTTTGCAGAGATATTTGGCTACCCCAAAATAGCTCATTCTAATATATTTAATGAAAGGGTTCACCTAATCTTTCTTTTTTCCTGCACCAATTATTTATGCCAATATGTTGAACTAGTGCATAATCATATGAAAGTGTATTTTAGAATAACAGAAGTGCTTTTGTTTTTAAGAATGTGTTAGGTCCGGGTTTGATACTTTTCTTCACTTTGTTGCTGTGGAGCCCTTCCGTTCCTTAATGGCTCTTTGTACATCCTTCTAATGTAGTATGATTTTCTGTCAACCATGCACCAAGCACAAGTTATTTCCTTTACCTAAGATATGTTTTGTGTGATTGAAATCGCCTCTTGTTTTGCTGCAGTGCCACGCTGCACCTACCTGATGAAGCCCAAGCGATGGGCAGGCTTGTTGAAATATGGTCAATAAGCTGGTAAGACCAAAGCGGGATACGGCTCCGGCTCCTGAGGAAAGGTTTATCTGTTGTTTCATTTGCTTCTGGTTGAACTGTTCTGTAGTTTTCCTGCTTGACAGAAGAGAGAGTTTTTGGGTGGAAGAACCAGACAGAAAAGACACTTCTTTTCCCATTTGGATCCATTCAAAGGAGTCAAACATAAACCAGCATGCTATGTAGTGTCAATGAAAAACAACAAAAAAAATCAAGAGTGTTCAGAGGATAGGGGAAAGTAGGTTCTTGAAGTCTTTCTTCTTTATAATAGCGTTTAATAACACTGTTATTAATTATTGTTTTATTATTAATTACTATTATAATTTATTATTATTAATTAGTATTACTGTTTCAGCAGCATACTGAGGCATACTGATTAGGATTAAGTTCCTTTAGATTTCCATTGTCAGAGCCTAGACCAACATTTTGGCCTCTTTGCCTCGTGATTGAATTAGGCCTAGCAATTCAGATAATTTTTCTCTTCTGTGTATGAATTTCACAAGTAAAAGAATATAGCTTGGGAAAATAATTGTTACACCTTAGTGCTGAACCAAATCCACTACCTGTCAGTTTTCAATGTAATGAGATAAAGATTTTTTTCACCTTTTCCTTTAATTTTTTAAAACCCTTGTGTTAAAGGGGGTGCAGGCTATTCTTTCAGTGATTGCATCTTAGTGCTTTCCAGAGGCAACCGAGAGGACCAACCCATCTCTGTAACCAAGGAGAACCTCCCAGAGTTGCGAGGGTTTTGCATTATAACGTAAACTGCAACAGGGTATTTTTTTAATGAGGCGACTGAGAGGACGGAGGTGGTAGGTAGGCTGTGTGACACTGTCAGAGTGTTGCTAAGCTTTAGAGTGGAATAATTGCAATTGGCAACATCCTCATTAATCATAGCTAATGTTAATGATAGCTCCCTGTAGTGGCTCATGAAGAGGTGATGGCCTTAATGAAAGCTGCCTTAGAGGCTAACAGATGGTGGTTGAATTTCAGTATTTTAAACACACAATGGTTCAGTTCTTTTAAATAAGTTGATTTTTTTTTCCTACTGAATAATAATATGGGAAACTTGGTATTCACTCCTGCTCTTTACGGACCTTGTTTTTTTGAATTATTGAGTACATAATAGACGAGCAAAAAGAAAACAGCACAGCATGCATTGTGAATTCAGGTCCATGCATACAGGTTAAACATCTTTTCTGATCTATGCTGAATACTATAGATGTCATTGTGCATACAGTGAACAACACGAGTGTTTACTGTTATTTATTATAAGAAATATCGACTAAGATGTGGGAAAAACCCGTACCAGTCTGCTGCTTTATCTCCCTGCTAATGCTTGATGGCTCAACATTCACTGTTTTCCAGGGTTGCTAATCTGGTTCTGTTTAGGAGCGCCTTTGGCTTCTGCTGCTCTTTTGGGGTACTTAAAGAAGAGGAGAAGAAAGAAAATTATCTCTTATATGAGACACCGGGTTAGAACCTCAGAGAACTTCAAATTTTAGCTCTCCTAGCATTTTACTCATGAGCCTCGATGTTTAAGGGCTCTAGTCTTGAATGAGTAAGATACTTGTAGTTCAATTAGAAAACTGGAGTTGATCAAGTGCTTCAACTTAATACTTCAGTAAATACTTCACTGAACTGGAACCTGACACCTGTATTGTCTAGCAGAAAAAGAGAAATAATATATCCCTATTTCACTAGGGTATTTGAGGATTAGTATATTAATGTTTGTTAAATGCGCATATTTTATAATAACAATAATGAGAGGTTTTAAATAAATTTTCAGGGAAAGTTTTTTCATAATTTGCATTTCTCTTGCTTATCAGGTTACTCTTATGTGCTTCTTTTTATATGCTTAATCATTTATTCTTTCTCTAGCAAGGTACAGCCTTAAAATGTGTAAACATTTGTTACCTTGGTTGTTGCATGCATATTTGTCAATAATATTCTGGAAACAGAATTAAATAAAGGTGCGGTCATGCAAGAGCTAAATAGGAAACGCATTTTATCATCCTTTCTAGTGATGGAATAGCTTTTATGCACATAGGTGAAACATGTATTGACCCTTTTTATTCCCGTTAATTCCCATGCTCATCTCTACACCATAAACTGCCATGACATCGCATCGTGTCTTTCAGCATGATCTTTGTCTCTGAGAGGGTGGGTCTCAGAATATATTCCCTAGAATTATCATTTCACCTTTAGGCATGTTTTAGGGTGCATCCCATTTTATTATTTTGTGCCCAGACTTGATGGTGGATTTTCCGGTCTCTTTAAGTATTAGCTATTCCTTCCAGTTTAATATGTACGAGAATGCCAATTCTGGAACATTTGAAGTAGTCCTTTAAAGAGAAATTCTGAACATGCCTATGGCAGTAGCTTATACTGTGTTGAACTAAGGCCCGCCTTAAGTCGATTCACCTTCTTTACGTAGCGGCACCTTCTTTATGTAGCTTTCAGTACTTTGTTGCTGTCACCTCTACTTGTCATCCTATAACCAGTTTCCAAACATACCAGTTAGAAGGCAAAGCATATCTGTGTTTACATGGAGATTTTCTGAGACATTTTGTCAAAACTTTATCATTTAATGTCAAGGGACCTGCTGGTTAAGAAATACTACACTGAGTTACTCAAGCCTCTGAACATTAGTTTTGTTGAGCATCAGTGTATAACTAGTATGCTATTTATGCAAAAAAGGAAATGTTGAAAGTACTGTGAGGTATTGCTATATTTGATATCCTTTGCTCTTTGAACAATTATAGTATTTGGGGTTTCTTTAAGGATGCAGTGTTTTGGTAGAAGGACAAGATACGCTGTAGTATCTTAATTCAGAGGAAAATCTACAGGTTTTCTAATGACGTGAGCAAACTTCATTGCAAGCTTTATCTGTTTCTGTGTGATTCCTTCTTGGGCTGCCTCCTGATTTTCCTGCTGTCACGACAGGCTGTTAGGAGAGTCCAATTCTTCCCAGCTTATAGAATTCAGTGCTCTGAGAGATTTTAATATGAGAAATGAGTCAGACATCCCAAAGAGCTGAGGTGGGTTGGGGTATGGGGCCACTTTTGTTTATTTTCCTCGAGACTAAATTTTTTCTTTGATTGCCAGCTCCCACGAGCACACGGATATCTGAAGTAAGTATCTGACCTTTCCCTGTGTGTAATCAGACACAGGAAAACA
>Ga0181612_101670_pt1 | contig 10455 bp, 5 predicted proteins | sample HoacroProtozoa21_FD_119630 | JGI IMG/M metagenome (GOLD analysis project Ga0181612, IMG submission 119630) | Hoatzin crop microbial communities from Cojedes, Venezuel. Combined Assembly of Gp0051906, Gp0051904, Gp0051908
AAAAAAAAAAAAAAACACACTCATTGAAGTTAAACCATAGCTCTCTTAATAAAAATGTGATTTGGGAAGCCCTTCTTATCCAAGCAGTTTATCGAGCTGCCAGGCCAGCACAGCATCACAGGCTCACCAGTAAGAACACTGCGCTGCGACCAGCCCGAAGGATTGGTCCTGCAGAATTTAACACAGACACAAGCAACGCGTCCCCATAACTGTGCCAAAAAATGGGGGTCCAAGCAATTTTCAACCCAGAAAGCTTTGCGGTATCCATAAAATTGCCTAGCAATTTCATAAAGATTCTACTACAAGAAGTCATATTTCTTCTAAGTTTTAATCAATAACATCTTTCTACAATCTCTAAGAGCCTCCTGCCTCCTCCCACCCCAGCTAATACCACCTTAAGTTCTAAAAAGCTAAAACCTTCTGTTAATAGCATCCAGAAGGCAAATATGGAAAGCCAAATACTGTCTTGAATATTTCCTCATCCAGAGCAAAGGCTTTTTTTTAGTCTTCTTTTTTACACTATCATCTTATCCTCTTACTGTTGTTTATACTATTGCCTAAAGTCCTGGAATTTTCAAAGATGCCAAAATCCAAGTGACCAATCCTTCACCACACTAAGAGGATTCACAAGAAAACTTCCTAACGAACAGCCCTTATTCACCGTTTGTTATGGTACCGTCTACTACTTCCTAGTAAATGTTAACACTTTATTTAAATGTCTTGAACATTTTTACTATTTTATCAAATTCCTGCATACATCGTTCCCAGGTCTGTTTTAACGATCCCATTATGCTTCTCTAAAAGACATCTCATTTTGTCTCTTAAAGTATTCTTACAGCAGGAGCACTGTGTTTGCTATGTGCACATTATAGATAGAAAGCACTGATTTTGATTACCTTATTTCTTTAGGCCTAATTCTATTTACACGTGGCTCGGAAAGGAACAACTACTTATGTTCGGAATACAACTCTGTCCATTCACTGCTTCTATAATACATGAAGCAGTCCAGAGGAAAAAAAAATACCTATTTTTCTGAACTCACAGGCACTATCACTGAAGTTCTTACTGTTTCTGAAGTTTTAAGCACAATGTGAGGAATAAGCCTGCTTCCTCACCTATGGACAGCCACGTCAGGAAGGAAGTTAAACCAGGACTGATGGATGCGCAGCATTTTAGCACAGTGCAAAAGCATGAAAGATACAGACTGCAATTTTAGTTTGAACTTCTTATTATGACTAGGGCAGGAAAAAAAAAATAAATACCGGGTAAGTAGGTCCAAGAATGACCACCCACCATTATTAGTGGATAAACAACATCTGAAAGTAGCCACAAATATTCAAGAGCATGGGGCATTCCCATTCACTGCCAACTCTGCACAAATGAAAAGCCAGCCAGGAAAAGCTGACCATGATGTAACAAAGATGTCTATTTTTGGAAGACTTCCTCCAATAACACATCCTGAATTGCATATTATGAAGTTTACCTTCGAACATCATATTTGGGGGGAAAAAAAAAATACATACTTTGCCAGCCATATGCAAGTGTTTGGGTTTTTCTTAAGACACCCATGACATTGACTATAGATTTAAATAGCCCTTTGAAACACCTCGTTTAAACAAATGAGATGGAATATTGTAAATCAAATTTGCTTCTTCCAAATTGACAGTTTTTCTCGCCTTTTCCTTGGAAACAGGAGTTAGCCTTCGCTGCTTCAGATGGCTTTTGTTTTTGTAGCATCAGTTCAATGGGAATCCTCCATCATTCCCTGCTGCTCAAGGCAATTTCAAACAAGCTCACACACTTTTAGCACAATTCTAATTAGCTTTGTTCTTACGAGTGGTGAACTTACTTCAGTCCCATTATACACATGTTACTTGTTATCTTAACAAAGAATAATGATTTTGCAAAAGTAATGGTTGTTTGATATCTATTTCAAACACCCTTTAATCCTTACTCTGAACCAAAAATAATCAAAATGCATTTGGTTGTGGAGTTATTTTTAACTATCATTACTATGTTGCATTTATATTTAGATATTGTTACTCATGTTATCTGTACAGCACTGATTTCTATGGAATCACCCCTATAAAAATTGCCTGGGGTTGGGGGGGGGGGAGCAGGGAAGAGGTATTTGTTGTGGTTTTGCAATGTTACCTCTCACTTCTTTGTAATATAGATATGTGTGTGGGTATGTATACATAAAAATATTTTTTCAAAGGTCAAAAGCCAATAAAATGAGGAATAGTTTCACATTTTTCAGTCCCTGGGCCACCTTTACTCCCAGTAGCTCAAGTTTCATCGTTCCCAGCAGCAGCGCACCGAGCACATTTCCAGGTCACCCAAATGCAATTCTAGCTGTTCGAGAGCTCGACTAGCTTCCCGCACCGCCGCATGCACACCACAGCCAAGTTGGCATCCAGACAAGCTAGGAAGAAAAAAAATTCAAATAACTGCTAACATCAAAATTCTACACCCCGTAGCCACATGATGCCAAAATACTGTACGCAACCGCAAAATAGTGACAGCTGGCAAAAAAAAAGTAGAGAAATAATTTTTCCTCTTAGAGAAGTGAAACATGATAGTTTAGTAGCCTTCAAGTTAATTTCCTAACTCTTGGGGCAAAAAATGCCTGAAGATGTTGAAAACTTCACAAGTTTAGGAGTAAGCACCATATAACTAGAGCCCCTTCAGCCCCACACGTCACCAAGGAGCATTCACCAGGGATCACCCCTGGAAAATGCAGCTTCATGAACTGTGACTTCAAATGCCATAACTACTCCCTTCTGTCACAGGTCAGCTGCTACTCTACACTTATTTACTGGTAAATATCAAGACATTACTGTGAAGGCTATTTGAGGAACCATTATTCAATAGCAAATTTTGCTCACCCCCAAGGAGTCGCAGTCTCATCAACCATTAGAAAACTAAGACAGAACTGCAGTATTCAGAAACACACAGCACCTCGAAATGAGTTGTTGTGAGTTTTTTTATTGTATCCTAGAAAGCAATACAAAAGGCAGTAATCCCAAAGTCTCAATATTTGATACTCCTTTCAACAGTTGTGGTGATAGCAGAGTAGAAGTGTGTATTTTAAATACACACTTCTGAAACACACATATCTGAAACAATAGCTGAAGAATTCAGAGCCAGACCTGTCTTATTATTAACTCCTCTTTCTATCATTAGGCAAGCCCCAGGAAGCCCAGAAAGAACAATTACATTTGCCTGTAGCAATCTGGGTGAACCTGACCTGATTTAAGCACAGAAAAAGGACAACTGGATTTATGATGCTCACATTTGCTTGGAAGTAATTCTTCTTTACACTTTAATTCACTGCAAAGCCTTTGGTCTCAATATATCCAATAAAGTATGGTTTTCACATCCAATATTCATGAAAGTAACATAATACAAAAACTAATATTGTGTTCATTTATCTTTAAAAGGTTGGAAAATTATCACTTACCTACTGATTGTGTACAAACGAAAATGTTTGGTTACGCGACTGCATCAGCCCAACAAGCATGACAGCGAATGTTACCGCTCTTGAGTCACTCACCGCAAAAATACGGTGGACTGGTTGGCTGAAGTCACTCTGAATTTCTGATTTAATAAAGTTACATAGCAGCTAACACATCACATCTTCCCAACTGCAAATAAAGATCTAGAATATTTAATTACTGACAATGTTAATAAAGCTCCTTCGGTACTGCTAATCCTGCCGCAGATGACAGCCTTACAATGGAAGTTCAACTTCCAGAATTCACAGAACTGCCTTCCATCCACAGGTCGTGACAACGTGAAGTTTATCCTCCTCTTCCTCCAGCTCTTCATCACAGAAGCTAAGGAGAAAATCTAGAACACACTTGAAAAAAGTTCTACGGCTGTATATCAAAAGTAATTTATACTCTGAAAGATCTCAAAAACAACCACCAACCTTACCCCAGTTCAGTAAGAACAAAGAAAGAGAGAGGAGTTAATTTTGACTAAGTTAACTCGAAGCCCCCTCCAAATTCACTTTAAACTGAAGTGAAAATTGGGTGCTGGGGGCGGGGTGTGGGAACAGCTTCCATAAACACCCTGTGGTTGTTCTCTGCTTTATCTCAGCTGATAAAACAGTACCAGGAGGCCTCTTCATGTTCAGATGCCACAAATCCTTCGAGCATAAAAGTCTGAGAAAATTTTCCTCCAACTTCCAGAAAAGTTTTGGGACTGGGGTGGGGAGAGGAGAAAGCAGGCGATGTGCCAGGTAACATAAACCAAAAATCGTCTCCTTGTCTACGAAGCAAAGCAAATGTCATCATTCGGGTCCCCTTCTCAGCTAGTTAGCACAAGCCCAAGAAAAGCCCTGCACAGGAGCTACCTGGATGCCTCCAGCACACCCTGCTCCCAGAACAGGGGCAAGAATAAAGGCTCACTTAAACAGAGCATCATGCTGGTGTCAGACCCAAAGCTCCACTGAGGAGCAAGCTGCACTGCAAACACGTGTTTGTGTACAAGAACCTCGCCCACAAATTGGGAAAGGGGCAGTCAGCAACACCCCTCCTAGTAACCACTGCAGAGTTTCAGAGCACTGTTAATAGATTTTTAGCACGTTTGACACTGCCTGCCTACAGCACAACTAGATAGGCTGATACTGCACGAAAAAATACTTTCCGTAACCTGGTTCTCCTACAGAATTTTTGCAAGACAGACAACTGGATAGACACCTTCCCATTAGTTCCTAGATGGAGAAACCACAACACCAAAATCCTACTCATTGGAGGGTTTGAAAAGTGAGGAAAAAATAATTAGGCTGACTGTCAATAGAAAGAAAATATTTAAAAAAAAAAAATCTCATCAGCTTTTCAAAATACAGGTAAGATCAAAACCAAGCATGAAATGCTCTGCTTTTGATTTTTTTAAAGCTGTATGCCCCACTGAGCCAAACTGCAGGAAAATACCTTCTGCACTTCAGATTCCAATTACTGCATTAATCCCTTCTTGATTATTTACTCGTATTAAAAGAGTTTGCTTATTCCATTTTGTAATTTGGAATTGCATAGGAATAGGGGAGAATGTAACTGTATATTCACAGGCATTGCAACACCTTTCTGTTCAGACAGGATCAACCACCTTCTGAACTTCAGATTATTTAATAGTCATACCTATAGTGGGAAAAGTAATCGCTTTAACCTTGAGTATTTATAGAAATGGGGAAATTCAAGTAAATATGTAACACAACTAGACACTCTTAGCATTTGACGTAATGGGCTCAGTAGCCAGCTGCGTTTTAAAGATCAGACCATACTAATTTTAAGGTTGTCCTCCTCCTATTTTGTCTCCCTGCACAGTTACTCTACATTCCTAGCACCTAAAACATCCTTTCCACCTCTTATTCAGTAGAAACAGACTCATTCTTGATTCCTACAGGGAACACGGATCTTAGGTTTCTATTTCTATAATTAGTAAAAAAGCACTAGTATTCAAATTTATTTTAATTCCTGTCTGAAATAATTAAAAGTAAATCACTTCCTCCAAGATTTTCAGCATTTTAAGGATCTTCGCCAAACAAGCAGGAGGAAATCCATTATAACCCACTCAGCAACTTGCAACAGGCAATCCTCTGCCTGCAGCTGGGAAAACTGCTAATCACAGAATCATTCAGGCTGGAAAAGACCTCTAAGATCATTAAGTCCAACCATCTACCCCACACCACCATGACTACTAAAATAACTTACATGCATTTGTTTTATAACTTTTATATGCATAAATAACTTATGATAAATCCCTCCTCCTATCTGCATAGGATCTGAAAACATGGAAAAGACAGCCAGCCAAACATGAACTGAATAATTATTGCCATGTCCTTACAACACTAACAAATGCCAGGTGAGAAACCATACGGTAAAGTTTGAGGCTGCTTTGAACGCGTTTCTTGGTAAAACAGCACAAGTCAGTTCTGACCAGACATGCGCTCAGACTGGGGTCCCACCAGTGGGACTATCTGCAGACTCTTTCTCCATAAAGATTTTTACGAAGGCACACTTACTATACTAGAAGGAAGCATTTGTGTATGGCTTCAAATGAACATCGGAGATTTCAGCAGCATTTTCCCAGATGGGTGATTAAAAGTAAACTTCTAGTGTTTAGAAATCTCTTCACAACAGTCAAAGAACTTTCCTGTAAAAAACGGCACCTGGTTTCTTTCAGTACCTAGCAGCTGAGGTGGTTTGTCATCTGTAAAGCATAATGATCAAACACCATGATGGCACAGGTCTTCATAACACAACTTTCAAAGCCTTCTTCAGCGCGTACTTTGATCCAAACGTTTACAAGGCACCCACTAGCTTTACAAGAAGTTCATGAACATCAGTTTTCATCAGGGTTATTCACCAACACTGAAGATACCCATGGAGTTGCACTTCTAATCCAGATATCGAAGTTCTTTACATTATTCTCAAAAAGGCAAGTTTTCATTAAACCCAGAAGACAATACATGTGGCTTCTAAACCTATTTCTAAGAAAAGCCTGCGATTACGAACAGACACAGAAAAAGGGTTGCTGAGATAGCACGCATAACTTGCGTAATGTATCCTTTTAGAGAAAAGATGCAAGGAACAAAATAATACTTAACGCTTGGGAAACTAAGAACATGCAGAACACGATTTAACACAATCATAGCAAACTGTCGCAGCAAATATTGATTAGACTTCTGTTTCTCGGTCTTCACAGCTCTGCTTCTGAATAATACAGAAGAACTAAGATTGCAAGACGCGCAAAAAAACAACATCAGAAAAAGAAAACCTTTAAAAAAGCCACAATCATTTTAATTTAACTACGATTCAGCTGGAAGACATTAAAATATGCACGGCAGAGGACATCAACTAGCTGAGAGAAAACAATCAGGAGTGCAAACAATGAGTCAGAAAGAGAGACTTGATTACAGAGCCCTCGCTGTTCTTCAGCGGGTGTACGAGTCAGGACTGACATAAAACCCAACCAAAGAGAAAGCTCTACAAGGTGATTGCACTGAAGATTATTATTTTCTGACTCTAGTGCCCATTACAGAACCATTCATGTCAAACATCGATATTCTGCAATTCATCTTATGAAGTGCCAAGAAAACAAGGCGAGCAGAAGTTTGTTTCTACACAGAAACACATTATTCAGAAAACATAAAACAAAAATAGCATATGCTCATGCATCGCTTCTCTTAATTCAGAAGATATTTCAGATTTCATCCTCCTCTCCCACTGACCAGATTGATTTTAGCAAAGCTGCATATATGTAAAACGAGGGCAGAAAGGTTTTATTTAAAAAACTGCACATCTGCTCCATATTTCAGACAGACTATTGTATTTTATGTACACGTATAAATATTGTTAGCAAGAACAGCAAGCTAAATACCCATAATTCAGTTCTCTCCTTACTCTTTCTACTTGCCTACTACAAATCTCTCCACTCCTTTATACCCTCATTGCAGACTTGGGCTGACAGCCTTCTCTCCTCCGCTCATGCTGATTTAATACAGCTGCAGCATCTCTCCTCTCCATCTCTCCTAAAATCCTTTCTCCCTTCTTCGCAGCCCCCAACTTTCCTATCTACTTCTACGAGTCATTTAATTGTAATCACATCACCTTTGGAATGCATTTGGGGTACATACTGTAGTAACTACTATACAAAGAAAACTGTGCCACAACAAGAAGAAAAGAACACCATAGCTTTGTGCGCTACTGAGACGAAGCCACTAAAGGAGGAGTATTTTTATCTGTAACTATGAGGCATAAACAAAAGGAAATATTTTTAGTGTCTGTATTCCCCAGTCTGTACTGAGAGAAAGTACAGTACTCTGGTAGAGAAATAGAAAAAATTTCTTTACCAGTCCTCTGGTAAAGAAATAGAAAAAATACTTCTCACAGTTCAATTTTGCTTAGTTATAGAAAGTTACACCTGAACACATGACAGATTTCCCGTATCTTGCCTTGCTTTCGTTCCAGATCTCAGTACATCAGACACTACCAAGAGAGATGATTCAGGGACAAAAAACCTCATAGACTCCACACCAGCATCCCCCAAAACTATCTCATTGCCAAGGTCACCATCAACTCACGTATGTGCCACGTTTCTCTAGGCTATTAAAATATATTTTAGAGATGGCAAAACAAAGCCAGATTACTGAAGAAAGAATCAGAAGCAGTTTCGCAGCAGCAATAAAGTCCTTGCGTTATTCTACCTGAACAGTAGAATAACAGAAAGCAGCAGAAGGAAAAGAGGGAAGACAGCACAGGTGATGCTGAAACTGGGTAAAACATACCAGGTAGCCTGAAATATTCCCGTGTCACTAAGTCGTGCCGTACAACGTCACTGTCAGCCTCAGCAGATCACCTGACGGCAGGTTAAGAGGTACTCCAGGCACACGTAGGAAAGGCACTCAGATTGTATACTCGGTGTCAGAAACAGCTACGGTGGTAAGCGGACGCATGTTATTAGATACTACAATTTGAGTCCAACCGTACCATTCACACACGTCTGACAGGGCAAATACACGCTGCCCGCTTCACCTTCTGATTTTTCAAGATTCAAAGCTAAAAAGCTTTAACATTTATACTGTTTCTTTTAACCTACAAAAGTTCTGTGTAGTTAACTACAACCTATGGCTATTTTTCAGGGATACTAAGCAGTTTAATGTATTTAATTTTTGACCGTGATTTTAGATTTTTAGGAATCCAGCTGTGACTAAGCTTCTTGTCACCGGTGTTTCAGATACTGCATCCTGATTTATGTAACTACATTTCTGTGCTTCTCTAGACGCACAGATGCCCACTGGGTCATAAAGGTGCCAAAGACCGGAAGAAAAATTATAGACAACTGTCCAATCATATTTTAAGCAAAAAAATCAAAAAATCATAGAAAAAGGAAATGCTTACAAACTCATGCAGACATAAAAAGATGCAGCTCTCCTGTGAATAAAGACAAGTATGATGGAACAAAGTGAACTGCTGAGTTTCAGTCTCAAAGTCTGTCTTTCTTTTGAATTTCTGCTGGATACAAATCTAACCTACACTCAAACTAAGCTCACAAAGCTTAACCAACGTGATTTGGTTTTGTCAACCTGGTACTCTTCCAGAAAGCAACGAGCTTGTCTTTTGTAAACTAAGGTCAAAAGGGCAAGACTAGATATGGAGAAATCTATTCATGGCTTTCCACCAATAATATGCTATTTTTCCACAACAGTGCCGTTTTAACTTCATGGCCTTTTTCTCCCCAGTCAGTATAGGCTGCCATAAAGAAGCTCATCCTTTTAATCAAGACATTAGGAAGGAGTGGAAAAGAGATACTAAACGCAGAAAGTTTAAAAAAAAATCAGTTCAGAACTGAAGATTTAGAGCTTAACAGGACTATTTTTTTCCAACTTAAAACTGATTCAAAACCTTTTAAATAACTGCCTTTACACCACATAGAGAACAGTCCATCACCACTTGGAAAACAGTGTCCCTGCTGCTTTCAGTCACACTTCTCAAACATTGCACCTTTTCACCCATGACATCAAGGAAAAAAAAAAAACAGTTATATGGAAAAAGCATAGAAACATATTCCCCTCTTCACTACATTGTACACTAACCACCTTCATACAATTTCAGAAAGCTGTATTATGCTTCCAACAATTTCAACTTCTATATTTCACTATTTTCATGGAAATTAGAAAGGAATTTTAAATGCAGTGCTAAAGATCGTATTTTGCTAATTGTGAGATTCAGCTGCAGGCTGTGGTCTGTTACGTGCACGTCAGAGCGACTGGTGCGAGCTTCCTGGGCAGCCAAAGGAACTCAAGACCGCTGGCACCGAAATGCAGTTACACAGAGGTGAAACTTCTCTGCAGGGTTGGATAAAACATATACAGACTCTAGAGGGAGTTCTAACTTTGCCGTATTTTTCTCCTTTTAAAATTTTTACCACTGCTTCAGAACAAAAACAAACAAACAAACAACAAAAAAAGCCAAACACATGCACGATGTTTCTTCTGCAGGTCTGCTTCTTCCCCTCTGTTACTGGGCACAGGGGGAACTGCCTGACACAGCCAGGGATCGGCTGTCTGCTGATACTAACGTGTATTTCAGTTTTCTTTCTTATCCAACCACCATGTATAGGAAATCTTTTAATTCAGTTGTTCTTGGGTGACTTCGGTGCACCTTCAGTCCGAATATGTCACCAGTTCATGCAGCACCTAGAAAATCTGCGATAATTAATGAGGACGAACTACACTCAGATAGCCAGTCTTTAAACATTTAACCCAACAAAGCATTTGTAAAGATACTTCCACCAACACAAATTAGGGTTACTCTCTAACGCAGTAACACTGCCCACAGGTTCCTGTTGCCAATTCACAGAGTGTGTGTTTATGTGCATGGCGCTGGGACACACGCTAGCGTACTGGAGAGAGTTCAGAAGAGGGCTGCGAGGAGGATGAGGGGACTG